>Ga0316226_1000403_pt1 | contig 59585 bp, 45 predicted proteins | sample TBH18017metaG_FD_206009 | JGI IMG/M metagenome (GOLD analysis project Ga0316226, IMG submission 206009) | Freshwater microbial communities from Trout Bog Lake, Wisconsin, USA - TBH18017 | ecosystem: Environmental > Aquatic > Freshwater > Lake > Hypolimnion/Profundal zone | place: USA: Wisconsin...
CCTCTGCATGCCGGAGATCGCCACGATGGGCGCGCTCGAGCGCCTCGACATGATGCTCAACGACTCCATGTACGGCATCATCTTCCGCAACATCAACATGCAGCGCACGTTCGTCGACCAGTACCTCAGCCGGCTGATCAACGCCCGCGCCGGCATCATCATCAACACCGGCGAGGACAACTACCTCACGACCGCGGACGCCTTCGAGAAGGGGTTCACGGTCGTGAGCTCGGACTTCATCAACCAGGCGTTCGCGCTGCGCGCCAACCTGGAGCCGTGGCAGATCGGGCTTGGCCACGCCTTCGAGATCAACCCGGCCAAGCCCGATCAGGTCGTCTACCAGATCGCCGACGCGCAGCTCGTTCGCCAGCTCTTCCCCGGCTACCCGCTCAAATACATGCCGCCCACCAAGTACATGCCGGGCGACATCTTCCAGGGGCACATCATCGACGGCATGTTCAACTTCACCGGTATCTTCACCGGCCAGGAGATCATGCTGCTCGGGATGCTCACGGAGGCCCTGCACACCCCGTTGCTGCAGGACCGCTATCTGAGCATCAAGAACGCCAAGTACGTCTTCGAGAGCTGCCGCGACCTCGCCGGCGAAGTCACCTACAAGCCCGGCGGCATGATCGAGCAGCGCGCCAACGACCAGCTGCAGAAGGCCGCCGGGCAGCTCGAGCACGTTCGCGAGATCGGCTTGTTCAAGGCGCTCGAGGACGGCGAGTTCGCCGACGTCAAGCGCGACCCGCGCGGCGGGCGTGGCTTCGAGGGCGTCTTCGAGGTCACCGCGGACTACTTCAACCCGTTCTTCGCGGCGCTTCGCGAGGGCCGGATGAGCGGGGCTCCCGCGGGTCCGGCCCCCGGCGCGTCAATCTCGGCCGAAGAAGGGGGTCACTGATGGTAATAAGGCCGTACGGTGATACTCGGGATGACGGCATCATGCAGTTCTCCTTCACGCTCCCCATGCCGTACTCGATCAAGTCGGCCGACGTCGGCAAGCAATTCCTCGAGAAGCTCGGCTTCCACACCGTCGCCATCGCCGAGTGCAAGGCCATCGACCCGCAGTACACGCTCTTCGTCGCCTACGGGCGCACCGACACCGGCATCGACCCGGACGAGGTGAAGGGCGACTACCTCGAGGTCGAGGAGATGGATTACTACGCCATCAACGCTCTGATCAAGGAGAAACTCGGCCGCAAGCTCAGCGTCGTCGGCGCCGCCATCGAGAGCGACGCGCACACCGTGGGCATCGACGCGATCATGAACATGAAGGGCTTCGCCGGGAACTACGGGCTCGAGCGATACCCGGAGATGGACGCCCTCAACATGGGCTCGCAGATCCCCTGCGCCCAGCTCGTCAAGACGGCGCTGGAGCGCGAGGCCGACGTCATCCTCGTGAGCCAGATCGTCACGCAGAAGAACATCCACGTGCAGCACCTCACCCAGCTCATCGAGCTGATCGAGGCCGAGGGCGTACGCGAACGCTTCGTGCTCATCGTCGGCGGCCCGCGCATCAACAACGCGTTCGCCAAGGAGCTCGGCTACGACGCCGGCTTTGGACCGCGCACGACGCCCCTCGAGGTCGCGTCGTTCATGGCCCAGGAGGTCGTGCGCCGGCTCGAGGATGCGTGAGCCTGCACCAATGGAGCCATCCGTCATCAACAGCTGTGTCGTGACGCAGAGCGTGGATCTTGCGGCGGGGGCTGCAGCCACACACGCAACAGCACCAGGAGGTCAAAGTGTCTGACAACGACATCGTCATTCTTTCCGCAGTACGCACGGCTCAGGGACGGTTCATGGGCGGCTTCGCCAAGACGCCCGCGATCGATCTCGGCGCCATCGTCATGAAGGAAGCTCTCGTGCGCGCGGGCGTCGCGGGCGAGCAGCTCGAGGAAGTCATCTTCGGCAACGTCATCCAAGCCGGCCTGGGGCAGAACACCGCCCGCCAGGCCGAGATCAAGGCCGGCATCCCCGTCGACGTGCCGGCCATCACGGTCAACCGCGTCTGCGTCTCCAGCGCCTCGGCGATGGCGATGGCGGCCAACGCCATCAAGGCCGGCGACGGCGACATCTACCTCGTCGGCGGCATGGAGAACATGACGCGCGCACCGTGGGTGCTGCAGGACGGGCGCACCGGCTACCGCATGGGCATGCCCACCGGCAACATGTACGACACCATGGTCTGGGACGGCCTCTGGGACGCCTTCAACAATTACCACATGGGCATGACTGCCGAGAACCTGAGCGAGAAGTTCGGCATCACGCGCGAGCAGCAGGACGAGGTCGCCTACAAGAGCCACGTCAACGCCGTTGCGGCGATCGACGCGGGCCGCTTCAAGGACGAGATCGTCCCCGTGGTGATCCCGCAGCGCAAGGGCGACCCCGTGGTGATCGACACCGACGAGTGCCCGCGCCGTGACGCCAGCCTCGAGTCGATGGCCAAGCTCAAGCCGTTCTTCAAGGAAGGCGGCGTCGTGACCGCCGGCAACGCGTCGGCGCTCAGCGACGGCGCCAGCGCCGTCGTGCTCACCTCGCGCAAGAAGGCCGCTGAGCTCGGACTCAAGCCGATCGCGACGCTCGTGAGCTACGCCACCGCCGCCTGCGAGCCCGAGATCATGGGCTACGGCGAGACCAAGGCCGCCGAACTGGCGCTCAAAAAGGCCGGCCTCGCCGCCAAGGACGTCGATCTCGCAGAGTTCAACGAGGCGTTCGCCTGTGTCGCCGCTCTCGCCACGCGCGAGCTCGGCCTCGCCGCCGACATCGTCAACGTCAACGGCGGCGCGGTGGCCCTCGGCCACCCGCTCGGCAACACCGGCACGCGGATGGTCGTCACGCTCATCCACGAGCTGCAGAAGCGCGGCAAGACCATCGGCCTCACCGGCGCCTGCGTGGGCGGCGGCCAGGGCGCCGGTTCCGTCATCAAGGTCGAGGGCTGAGTCCCAAACCAGGGTCAATCGAGGGAGACAACGCCCCGCGCGTGGAAGCGGACAGGCAGTCGAGCGCGGGCACACCCCCCCAAAGGAGGGAGAGAGCATGAAGGAAGGTAACAAGTTCGGCGCCCACAGGGTCATCGAGCCTCAGGGCGTGCTGCCGCAGCCGGCATGGCGGATCGACAACACGATGGAGATCGCCGACAACGAGATCCTCATCGACGTCGACACGCTCAACGTCGACGCGGCGAGCTTCACGCAGATCGAGGAGGCCGAGGGCGGGGACGTCAAGAAGATGGCCGCTCACAGCCTCGACATCATCAAGAAGCGCGGCAAGCACCACAATCCCGACACGGGTTCCGGCGGCATGCTGCTGGGCACGGTCGCGGCGATCGGGCCCAAGCTCAAGGACCGCGACCTCAAGGTTGGAGATCGCATCGCCACCCTCGTGTCGCTCTCGCTCACGCCGCTCAAGGTCGACGAGATCATCTCCATTAACAAGGACACCTGCCAGGTCAAGGTCAAGGCGCAGGCGATCCTCTTCGAGACCGGCATCTACGCCAAGATCCCGGCCGACATGGACGAGGCTCTTGCTCTCGCCATCCTCGACGTGGCCGGCGCTCCGGCTCAGGCGGCAAAGCTGTGCAAGCCCGGCCAGATCGTGTTCATCATCGGAGCCGGCGGCAAGAGCGGCCTGCTCTGCGCCTACGAGGCCCGCAAACGCGTGAAGCCGACCGGCAAGGTCATCTGCCTCGTGCACGGCAACGCCGGCAAGAAGCGCCTCGAGAAGACCGGGTTCGCCGACGTCATCATCCAGGGCTCGGCCACCGACCAGCTGTTCGTGTACGAAGAGGTCAAGAAGGCGACCGGCGGCGAGATGGCCGATCTCACGATCAACTGCGTCGACATCCCCAACACCGAGATGGCCTCCGTGCTTGCGACCAAAAACGACGGGATAGTCTACTTCTTCAGCATGGCGACCAGTTTCACGTCGGCCGCTTTGGGCGCCGAGGGCATCGGCGCCGACACGCTGATGATCATCGGCAACGGCTACACCAAGGATCACGCCGTCATCTCACTCGCCGTCGTGCGCGAGAGCCCGATCCTGATGGAGCTCTTCAAGGACACGTACGCCACCGGCGCCGGCAACGCTGAACCGGTCAACCTGAAGGCGTAGGCAGACTGGGATCATGTGAGAGCGCCCGCGCGCCCGCAGAACGCGTCTCGCGGGACGCGCCCTGGGGGAAGCACCCCGCGGGAAGCGGGATGACCGCAGAGCCCGCGACGCAGGATACGCCACGCGGAAAGACGAGGCGCGCGCCCGGGCATGACATGACCCTCCAGAAGGAGGGGCTCCGTGTGGGGCTCCTCCTTCTGAGTCCACTGCCCGCCGGTAGACCTTCGCCGGCGTTTCACGTGAAACACACGGGCAACGAAGAACCTCCGAAGTACCTTGGCCATCTGGTGAGACCGAAGCGTGGACTGCGGCGAGGTACCTCCGGGTAGAAGCACTCAGCGAGCAACCCCACACGGAGGATGACCAGTGACCGAAGAAGACGTCCGGAGGGCGCTGTCCTCCGTCCAGGACCCCGAGCTTGGCAAGAACATCGTCGCCCTCGGAATGGTCCGGGACATCGTCGACCAGCCGGACCGCGTCGGCGCCACGATCGTCCTGACCACGGCCGGATGCCCGCTCCGCAACCAGATCCGCGCCGAGGCCGAGCAGGCGCTGACCGAGATCGCCCAAGGCCGCGCGGTCGAGGTCAAGCTCGACGCCATGTCCAGCGGCGAGCGCGACGCCCTCGCCGAGCGGCTCGACGACCGCCACGAGCTCGTGCACAGCCTCTTCGGCCCCGGCTCTCGCACGCGCACCATCGCCGTGGCGAGCGGCAAGGGGGGCGTGGGCAAGTCCACCGTCACCGCCAACCTCGCTGTGGCCCTCGCCGGGCAGGGCTACGCCGTAGCACTGATCGACGCCGACGTCTATGGCCCGACGATACCGCTGATGATGGGGCTGCCCGCCGTCCCGCCGGAGATGCATGAAGGCAAGCTCATCCCGCCGGAAGCCCATGGCGTCAAAGTCGTCTCCATGGGATTTTTCCTCCCGGACAACGAGCCGGTGATCTGGCGCGGGCCCATGCTCGGCCGCGCCATCGAGCAGTTCCTCGGCGACGTGCTCTGGGGCAGCCCCGACTTTCTCCTCATCGACCTCCCTCCCGGGACCGGCGACATCGCCCTTACGGTCGCCCAGATGATCCCCGGCGCCGGGATGATCATCGTCACCACGCCGCAAGAGGCCGCCGCCAAGACCGCGGTCAAGGCGGCCAAGATGGCACGCATGACCAAACAGGACGTACTCGGCGTGGTCGAGAACATGTCCTACTACATCTGTCCGGACTGCGGCTCCCGCCACCACATCTTCGGCCGTGGCGGCGCCTTCGAGATCGCTCGGCTCATGGACACTCGCCTGCTCGGTCGCATCCCCCTCGACGAGGCGACGCGCGAGGGCGGCGACCGCGGAGCGCCGGCGGCGCTCGACCCCTCCACGCCCGTCGGGGCCGCTTTCGCAGACCTCGCGCAAGCCGTGCTCGATCCCGACGCGGCCCACACGCCGACGGACCGAGACTAGCGGCACAGACCTGGGCGCTCGCGCTGCGCGCTCGAGCGCGCATCGGGCGCGAGCACCCGCAGGCTCCCACCACCTCCGGCGATCGTCCGACGCGCCCCCTCCGGCACCAGCGGACTTGCGCATGGGGCCGGCGGCCTCTCGTCGGTGGCAGAGACGGCGACGCGTCGTCCTGAGCCGAGGCCGCGCAAATGGCGAGACGCAAGTCTATCGCCCTGCCTCTCCCCACTAACCTCACCATTCCTGCCTCTCTGGGCGGCACATGGAGGAATCCGCATAGGATTAGTGAACTTCACCAAGGAAGCTCTCACCCGGGGACCTGACACGTGCGAGTAGGCAAGGCAAACGGCGAAGACTGGCTGCGCCTGAGCGAGGCGGCGCACGCGCTCGGCGTCAGCCTCAACACCGTACGCCGGTGGAGTGACTCCGGGCAGCTTGCGAGCTACCGCAGCCCGGGAGGACATCGCCGCTTTCGGCGCACCGATGTGGACAAGCTCATCCGCGGGGCCGCCACCGAACATCACGATGCTGCAAGCCCCGCCCTCACGGCCGGCCACTGGGAGCGCCTGCGCGCGCCTCTCAGCGCCCTCGCCCAGGTCACCACCGAGGCGATAGGCGTCACTTCGTGCGCCTTCCTCGTCAAGACCGGCGAGCATGAGATGTCGACGATCGCCGAGCACACGCGGGAGGGCGAGGCTCGCCGTGCGGGCGCGACGCAGACCGGCCCAGCCGAGGACTTCCCGGCCGCTGCGCAAGTCCTGCGCAGCGGCCGCCGCCTCGTCATCGCCGACCTCAACACCACGACTCTCCTCGCTCCCGCTGCCGCCGGGCGCTGCCTGCGCCGGGGCCACGCCGCGATCCTGGCGTTGCCGCTGACGCTCGAAGGAGGCGTGAGCGCAGTCATGGAACTTTCCGAATCGCGGGCGCCGAGGACGTTCACAGGCGCCAACGTCACATTTGCTGAGTTCATGGCGCGTCAGGCGAGCGGGATCTCCGCCGGCGTGGCTGCGGGCGGCTCGGTAAGCGACCAGGTCGTGGACTCCCTCGCGCTGCCTCTCGGCCCCGCACCGCCTGAACGGCGCCCTGTAGGGGAGACCGGCGGAGCAGGCAACGTCCTGGCCACGGCACTGAGGCTCCGCGACGAAGTCGCGAACCTGCTCGAGGTATACGGCGGAGGCGGACGCGAGGAAGCGCGTGACGGCGTGGAGGCGGACGGCGCAAGCGCTGCGGCGGAGAGCGGGGGCGGCGCGGTGGCGCGCGGGATCGCGGGCGCCGCGCCGCCGGACCCGGCTTCGATGAAGAGCACGGCACTTGGGGCCCCGAGCAGGTACGTCCCGGAATGGCGCCGGTCGCCCGACGCTGCTCTCGGCGCGATGACGCGACCAGGCGACGACGAGCGGCTCGCGGGCGCCGCACTCGCCGCCCTCCTCGAGGGCGCCGGCCTTGGCGCCTGCGCGCTCCACAGGATCGAAGGCGGCGTCGCTCGTCTCGTCGCGTCGGTCGGCGCGGTGGCGCTGGTCTCCGGCGGCGGCTCCCCGGCGGCGAACGAGACCCCGTCGAAGCTCGACGTCGCGGAGCCGTGGCAGCCCAAGGACTTCCCCGCGGCGGCGCAGGCGATCGCGGGGCGCGCATCCATCGCGGTCCGCGGCGGCGAAGCCTTCACGCCCGAAGCGGCCTTACGTCTCTTCGCGTCCGATGATATCGACGAGGCGCTCCTGGTACCGCTTGTCTTCGACGACGCGGTGCTCGGCATCCTGGCCGTGGGAGCAAGGCAGGGCCCGCTGCCCCCGGCCACGCCGGAGCTTGCGGAGACGACCGCCCGCCTTCTGGCGGTCACACTCGGCGGCGGTGAGGCGGTGCGGAGGCTCCGCCGCCGCAATGCGGACCTTGAGCTGGTGATCGAGGCTGGCCTGGAGGACACCGCGCTGCTGAGCACGCAAGAGGTCCTGCATGCGGTCTCGAAACGACTCTCGGAGGTCAGCCATTCGCCGGTGGCCGACATCTACGCACTGGAGGGCGAGACGCTCCGCGCCCTCGTGAGCTACGACGGCGGTCACCTCGACCTGGAGTGGGAGGGCGTCGTCGTTCCGCTCGACCGCTACCCCCACAGCCGGCGTGCGGTCCGCACGGCCGAGATCAGCATCGTGGCCGGCCTGGACGATCCCGGGCTGACCGAGGAAGGCCGCCTGTCCCTCGAAAAGTGGGGCTACCAGGCGCAGCTCTCGATGCCGCTCATCGCCGGCGGCCGCGTCATCGGGCTTGCCGAGCTGTCCGACTACGCGCCACGGGACTTCTCGCCCGAGCTCGAGCTCATCCGCGGCCTTGGTCAGGTGGCCGCGCATGCCCTGGAGAACGCTTCGCTCTTCGAGCAGGCGGAACGGCGCAGCAGAGTCCTCGACGACCTCGCCGACCTCGCCCTGCTGAGCAGCCGCACACGCGACCTCGATTCTCTGCTCGGCCGCATCGCGGAGCGCCTGCTTCAAGCTTTGGAGGCGGCGAACTGCGACGTCTTCCGGGTGTGTGACGAGGGCCTGCGCTGCGTCGCGAGCTACGACCGCAGCGGCCTCGACGAGCAACAGGTCGGTAGGCTGCTCGATCTCGAAGCGTACCCGGCGCTGGTCAGCGCGATCAACCGGAGACAGGTCCTGATCATCACCGGTCCCGACGACCCCCAGCTGAGCGACGAGGAGAAGCGCACCTACAGGGACTACGGGTTCGCCAGCGAGGTCTCCGTACCCCTCGTGGTCAACGATGAGCTCTACGGGTTCATCGATATCTACGATACGCGTGGGCGCGACTACGCCGAGTACCTGCCGTTTCTGCGCAGTGCGGCGCAGTCGCTGGCCGGCGCGTTCGAGAACTCCCGCCTGATCGAGCAGCTCTCGCGCAGGACGGGGGTGCTGCGAGAGATCGTCGATCTCGGCGCCACGATCTCGCAGGCGAGGGATCTCGAGGAGGTGCTGGGCGTCGTCGCCGGCCGCCTCAGGGAGAGCATCGAGGCGGCGGATTGCGACATCTTCGCGCTGCAGGGCGAGCAGCTCCGCTGCCTCGTCAGCGCCGACCTGCGCGGACTCGACCGGAGTGTGGTCGGTCACGTACTCGACATCGACAAGTTCCCGGCGACGGCGCTGGCGGTGCGCAGCGGCGAGATCATGACGGTGACGAGCCTTGACGACCCACGCCTGACGCGGCAGGAGCGCGAGGACATGGACGAGTGGGGCTTCCAGAGCGAGCTCTGCATCCCGCTCGTGTCCGGGGACCGTGTGATCGGCCTGATCGACGTGTTCGACACACGCCCCCGCGACTACGGCGAGTACCTCGACTTCCTCAAGAGCGTCGGCCAGATGGCCGCCGGTGCGATCGAGAACGCCCAGCTGGTGTCCGAGCTCGAGAAGCGCAACACCGCGCTGGCCGAGCTCGTCGACCTCGGCAAGGTGGTCTCCGGAGCGGGCGGCCTCGACGAGCTCGTCCGCGCCGTGGGACCGCGGGTCGTCGAGGTCGTCGGCGCGCAAGGCTGTCAGGTGTTTCGCGTGGAGGACGGCCTGCTGCGCTGCCTCGCCACCTACGACGACGGCGCCTACCTCGACGACTACGCCCCCGACGCCATGCCGCTCGAGCTCTTCCCGAGCACGGTCGACGCCATGGAGCGGCGCGAGGCCCTCGTTATCCAGAGTCCAGGCGACCCGCGACTGAGCGACTACGAGCGCGATCTCTACCGCGAATCCGGCTCCCAGAGCGAGGTCTGCGTGCCCCTGTGCACGGCGGACGCGGTCGTGGGCCTCCTCGACGTCTATGATGACCGCCCCCGCGACTACGCCGAGCACGTCGACTTCCTGATGAGCGTCGGGCAGATCGTCGCCGGCGCCTTCGCCAACGCGATCCTGGTGGAAAGGCTCGAGAAGGCGAACCAGAGACTGAGCCTGCTCGTCGATTCGGGCATCGAGCTTGGCGGCACACTTGAGCTGTCCGAAGTGCTGCAGACCGTCGGGGGGGGGGGGGGGGCCGCCCCCCCCCCCGGGCGGGGGGGGGGGGGGGGGGGGGGGGGGGGCCGGGGGGGGGGGGCGGGGGCGGGGCGCCGCCGCCGCCGCTCCGGATTGCGACATCTACGTCGTGGAGGGCGATCTGCTGCGCTGCGTCGCCTGCGTAAATCACGGCGCGCCGGACGAGGAGTTCGTGGGCACGACGTACCGGCTCGACGATCTCCCGCTCGTCCGCGTGGCTCTCTCGAGCGGCAAGGCCGTCGTGGTCCCGGACCTCGCCGTTGACGCCCGGGTCTCGGGGTGGGAACGGGAGGAAGAGCTGCGCTGGGGCAACCGCGCGAAGATCGAGTTGCCCTTGGTCAGCCGTGGAGAGGTGATCGGCATCGCCGGAGTCTTCGACGACCACGCGCGCGAGTTCGAGGACCTCGACATGCTGCAGAGCCTGGCCCAGGTGGCCGCGAACGCGCTCGCCAACGCGACTCTCTACGACCGCCTCGATCGCAGCGCCGAGCGGATGGCCCTCGTCAACGACGTGAGCTCGGAGCTCTCCTCACTCCTCGACCTCGACGAAGTGCTTCGCTCCGCAGCCACGAGGCTCTGCGCCATCGCCGGCGTGCCGGCGTGCGACCTCTATCGACTGCGCGAGGACATGCTCGTGAACCTCGTGAGCATCGTGGACGGCGAGGTCGACCAGAGCTGGCAGGGCCGCGCCTTTCCTCTGAGCGAGTGGGCGGCGCCGACCACGGCCGTCGCCGAGCGCCGGCCGGTGCTCATCCCCACCCTCGACGACCCGCTGCTGCTGCCGGGCGAACGAGCCGAGATGGAGCGCTGGGGCGAGACCGGCGAGCTCACGGTGCCCCTCATCGCCAAGGACCGCGTCATCGGCGTGCTGGAGCTGCTCGAGCACCGCGGAGACTTCACCCTCACGCAGGACGAGGTCGACACGATCTTCGCCGCAAGCCGCGTCGCGGCGCTCGCTATCGAGAACGCCGACCTGGTCGACGACCTGCAGTTGCGCAACCGGGAGAGCGCCCTGCTCAACGACCTTGCACGCGCGACCGGCAGCAGCCTCGTCCTGCAAGACATCGCAGCAGGCGCGCTCGAGAAGCTCCGCGCGTTCGCGCCTTTCGAGCGCGCCTTCATCGGCCTGCTGCGCGACGGCGACAAGCTGGAAGTCGCGTTCGCCAGCGAGGGGCGCACGCAGCCGCTCCCCGAGGTCGTCGAGCTGCCTCCGCACGCCGAGCTTCTCGGGCGACTCGCAGCCGAAGACATCGTGACGCTTAGCCTGCCCGCGGACCTGCCGGACGGCTTCGCGCTCCCGGGGCTCGAGGACCTCGCGACCGCCATTCTGGTAGCCCTGACCAGCGCCGGCGCAGCCATCGGGATCCTCGCCCTGGGGTCTTCTCAAGCCGGCGCGTTCGACTCCGTCGACCGCCGCCTTCTGGAGCGCGTCGGCGGGCACCTGTCGCTCGCGGTCCACAACGCGGAGCTCTACTCCGGCATCAAGCGCATGCATCTGAGCAATCTCAAGGCGCTGTCCAGCGCCCTCAACGCCAAGGACTACTACACGCTCGGCCACGCCGCCCGCGTGGCGGCCTACATGGTCCTGCTCGGCAGGGAGCTTGGCTGGGAGTCCGAGCTGGTGCGCTCGGTGGAGGAGGCCGCCTACCTCCACGACATCGGCAAGATCGGCGTGTCCGACCGGGTCCTGCTCAAGCCTGGCGGCCTCAACGCTCACGAGTGGGAGCTCATGCGCCAGCACCCTGTGTTCAGCGCCGACATCATCCGCACGCTGTTCGACGAGGGCCTGGTGGCCGGCGTGCGCCATCACCACGAACGCTGGGACGGTTCCGGATACCCGGATGGCCTCGCCGGCGAGGGCATCCCCCTCGTGGCCCGAGCCATGTGCGTGGCCGACTCCTACGATGCGATGAGCTTCCGGCGGCCGTATCGCCAAGCCCGCTCCTCTGGCGAATGCCGGGCCGAGTTCGAGCGCTGTGCAGGAAGCCAGTTCGATCCCGCCATGGTCGCCGCGTTCGCGCGCGTGCTCGAGAGGATGGAAGAGGCTCGCCGCGTCGCCAGGATCGTCGCGGCGGAGGCGGCGGCGCGCATCGACCCTGCCCGTCATGCGCGCCTGCGCACGCGCGAGGATGAGGCCCGGCCGGAGTTCGCCGAGATCGGCGCGACGCTCCGGGCCGTGTGCGAAGAACACCCGCCGGCGCGCTACGCCATGACCTCAGTGCGCGCCGGCAAGCGTACCGTCATCGTCTGCGACTCCGCCCCACCGGCGCCGGACAAGCCCCACATCGGCGACGAGATGGTCGCGGACGACGGCCTGCTCGAGGTCTTGGCCGACCGCGAGGTGGACGCCAATGTGCTCTTCGTCGACCAGTGGGGCGTCTGGATCACGGCGACCTCGCCACTCCGCGATGCGGACGGCCGCGTGACCGCGGCGGTGACCGCGCAGATCCCGGCCGTGGAAGGCGACGCCGGCATCGAGGGGCTCCGGAGCACCGTGACGCAGACCCTCGCGGCGCTCCTGACGTCGGCAGCGCCGATCGACCGCGCCGAGGTGGAGGCGATCACCGACGGTCTCACGGGCCTCTATAACCACCGGTACTTCCACGAGCGGCTGCGGGAGGAGCTCGACCGCTGCGCCGATCAGGCCGGCCGCCTGGCGCTGCTGTTCTGCGATCTCGACGACTTCCACGCCTTCAACGAACTGCACGGGCACAGTGCGGGCGACGGCGTGCTGCGAGCCGTCGCCCGCGTGCTCGAGGACTCTGTGCGCCACATCGACCTCGCGGCCCGCTACGGCGGCGAGGAGTTCGCGGCCATCCTTCTCGACACGGACGAGGGCGGCGCCCTGGAGGTGGCCGAGCGGATTCGCGCCGGCATCCTCGCGATGCGCATGTCGGCCGGCGTGGAGCCTCTGTCGGTGAGCATCGGCATCGCCACGTGCCCTGCCGACGCGACGTTCAAGGAGGAGCTCATCGACAAGGCCGATTGGGCGATGTACCTGGCAAAGCGCAGCGGGCGGGACCAGGTGTTGACGTTTGCCGCGCAGCACGGCAGCGACACACCGGAGCGCGCCACATCCGTGAGCCAAGGCTACGTGTCGGCGATGGAGGACCTCGTCGCGGCGCGGGAAGCATACGAGCGGCAACGCACCTCCGCCATCGCCCACCTGGCGCTCGAAGTCGGAGGAGAGTTGGGCCTCGACGCGGCCGAGGTACGAGACGCCGCCGGCGCCGCCGGCGGTACCACCCCGGCCGGCGCGCTCAGCCCTGCGCAGAAGATCGTGTCCCTGGCAGCCGCCTATCAGGCGATCGTGCTGGCGCGCCCCTACCGGCCGCAGCTATCGGAAGCCGAGGCCCTCGACGAGTTCCTCGGCTCACCTGTCGTTCGCGAGGACCGCGTGCTCGCAGCGGCGTTCGCGACCATCCTCGGGAGAGAGCGCCGGACCTAGCCCAAGCTGGGTCAGGACAGCGCGCGGCCCCGGCGGTCCCCGCAACCGAGTTCCGGCGCTGGGCCCGACCACCGGGGCCAGGCGAGCTATCCCACCACCCGGGCGCCGCCGATCCGGCGACGCCCGCCTAGGCGGTGAGGAAGGAGCAGAGGTACTCGCCGACGTCCCTGTCGGCGGATGAGAACTCCAGAGTCCGGAGGAGCCGGCAGAGACTGACGTCGTCTCCCACGATCGTGGCGCCGAGCTGCTCGTACCTTGAGAGCACCTCGTCGGCTGCCTGTTCCTTCTCCTCGCGAGTCATGTGAGCCCTCCAGGGGGTCCCGTTTGCTCCAGTAACAGTTTCGGCTTCCGCCCTCGCCGGCACCATGGGAGCATTGTTTAGGGACGCGTGCCCACGGCGCCCGGGAACCCGGTCCCGTGCCGTCGCTCCGCGCAGCCGGCGAGGCAGGTCCGTTGCCGCGATGTGGCCGTCCGGCTGTGCGAGCGGCCGCTCAGAAGTAGGACTGCAGCACGCCCCGCCGGCGGATGTCGACGGTGGCGCAGTGGAACCCGCCGCCGATGGTCTCGAAATCCCAGAAGGGGCACTCGACAGGCTCGAATCCCCACTCCACGAGCTTGCGCACGAACCGCTTTTCGCCGGCGGACACGAGGACGCGCTTCTCGTCCAGCATGACCACGTTCATCATGATCCAGCGGCTGCAGTTGTACATGGGGTGCGACTCGGGCATCTCGGGGTCCGGGCAGATGAGGATGTCCCAGCCGGCCTTGGCGAACATCTCCGGCACCTTGACGACCCGTTCCGGATTGACGAGCAGCTTGCCCGGCGCCAGCGGCGAGAACGTGGCGTCGATGTGCATCGGGTGGGTGTCGTGGATCTCGACCTCGTGGACCGAGTACTCCTCACCCAGATGGCGCCGCAGCCACTCGATGCCGAAGCGGTTGCAGCAGCTCGACCGGGCGATGAACACGTCACGGCCGCACTTGATGGCGTCGGCGGCGTCGAACATCGGCTCGTACTCGGTGGGCAGGAAGCGCTGGGGTTCGCCCTCGTCCGGCGCCACGAACCCTTGCGTGTAGCTTTCGTCCGAGAGGCGAGGCGGCGGCGCGGCGACCCAGCGGGCGCCGCCGCGGAAGTACTCCTTGCACAGCTCTCGGTAGGCGAGGCGTTCGGTCGAGCGACTGCGCCAGCCCATCGGCGCCTCGATGATCTGGTCGCCGATCACCAGCAGGACGTCGCGCGGCATGAGCGCGTAGCAGCTGCTCGCGACCTCCCAGTCCGGAGTGCTGAGCGGCCGTTCATAGGCGTACGGCTCCGGCCGCCGCACGGTGACCCCGGCCTGCTCGAGCAGATCGACGAAGCCTTCGACGTCGCGCTCCGCCTTCTTGAGCATATCCGCCGGCCAGGGCGTCCCGCCGTGCCGTTTGAAGAAGTCCCACTGGCTCCTGTCGTGGACTACCGCCGGCATGATCACATCCCAAGGCGGGACGAGCGAATGCTCGTCGACTCTGCCGACCACGATCTCCTCCAGCGGGTCCCACTCGTTGAAGGCATTGACGATGGGCTGGCTCACGTGTCCCTCCTCGAAGATGCGCACGGGGCGCGATGCGTGACGATCCGGACCCCGCGGCCGGTCAGGCGCGCTGACGGGCCACCCCGGCGACGATCTCTGCGGCGACCCGCGCCGCTATCGCCGCCCTCCCATCGTCGCCGGACGGAGGGCCGCCGCCGCAGACGTCGGCCGCGGCAAGAAGAGCTCCCGCGGCCACGGACACTCCGCCAACGAGCTCCCGCATCGTCAGGCCCACCGGGTCCGCGTCGCCCTCCAGGACGCCCAGGTCGACCGAGAGGTAGATCGCCTCGGTGCCGGCGGCGGCGGCCTCCAGCGCCTCCTGGGCCACGGTCGCCATCCCGGCCGAGACCACGTCCGCCACGGAGAAGGTGTGTGCCCCCGCCTCCTCGAGCACGCGCAGCGCCGGCGCGTCCGGCGGCGCGGCGCGGCCGCCGATCAGCGCCAAGTTGCCCGGGGCCACGACGCCTAGCTCCAGAGCGCGCGCCCACCTCGACGCTCCGCCGTGCGCCGGCTCGAGCGCCACGTCGTAGCCCGGCGCGAAGGCGACCACCCCGAGCCGGCCGTGCAGCTTGCCCGACAGCACCTGCAGCACCGGGAGGCTGACGAGGGAGCCGCCGCCGAGGACCAGCGGCGTCGCTCCGCAGGCGAGGACGTCCGCCAGGCGCTCGTGCGCGCGCACGATTGTCGCGGTGAGGTCGTCGTCGACGGCGATGTCCCCGTAGTCCACGGCGCGCAGGCGGGCGCCGGAGGAGGCCGCGCGCCGCCAGCCGGAATATGGGGCGGAGGCGAGCCGGACGGCGGCCGGTCCGTCGGGGCGCCCGCCGGCCGACAGGCCCAGGACGACGAGCGCGGCACCGCTGAGGGCGACCGGGTCGTCCACCACCGGGAGCCCCAGGAGCCCGGGCCCGGAAGTCTCGTCCGCAGGCCCGACCTCGGCGGCCTGCCACAGCCGGCTCAGCTGCGCGCGGTCCACGCCCGGTCTCACCAGCGCCGGGCCACGCGCTGCGCCGCCACGGCTCCCTCGTCGAGCGTGATCCCGAGTCCGGGGCCTTCCGGCACCAGGACCGTCGAGACGCCGTCGCGGACCTCGGCCGCGAGGCCCGAGCCGAGGTCGAGCTCCAGACCACCCTCGCGCCACGGAAGATCGGCGTCGCCGTGGACGGCGTTCGCGAGTGCGACGTTGACGTGGAAGTGGGCAGCGAGGCCGAGGCTGCTCTCGCCCATGTTGCCGATCATGATGGTGATGCCGGCCGCCTCCGCTATCGCGTTCACCTTGAGCGCATCAAGGATGCCGCCGGTCTTCATCAGCTTGACCACGAAGATGTCGCAGGCGCCGGCCCGCGCCGCCGCGAGCGCCTCGCGCGGGCCGCGGATGCTCTCGTCCAGAGCAATCGGCGTGTCGACGCGCTCGCGCACGAAGCGAGCCGCCTCGAGGTCGTCCATGCGCACCGGCTGCTCGACGAACTCGATGCCGTACGGTTCGAGCCTCTTGATGGCGCGGACCGCCGTCCGCGCGTCCCACCAGCCTTGATTGGCGTCCACTGTGATGCGCGCGTCCGGCCCGGCCGCCTCGCGGACGGCGGCGACGCGCTCTTCGTCGCGCTCCGGCGCGTCGCCCACCTTGATCTTGAAGACGGTCACCGACTCGGCGCGCAGCGCCCGCGTCTTGTGCGCCAGTGCCTCCGGCGTGTCCCACCCGAAGGCGACGACCTCCGTCAGCCCGTCGCGCGAGCGGCCGCCGATGAGGTCGCAGAGCGGCCGCCCGAGCGCCTTCCCCTGGAGGTCCCACAGCGCCATCTCCAGGCCGGCGCGCGCCGCCTGATTGCCCACCGTGAACAGCTCGCGCTCCCAGACGCGACGGATCGCCTCGAGCTGGAACGGGTCGCGCCCGACGACGGACGGGCCGAGATACTCGCCGATCACGTCCTGGACGGTCCACAGCGTCTCGCCCGTGAACTCGTACCCCGGGCACGCCTCACCGAGGCCGACCAGGCCTTCGTCCGTCTCGACGCGCACGAGATCGCAGGGGCCTGCGGACAGCGCCGACGAGGCGATGACGAACGGCTCCGCGTAGCGGAGTTCGAGAGTCTCGACGTGCACGGCGGTGATCTTCACGGGCCACACCTGACGGATCGCCTGGGGACGGCACCAGTCTATGCCATCTCGATGAGCGCCCGGAAGCCGCGCCGGCGTCGCCCGGCGCGCGTCTGCCGGGCCGCGTCCGGCTTGCCGCCGGTCGGCGAATGCCACATAATACGGAGTCCCCGAAGGGGGACCGCGTGGGGCATTAGCTCAGCTGGGAGAGCGCCTGGATCGCACCCAGGAGGTCAGCGGTTCGATTCCGCTATGCTCCACCACTTCTTCCCGCATCGCCACGCCCCACGGCTCGCCTCCCGGCGTGATCGCGCGTCGCCCTTCCGCCCTTCACACGAACCAGAAGAACGACGCGATCGAGACGAGCCCCGTCAACAGCCAGCGTTCGCGATCGATCCGGCCCAGGGTCACGCCGGCCACGACTGCCAGCCCTGCGAACACCAGGAGCACCGGGAAGTCGGCGTAGCGCTCGTACCACCTCACGTTCGCCATGGTGCTCAGCAACACGCCGAGAAGAGCGCTCATCAGCAGGCGGCTCCTCACGTCCGGCAGCCTCGTGGCCAGCAGCCCCGCGACTGCGGCCGACCCCAGAGGAATGAGGACCCACCAGAGCAGACTTGACCCGGCCAGCTGAGGGAAAGGCACCCGGGAGACGAGGCCGAGGAAGCTCGTGATGGTGCCCAGCACGCCCAGCACGAGGAGGCCGACCGCGGCGGCGGCCGGGAGCGCGAGCACGGCCAGCCAGGCGCGATCGTGGCGAAGACGCCTCCACCAGGCCGCGATCTCCCCGGCCGGCAATATGAGGACGGCGTATGACCCGACGACGCCCAGACTCAGCAGGAGATTGCGCGTCCGGTGCACGGCCGCGAACGGAGTCGGCGCCGCGGTGCCTCCGGGCACAGGCGGCAGCGGACCACCCCAGTAGACCAGCAGCGCCGCGAGAGGGACGAGGGCGAGAGCGAGCAGGCAGAGGCCGGCGATCCGACGGCGGCGCGGCAGAGGCACGCTCAGCAGCGCCACCAGTCCGGGAGCCAGCAGCCACAGAGTGACCTGACGCATCAGCGTCGCCGCGGCGAGGCAGGCGGCGAACGCGGCAAGGCGCGCCAGGCCGGGCCGCTGTACGTAGGCGAGCGAGCGCTCCAGGCCCAGGACGACGAAGAACCAGGTCGGGTTGTCGGTGAGGGCGTGAAACGACTGGCCGAAGAAGAACGGCGAGACCGCCAGGAGCAACGCCAGCGCCAGCGCATCCGGCGGGCGAGCCTGCAGACGATCGCGGAACAGGACGTAGGCGATCGCGCACGTGCCCCAGGAGAGGGCGCAGACGACGAGCCGCACGGCCACCATCGAGCCGCCGAAGGGCAGCGCGAGCGTGGCCAGCAGCCAGTAGACGAGCGGGCCGGACCACGCCCCATAGCCGCTCAGCCATGGACGTGGCCACTGGTGCGCGACCACCCGGACGATCCCGTAGTGAACGGACTCGTCCGCTCCCTGGAAGGCGCTGAAGGAGTGGCTGAGTCCGTGCCACCCGACGATGACGACGACGAAGGGCAGCGCCAGGATCATGAGATGCATCCAGCGTGAGTCCGACAGTGTGGGCAAGCGGCCGGCGGCACGACTCACGCTGGGCTGCCTGGTGCTGGGCTGCCTGGTCATCGACGCGTGTCCCCTTTTGGGTCGGTCCGAAGTGCGCGTGCGCGATCTCGCCGCATTCTAGCCCACGCGGAGAACGCCGCCCGCGAGCCTGCGTGTCCGCAAGCCCCCAGCGCCACAGCTCCTCGCGCCGCGCGCAGTGATAGCATCCGCCGCGTGCCCGCACGCGACGACATCCCGGTCCCGCCCGGCTTCGAGCTGGCTCCCTGCCCCCTCTGCGGGGGGTCTCGCGCCGGGATCGTCGTGCGTGCCGGTGACCGGCTCACACCCGAGCTCTCCGACCTGTTCACGGTCGTGCGCTGTCAGGAGTGTGGCCTCGCCTATCAGCGGCCGCGGCCGGATGCGGGGACGGCCGGCCGCTTCTACCCCGACAGCTACACCGGCGGCGGCCGGAGCGGCCGCGTCGAGGCGCTCGAGGCAGCGTACCGGCGGCGCCAGCACGGCGAGGTCGCCCGCTGGCTCGCTGCCCGGCGGCCGGCGCGCGGGCACGTCCTCGACGTCGGGTGCGGCGCCGGCGATCTGCTCGTGGCGCTCCGCGCGGATGGCTGGAGCACGCGCGGCGTCGAACCGTCGCCGCCCGGCGCCGAGCAGGCATGCGACAAGCACGGGCTGGACGTCGTCACCGGCCGCTTCGAGGAGGTGGACCTCCCGGAGCACTCGTTCGACGTCATCGTCTTCTCGGGAGTCCTCGAGCACGTTCACGACCCGCTCGGCTCGCTGCGCCGGGCCGCGGCCTTCCTGGCGCCCGGCGGGCTGGTGGCCGTCCTCTTCCTGCCGATGCTGGATTCGCCGGAGGCTCGGCTCTTCGGACCCCGGTGGCTCGCCCTCGACCTGCCGCGCCACCTCACGCACTTCGAGGACACGACCTTCATGGTGATGGCCGCCAGGGCCGGGCTCGAGATCGTGGGGCGGGAGACCTACTCCCGCCGTCACAGCGCGGCGCAGCTCGTCGGCTCGCTGGCGCCGGGCCTGCAGAAGCACCGCTTCTACCGCGCTGAGTCGCGCGAGTCGGGCTCGGCGGGGATCGCCTCGAGGCTGACGCCACTGGCGAAGCGGGCAGCGTTCCTCGCCGCGACGACGGCAGCCAAGCCGGTCGCCAGACTCGCTTCAGCGGCCGGCGCGCCGTCCGTCTGCTCGTACTTCCTGGAGCCGGCGGCCGGAGAGGGCGACTCCATCGGAGAGCGCGACTAGGCTGGTGAGTCCGCGGCCGCGGGCTGCCCCTCGGGGTCGTCGTCAATGCCCACGTCCGTGAGGACGACCATCGGGGCGTCCGGGTCGAGTTGCACCAGCAGGGACCCGCACTGCGGGCAGACCGGCTGCGGTGCGTCGACGCTGAATTCGTCGCTGCAGCTGAGACAGGTCGCGGCGACCGGCCGATGGTCAAAGTGCAGCACGGCTCCGCGAAAGAAGTCGTCCTCGCCGGCGAGCATCTCGAAGTACATCTCGATGGACTCCTGCGAGAAGTCGGCCGCCGGCGTCATGGCGAGGAAGAGATCCGTCACGCGGCGGCCGCCGTTGGCCTGCGCCGCCTCGCGCGCCCGATCGATGATGCCCTGCGTGATCCCGAGCTCGTGCACGGCTGAGCCTCCGTCGTTGTGCCGCTTCGCGACTGCCGGCGACGTCCCTCACGCGACCAGGCGCGCGCCGTCGCCCCGCTAGTTCTACCACTTCGCGCACGAGTCCCATCCACCAAGGCTTCGCGGCCTGGCATCGAGAGCTGCCCATCGCAACGAATGTCAAATGCGCGCAGTACATCGGATACGATACGACGCCGATACGCTCCGTCCAACTGCGATATTCGTCACCAATGCGCTTGTGCCATCAACATCCGTCTGATACAACCGAGGGCGACAGCCATGGGCCTGCGCCTCACGTGAGGCGCAAGCGAAAGGAGTGGGCAGATGAAGGTCCTCATCGTGGGCGCCGGCATGCAGGGTCAGGTCATCACCTGGAACCTCGGCCGCAACCCCGCCGTCACCGAGATCGTCGTGGCGGACTACGACGAGAAGCGCGCGCAGTTCGTCGCCGGGCAGGTCGGCAACGGCAAGGCCACGGCGATGTTCATCAACGCCGCCGACTCGGACGCGATCGCCAAGGCCGGCGAGGGCTGCAAGCTCATCGTCAACGCCGTGATCCCGCAGTTCAACAAGTCGATCATGCAGGCGTGCCTCAAGTGCGGCGCCGCCTATCAGGACATGGCCCAGGGCCAGACGCAGACGCAGACGATCGACGAGGCCTACCTCGACCAGATGACTCTCGCGCCGGAGTTCGCCAAGCAGGGCGTCCTCGCGCTCCTCAGCACCGGCATGGACCCCGGCGTCACCAACACCTTCGCGGCCAACGGGTACGAGGATCTCGACAAGTGCTTCGAGATCCGCATCAAGGACTTCGCCCTCTTCGACTCCCCGGTGCCGCTTCAGGTGTGGAGCCAGGAGACCTACTACACCGACTGCTCCCAGCCGCCGCTGCTCTACGAGGACGGCGAGTTCAAGCGCGTCGAGATCTTCGGGCGCCGCGAGCACTACGAGTTCCCCCAGCCCTTCGGCCTCGGCACGGTCATCTGCCACGACCACGAAGAGGTCAGCACCTTGCCGCGCCTGCTTCCCAAGACGCTCGGCGAGAAGGGCCTGCGCTACGTCGACTTCAAGATGGGCGGCGACGAGGACGGCATCGACGGCGACCTCGCCTTCGTCGGCTCGGGTATGGTGAGCAAGGAGTACGTCACGCTCAAGGACGGCACCAAGGTCCGCCCGATCGACGTCTACGTCGCCACCCTGGCGCCGAACCCGCCGGCGGATGAGCTCGCGAGGCTCGCGCTCGCCGGCGAGATCACCGACTTCGGCGTGGTCACGGTGGACTGCATCGGCGAGAAGAACGGCAAGCCGGCCACCATCGGCTACAACATCTTCCCGCCCGACATCAAGTGGGTGAACGGCCAGATCCCCGGCGCCACCTGCGTAAGCTACGGCACCAGCACACCGTCGAGCATCTACGCGGAGTTCATCGTCGAGGACAGGATCACGCAGAAGGGCATGATCTGCCCGGAGGAACTGCCGCGCACCGTGCGCGACGCCTTCATCGCCGAGTGCGGCGTGCGCAACATGCCGATCACGCGCAAGGACGTCGTCGCGGCCAACTGACGCGGGCACACACGAGCCCCTGAGGCGCTTCCTCGTTCGGGAAGCGTGAAGGACCGGGACGGCGAAAGCCGCCCCGGTCCTTCTTTCGACTGAGGACGGCCCTGTTCAGGCCAGGGGCTTCTCCATGACGTCAAAGCGGCGGGCAACGTGCATGCCGGCGGCTTCGTAGACGCGCACAGCCCCGGTCACGTTCTGCGCGTCAACGTACAGACGCGCGATTGTCTCACCACGATCGCGAAGCGTGGTGAAGGCTGCCAGGAGCAGCGCGCGTCCGACGCCGCGCCGACGCCACGGCTTGCGCACCGCAAGATCCCCTATCTCCGCGCCCTGCTCGCCCCGGACCGGGATGACGTACCCGGCGAGCTCCGCGCCGGCCCAGGCGAGCAGCCATAGGGTCGGGTCGGCGTCGCCGGCCTCGAGGTGGTGCAGGCGCCACTCGTCGTAGCCGCGGGCCTCGAACAGGAAGTGCTCGGAGAAAGCCTCTATGTCGGCCGCCCAAACGCTCTTCTCGTCGGCGCCAGGCCTGAACGCCCGCGGCTCTATCCCCACGGGCCACGACGGGTACGGCGGTTCATCACGCAGATCCATCGCCATCTCGTAGGTGTGACGGACCGGGGCGAAGCCGCGGGCGTCCAGAGACGTCCGACGCACAGCGTCGGTGTCTTCGCACCAGACGATGAGCCTGCGGGCCGCGCCGTCCTGCCGACGGGAAGGAAGCTCCGCGGCGCGGGCCTCGATGATGTCGAGCAGCGCGTCGCCGAGTCCGAGACCGCGGTGCGCGGGGTGCACGTAGTGGTCGGCGGACACCTCGCCGGCGGTCTCGGGCCACAGCAAGACGACCCCGGCGATCGACCCGCCCGGCGAGACGGCGACCCACCAATCCGTCTCGGGGTGACGCCCAGGGTCCTTCCACTCCGTCGCGAGTTCCTGCTCGGGGCGGCGGGGTTCGCCGGCGTCGTGGCTCTCGGCCGCGTCGAGCACGGCTTGGGCGGCCGGCAGATCGGCGGCGTCGGGGTGGCGCACGATGTAGCCGGGAGGGATCGGCATCGAGACTCCTGGGGCTTGCGGGGGCTACTCGCTCACCCTACTCCCGCACGCCGCAGAAACGGAGCGCCGTCAGGATGAGCGCCCCAGCGGCCTGGCGAAGCTCGTCGACCGGCACGAACTCGTCGGGCATGTGCGCGACGCGTACGTCGCCGGGGCCGAACAAGACCGTCGGGATGCCGCCCGTGTTGACCAGAAGCCTCATGTCCGAGCCGTAGGTGACGCCCTCCACCGGAGGCGCGGCGCCCGTCAGCGCCGTGATCGCCGCACTGAGGGTGGTCACGATGGGATCCCGCACGTCCGTCACGGCGGAGTCGAAACGCCCGCCCCACCACTCGACCTCGGGCGGGTGATCGCGCAGCCATGGGTCGGCCGCGGCGGCGCGGGCGATCGCCCCTTCGAACGCCCGCCTGGCCGCGGCCGGCTCTTCCCCCACCGCGACGCCGTAGCGTCCCTCGGCCACCAGCGTTTCGGGCACGCTCGAAGCCCAATCGCCGGCGCGGAGCGTGCCGACTTCGATGGGCCACGGGAGCCGGTAGCGCGCGAAGAGCGGGTCTCGCGGATCGCCCGCGACCGCCGCCCGCGCGCGCCCCGGCTCGTCTGCCGGCGCGTCTCCAAGACCACAGCGCTGCGCCTCGAGCCCGCGGAGGGCGGCGAGCAGCGGCACGAACTTCTCGACGGCGCTCACGCCCTCCTCCCGCACGCAGCCGTGCGCCGAGAGACCGCGCACGACGAGGCGGAACATCAGCGATCCGGCTTGGGCGGAGACCACGGCGACCCGGGTCGGCTCGACCACGATCGCCCCATCGGCGGTGTGCCCGCGCACGATCGTCGCCAGGGTGCCGGTGCCGCCGTCTTCCTCGCCGACCACGCTGGCGATGCTGAGACGGCCGCGCAGCGAGATGCCGGCGTCGTGGATGGCCTTGGCGGCGAAAAGAGCACAGCATAAGCCGCCCTTCATGTCCACGGCTCCGCGCCCGTAGACCCGTCCGCCCCGCACGGCCGGGGCGAACGGTGGGGACGTCCAAGCCGCTTCGTCGCCGGGCGGCACCACGTCGACGTGCCCGTTCAGCAGGAGGTCCCGGCCCGGGACCGACCATCCGGCGCCAGCGGGCAGGCTTCTGGCCCCGTCCCCGGCCCCGGCCGGCTCGCCAATCCAGCCTACGACGCCGAGCGCCTCGTCGCGCTCGACCTCGGCGGAGTAGTCGGGGTGCGGAGCGAGCGCCGGCAGATCGATCTCCCAGACGTCGGCCGTCAGCCCCGCGCTGCGCATCCACTCGGCCACGGCAAGCTGCGCCGGACTCTCGTCGCGGTCAAGGCTCGGGATGGCGATGAGATCACAGAGGAAGGCGACCATGCCGTCCGGGTCGAGAGCGTCGAGCGCGCGCCGCTCGGCGACGCTCAGCCCGGGGTCAGCAAACGCGCCCAACGTTCACTCCGGGTCGCGCAACACTGGCCTCGTGAGACACGTCGGGCCGCCCTCCGCCTTGAACGACAGCGGTTCGCCGGGGAACGTGACGACCTCGCAATCGGCCTCCTCCAGCAACTGACGCGTGACCGGGCTGCCATCCAGCATGATGCAGCGGCGCGGGGCGACGGTCAGCACGTTGGTCGCCTGCGTGCGCAGGAACTCGTCCTCCGGCACTTCGAGCAGGCGCACGCCCCTGCGCTTGAGCTCCTCCCAGAAGGCGGTCGGCATCAGCGGCGGATACGCGACCGCCAGATCCACGTCCACGGGGCTGATGAGACTCAGGAGGTGCAGGCACGCGTCCGGGCCGGTGAAGTAGGGCAGGTCGTAGTCCAGCACCGTGATGCCGAGCGGCCCCAACAGGCCGCGCAGCTGGCTCACGCCTTCGGCGTTGCTGCGAAAGCCGCGGCCCACGGCCAGCGTGTCGTGGTCGAGCCACATCGTGTCGCCGCCCTCGCAGCGGGCCTGCCCTTCGAGGCGGCCCCGCAGAGGGACACCGCACGCTTGCAGTGTGCGGCCGAGCGGCTCTTCCTCGCCCCGGCGCAGCTCCTTGCCCATGCGCAGGAGGATTGCGCCCGCGTCGGTCACCAGCGCCGGGTCGAACACGAACACGCTGTCGGCGTGCTCCGGCAGCGGCTCTTCGTGGTAGAGCACCTCGACGCCCCAGGCGCCGAGGGCGTCGGCGAAGGCGTCGTGCGCGGCGCGGGCCGCGCCGAGATCGATCGCAGACGTGTAGTGCCAGCGCCCTGGGTCGGCGGCGGCCATCGCTTCGCCGGGGCGCCGCATCACCACTCGGCGCAGCGGTGCGACCATGCTCTGGGCGCCGTAGTCTCGGCTCATCCGCTCTCCTCTCCGGGTAGCCGCAAGCGGCGGCTCCATGCTGCAGTGCTCAGATCAAGTCGCCGCCGGACGACCCTGGACGCTCCGCTCCCTGGAGAGACGGATCACGGCGAGAGTGAGGGTAGGGGCGCGCTCAGTCGCCGTGGATCTTGCGCCGCCAAGGCGCCCACGACGTGGGGCGGTTCATGTCGGCGTACTGATGCACCGGCGTATCCTGGGGTGCCTTGAGCACGAGCAGGCCGTCCGCGTCGAGCACGTCCAGGGCGTCTGCCTGCATGAGGGCGAAGAGGCTGACGATGCCCACGGCGTCGTGGCCGCCGCCCAGCTCGTCCACGGTGAGCGTGTGATCTGCGACGAGACGCTTCCAGGTGACCGTGAGGCGGTCCCAGGTGAAGTCCGCGCGCATGCCCCGCACGAGCAGCGAGAGCTCGCGATCGCTCGACCCGACGATGCGGCCCTTGCCGCGCCAGAAGACGAGGGGGAACTCATCGCCGATCATCTGCTCGGTGCGGTGCTTCATCGTCTCGATGGAGATCATTGGGCCTCCCGGCGGTGCGCTGCTCGGGCTAGTCTATCGTGCGGCCCGCGGCCGGGCGAGCAGCGCCGCTCGCGTTGCTCCGGCTGCGGGCCGTGAGTAGAGTCAGGGGCTGTGATGGCGAACACCCTTGCCCGCATCGACCTGCACTGCCACTCCCGCTACAGCGGCGCGACCGACATCTGGATGGCCCGGACGTTGCGCGTGGGGGAGCATACCGGCGACCCCGCCGAGATCTACCGCCGCGCCAAGATGCAGGGCATGACGCACGTGACGCTCACCGATCGCGACACGATCGAGGGCGGTCTGCGGCTCGCGCACCACGAGGACTTCGTGCTCGGCGAGGAAGTCACCGCGTTCTTCCCGTCCGAGGCGCACTCGGTGCAGGTGCTCGTCTGGGGCCTGGCCGAAGAGCACCACGCCGAGATCCAGGCGCTGCGTTTCAACATCCACGAGCTTGTGACCTACCTGCGCAGTCACGAGATCGCCCACGGTCTGGCGCAGCCGACATCGCTGCGCTCGAGCGGCCTGCGCCCAGACCAGTTCGAGCAGCTGCTGCTCCTCTTCTGCCTCTGGGAGGTCCGGGACGGGGCCACGCACCAGGCAGCCAACGACCTCGCGATCCGGCTGACGCAGACGAGCGCCGAGACGCTGGCCCGGCTCGCCGATCACTACCGGATCGAGCCGGCGACGGCGTCGGTCAGCGGATTCGCGGGCTCCAACGACCTGAGCGGCCTCGACGTCGGCGCCACGTACACGGAGATCGAGACGATAGACGGTGACCTCCTCGCCGGCCTGCGCCGGGGCGCCACCCATTCGCGCGGTGAGATCGCCAGCACCACGAAGACGGCGCGCACCCTGGTCGGCCTCGCCTCGGAGGGCATGAGCGGGCGCGGAGGGCGTGTGACGGCATGGTTCCTCGACAACATCCTGGGCCCGGAGACGCCGACGTGGCTCCTGCGCTCGCCGTTCAGCCAGAAGCTTCTCGGCCGCGCTCTCAGCGCCACCGCGCGGCGTCCTGGCGGCGGGCGGCGGCCGTGGAGGATGACCGCCATCTCAGAGATGGCCGAGGCGCTGCAACACGGCGGCCTCGGCGAAGGCCCGCAGCGCTACCGGCGGCTCGCCGAGGTCATCGACGAGACGTGGAAGCGCTCGACCGTCGAGCACTTCAACGCATTGCGCCAGGCCCTGGCCGATGACGATGGCCGCGCCGGCGACGAGCTCCGGGAGCTCGCCGGCGTGCAGGTACTCCTGGCGCCCTACTTCATCGCCGCGGCGTTCCGGGCCCGTGAGGAGCGGCACTCCTCGCGGCTCGCCAACACGCTCGAGGACGCCGGTCTGTTGCCGCGTAGCGCGGCGCCCGGCGCCCCACGAGTGGCGATGTTCACCGACACCTATCTCGACCTCAACGGCGTCGCCACAGTCCTCCAGGCGATCAACGCGGAGGCGCGCCAGGAAGGGTACCCGCTCACCATCGTGTCGTGCGGCGAGAAGCGCGCCGGGAGTCCCGGCCACGAGCAGTTCGCCGCGCTCGAGCGCATCAACCTCGAGGTCTACAGCGACTTCCCCTTGGACATCCCGCCGCTCCTCGAGATGCTGGCGTGGTGCGAGAACGAGCGCATCGAGGTCATCCACGCCGCCACGCCCGGCCCTATCGGCCTGGCGGCGTCCGTCCTCGCCCGCGCGCTCGACCTGCCGCTCATCGGCACGTATCACACCGACGTGCCGCGGCTCGGCTACTTCCTCACCGGCGACCACCTCCTCGAGGAAGTGCTCTGGAACTACATGCGCTGGTTCTACCGCAGTTGCGAGGCGGTCTTCACGCCGTCGCGCGGTGTGGAGAGAGAACTTGCGGCGCGCGGGCTCGCCGTCCGCTTCGAGCCGCTCGATCAGGCGGTCGACGCCGAGGCGTTCTCACCGGAGCGTCGCGACGCCGGCCTGCACCACGAGCTCGGCGGCGAGGGTCATGTGATCCTGTGGGTGGGGCGCGTCTCGGCGGAGAAGAACCTCGAACTGCTCGCCACCGCCTATGCCGCGATCCGCGACCATCGCGACGACGTCAGCCTCGTGATCGTCGGCGATGGGCCGTACCGCAAGACACTCGAAGGAATGGCGCCGGACGCGACCTTCCTCGGCTTCCGCTCCGGCAAGGAGCTGGCGCGGATCTACGCTTCTTCAGACGTCTTCGTCTTCCCCGGCGCCGCGGAGACCTTTGGTCAGGTCGTCCTCGAAGCGGCGATGTCCGGGTTGCCTACCGTCGTGACGGCCGGCTCGATCCCCAGCGAGGCGGTCGTCCCCGGTGAGACCGCGCTCACGGTCAGCCCGGGCAACGTGGACGGCATCCGGGACGCCATCGAGACCCTCCTCGACGACCCTGGGCTGCGCGCTCGCATGGGCGCCGCCGCGCGCGCCAACGCCGAGGGCCGCACCTGGAACAAGGCATTCGCACACTTCAAGGACGTCTATGCGGACGTCCGCTGGTGAGGGTAGCGTGAGCGGCGCCAAGCCGGATGCAGGCGGCGAGCGGATGATCGCAGGCGCCGCCGGGCCGGGCGCCTCGCTCTTCCTGCTCGCGCATCACGACGACGAGGTGTTCTGCGCGGGTGCGCTGGCGGCGGCGCTCGCCGCCGGCCGCCGCGTCAAGCTCCTCTGGGCGACGGCGGGCGGGCTGGCGCCGGCGGCGCGGCGCCTCGCGGAGGGCCGCAGGGTCCAGCGCCTCCTGGCGCTGCCCGACGCCGACGTCCGCCTGCTCGGGCTGCCTGACCAGCACGCCGTGGAGCACCTCGATCGGATCGAGGCCGAAGCCGCCGGACTGATGAACGGCGTCGACGCGGTCTACGTGACGGCTTGGGAGGGTGGCCACCCGGATCACGACGCCTTGAACCTCGTCGCGGCGCGGTTGCGGGAGCGGACCGCGGGAGCGAACGGGACAGGCCGCATGGTGCCCGCGGGCGGCTCGCCTCACTTGCCCGCGGGCGGCTCGCCTCACTTCTTCGAGTTCGGCTTGTACCGGCGCGGCCGTGGCGGGCTGGGCGTCAAGACGCCGCTCCGGCCCGCCGAGCCACTGCTGGACGCGAGCGCCCTGGCGCTGCGCCAAGCGCTGACGCACATCGACTCCAGCCAGTGGCCGTCCCTCGGCGTGCTCGCGGCCGCGGGCCGCCTGCAGCGCACGTGGGCGACGGAGCCCGTGCGCGAGTTGCCGTTGGACCGCGACTACTCGCTTCCGCCGGCGCTCGAGCCACTGCTCTACCGGCTGTACACGCGCTGGGACTTCGCCGGCTTCCGCAAGGCCGCCGGCCTCTGACCCGACGCCCGGGCGATGCCGCGAGCACCCGGCCGGCGGCGGCGAAGCCGCTAGGGCCGCGGGACGAGCCCGACGCGCTCGCGCACTTTGGCGAGCGTGCGCTCCGCGAGGGCCTCGGCGCGATCGGCGCCGGCCTTGAGCACGTCGAGGGTGTATGCCTTGTCCGCCTCGAGCTCCTTGATGCGCGCCTGGATCGGCGTCAGCGCCTCGACCACGACCTCGCCGAGGTCGGCCTTGAAATCGGCGTAGCCCTTGCCCTCGTAGCGGCGCTCGATGTCGGCGACGGACTCACCGGCGAGCGCGCTGTAGATGTCGAGCAGGTTCGTGAGCGCCGGCTTGTCCGGACCGCCGCAGACCTCCGCACCCGAGTCGGTGACAGCCCGCTTGATCTTGCGGCGGATGACGTCCGGCGGGTCCATGACGGCGATGTAGCTGCTCTCCGAGCCGGCGCTCTTGCTCATCTTCTTCGCCGGGTCGTCCAGGCTCATCACCCTGGCGCCACCCTCGCGGATGATCGGCTCGGGGACGACGAACGCCTTGCCGAAGGCGTTGTTGAAACGCTCGGCGACGTCGCGTGTCAGTTCGACGTGCTGCTTCTGGTCCTCGCCGACAGGCACGGCGTCGGCGCGGTAGAGCAGGATGTCCGCCGCCATGAGCACCGGATAGTCGAAAATGCCGACGGCGATGCTCTCGCCCTCCGCGTCGGCGGTCTTGTCCTTGAACTGAGTCATGCGCCGCAGCTCGCCCATGTACGTGATGGTGTTGAGGATCCACATGAGCTCGGTGTGCGCCGGCACGTGGCTCTGGACGAAGACGATGGACCGCTGGGGGTCGACGCCCGAGGCGAGGAAGAGATTGACGAGGTCGACCGTGTTGCGCCGCAACTCGGCCCGCACCTGCCTCACGGTGATGGCGTGCAGATCGACGGCGCAGTAGATGCAGTCGTGGTTCTCCTGCATGTCCACCCAGTTGCGGACGGCGCCGAGGTAGTTGCCGAGATGGAGCGTGCCGGAAGGCTGGATGCCACTGAAGACGCGCGGCCGCCTTTCAGGCTTTGGGCCCTCGGCGTGCGGCTGTGTGTCGGCGGCGTCGCTCACGGGTGTGGAGTCTACCGAAGCCCGGCCGGCCGAGCCAATCGGGAGCGGGTGCTCCGCCCGGGGCAGGTCGCGCCGGTCAGGCGCCCGGCGTGTGGTGCGCCTCGCCGCTCAGCGGCGCGATGACGCCTTCAAGAGCGGCGCCCCGCCGGCGCGTCTCGTCGTCGCCGGATCCCCTGCGCCGCCCCGTCATCAAGCGGATGAAGTAGTAGAGCCACATGGCGAAGAGCCAGATGGCCTCGATCAAGTACAGCCAGGTCGGCCACATGACGACGGCGAGCAGGGCCTTGCCGAGTACGACCTCGAGCACGAGGAAGAGGCCGAGCGCGACGATGGCCGCGCGGAAGTACCTCTTGCGCGGCCCGTCCTCCCAGTCCCTGGCGACGCGCGTGAAGGCGAGGATGGCGAGCCCCGCATAGAAGGCGAGGAAGATCGCCTGTGCCGGCCAAGACATCAGCAGGTCGCGCAACCACCGCGCGGCCTGGGCGTTCTCGTCGCTCGTCAGCAGGTGGAACATCGCTATCATCCCGACTCCCTCATCCGGTCCCCGCCAGTGGAGCGCTCCTCCATCCATAGTACTCCGGCGGCCGAGGGCGGCAAGTGCAGAGTGAGCAGGTCGGCGCCAGGCGGGCGGGAGACGTTGGGCGAGCCAGGCGCGGGCGCGGCGGCAGGGAGGCCGCCCCTATGGGCGAACAGGGAGGGGCGGCCCGCGTCACACTGGAAGAGGCCGCCCGAGCGAGGTGAAGAGATGAGCGACACGAGCGTGACCCTGCGGCTCAGGAGCGTCGACGACTTCTTCCACCAGCCGCATATCGACCCGCGATCCGAGTGGTTCGAGCACTACAGCCTCACGTCCGGCCTCGAATACGTGGTGGAGAAGGTGGCCGACTCGCCCCGGACGACGCACGTGCGCGTCGAGATCCGCCTGCCGGCCGAGGCGGTCGAGGACGACCTCGCGGAGAGCGTCAAGACCGGCATCCAGCGCTACTGCGAGGCGCGCCTGCGGACGGTCGACCACGCCGCTCGCGAAGACCGTTCGCGCGGATGGCTCATGCTGGCGTTCTCCATCTTCGTGGTGTTCGCACTCGTGTGGGTGGCGCAGCAGTTCGCGAGCAAGCAGGAGACTCTGCTCGGCGTCGCCTCGGAGGGCCTGAGCATCGCGGCGTGGGTCATGCTCTGGCACCCTCTCGAACATCTGGTGTTCAACCGCTGGGACCACCGGCTCGACGGCCGCGTCCTGCGCACCGTGCGCGACCACTGCACCGTGACGATCGCGGCGATCGAGACGCCGGCCGCGACCTTCTGAGTCTCGCGTTGCGGCGCGTCGCGGCCGGTGCTACCCTGCTGGGGAACCAAGGACGCCCGGCAGAAGGCCGCGTGAGAGTCCGCGCCGATACCACGGTCGTGGACGCCGAAGGGGCAAGGCAAGCGCAGGAAGCGCCGGCCGAAACTCTCAGGCAACCGGAACGCGGCCGGACGGGCCCCTGGAGCAAACGGGCATGAGTCGCGTCCGCTGCGGACAGGGTGATGGCGACATCGCTCTGTCCTTTGACGTTTAAGGGGTGACAATGACCGCCGAACGTCAACGCGCGATCGCCGACCGAATCAGACGCCTGGGGACCGAGACCGCCTTCGCGGTGTCCGCAGAGGCCGCCGAGTGGGCCGGCCGAGGCCACAAGGTCTACCCGTTCCACCTCGGCGACCTGGACCTGCCGACGCCGGCGAACGTCGTGGCCGCGGCCGAGAAGGCGATCGCCGACGGCCGGACCGGCTACTGCCCCAACGCCGGCATCCCGGCGCTGCGCGAGGCGCTCGCCGCCGACGTCGGCGCGTCGCACGGGCTCGAGCTCGCTCCCGCGAACGTCGTCATCGAGTCCGGCGGGAAGCCCGTGATCGGCAAGTTCATCCTCGCGCTCATGAACTCGGGCGACGGCGTCCTTTACCCCAACCCGGGCTACCCGATCTACGAGAGCCAGATCGAGTTCAACGGCGGCGTGGCCCTGCCCTACGGCTACGTCGAGGGCGCCGGGAACTTCGAGCTCGACTTCGAGGCGCTGGAACGGCAGGTCACGCCGAGCACACGCCTCCTCATCTTCAACAACCTGCAGAACCCCACCGGAGCCGAGAGCTCACCGGCGGAGCTCGAGCGCGTGGCCGAGTTCGCGCTCCGGCACGACCTCACCGTGCTCAGCGACGAGGCCTACTGGGACATGCGCTACTCCGGCACCAGCCGCTCCATCGCCTCCCTGCCCGGCATGGCGGAGCGCACCGTCATCCTCTACACGTTCAGCAAGAAGTTCGCCATGACCGGCTGGCGCCTGGGCGCCGCCATCGCGCCCACCGAGATCGCTGAGGTCATCGCCAAGCTCAACGTCAACGACGAGAGCTGCTCCAACCACTTCGTCCAGTACGGCGCGCTCGAGGGGCTCACCGGCGATCAGAGCGGCCCACGGGAGATCATCCGCGTCCTCAAGGAACGCCGCGACGCCTGCGTCGAGCTGCTGAACGAGATCCCCGGAGTGAAGTGCTTCCGCCCGGAGGCGACGTTCTACCTGTTCCCCAACGTCACCGGCCTCATGGAACGCAAGGGCCTGACGACCTACGACGAACTGCGGCGCGCGGCGCTGGAGCAGACGGGCGTGAGCTTCTGCACCCGTCTGCACTTCGGCCGCGCGCTCCCCGGCGAAGCGCAGGCCTACGCACGCTTCGCCTACTCTGGCATCCCCGTCGCCGAGATCCGCGAGGGCCTCGGCAAGCTGAAGGAGTGGGCGCGGACATGAGCGAGCTCAACAGGACCCCGTTCCACAGCCGACACGTCGCGCTGGGCGCGAAGATGGTCGACTTCGGCGGCTGGGAGATGCCGGTGCAGTACCCCGCCGGCATCATCGCCGAGCACCTCGCCACGCGCAGTGGCGCCGGCCTCTTCGACGTGGCGCACATGGGGCGCTTCACGCTCCGCGGTCCCGGCGCCCTTCCCTTCCTGCAGCACGTGCTCACCAACAACGCCGAGGCGCTCGACCTCCTGCAGGCGCAGTACACGATCGTGCCGACCGCGACCGGCGGGGCGGTGGACGACGCCTACCTCTACCGCTTCCGCGAGGGCGAGTACCTGCTCGTGGTCAACGCCTCCAACCGCATCAAGGACTGGGAGCACTTCGAGGACCACCTGGCGGGCTTTCCCGACGTCGAGCTCAGCGACGAGACCGGCGAGATCGCGATGCTCGCGCTGCAGGGCCGGTCCAGCCGCGACATCCTCGCCGGGCTCATCGAGGCCGGCGCGCTCCCGGACCCGTTCCGCAACGAGCTCAGCATCGCGAAGCTGGCGCTGCCGGACCCCGGCGGTGGGAAACCGCTGCTGGTCGAGACGCGCATCGGCCGGACCGGCTACACCGGCGAGCCGCTCTGCTTCGAGCTGTTCGTCGCGGCCGAGCACGGGCCGGCGCTGTGGGACGCGCTCGTGGGAGCGGGCGCCGCGCCCGTGGGGCTCGGCGCCCGCGACACGCTGCGCCTCGAGGCCGGCCTGCCGCTGTACGGGCACGAGCTCGGTCTCGATCCGGACGGCAACGAGATCCCCATCATGAGCTGCCCGCTGGCGACCTTCGCGGTCAGCTTCTCGCAGCTGAAGGGCGACTACGTCGGCCGCCCCGCGCTCGAGCGCCAGCACGCCGCCTATGGGCTCATCCTCAGGCGTGACTACTCGCTCCTGCGCGACCTGCCGAGGCTCACGCGGCCGGTCGCCGTCACCGGGCGCGGCATCGCCCGCGAGGGCGCCCCCGTGTATCGCGGCGGCGAGCCGGCGGGCTGGGTCACGAGCGGGACCATGGTCCCCTATTGGGGCCTCGAGGGCGAAGGCCTGTGCTCCACGACCACGGAGGAGCACGCGATGCGCTCGATCGCGCTCGCCTACGTGGACAGCGGCATCGTCGAGGACGACGAGGTGGAGATCGACGTGCGCGGCAAGCGCGTGCCGGGCCTCGTCGTCCCCTATCACCTGCGCAGCGACGCGCCGCCCTGCGCGCGCGCCATCGTCTGGGACCACGCGCCGCAGCTCACCGAGCTCGAGGGCGGCGAAGCCGGCGAGAAGGCCCTGCGGCTGCTCGCCGGCGCTATCGAGAACCACGTCTGGCGTCAGGACGAGTGCATCGATCTGATCCCTAGCGAGATGACGGCGTCGCCGATGGCCCGCCTGTTGTCGATCACCGACCCGGCTTTCCGCTACGCCGAGCACAAGAAGACGGAGGCCTTCTACGACCTCGAGGTCTTCTACTACCAGGGGACCGGGTTCATCCACGAGGTCGAACGTCTGCTCGTCAACGAATTCCGGGCCTACTTGGGCTGCTCCGACGTGGAGACTCGGGTCATCAGCGGACAGATGGCCAACACGGCCGTGTTCAGCGCGCTCGTCGACTACCTCAACCGCGCCGACCGCAAGGCGGAACCGCGCCGTATCGGCAAGGTGCTCAACAACCACATCGCGCGCGGCGGTCACCTGAGCGCGCAGCCCATGGGCGCCCTACGCGACTACGTCGCCCGCGACCCGCGCACCGAGATGCCGGCGGTCGTCGACATCCCGGTCCTGGCGGAGAACCCGTACAAGGCGGACGTGCCGGCGCTCCTCGACCTCATCGAGAAGGAGCGCCCCGAGCTCATCATCCTCGGCAAGAGCATGGTGTTGCACCCGGAGCCGGTGTACGAGGTACGCACGTTCCTCGACGAGGCCGAGGTCGACGCCGTGCTCATGTACGACATGGCGCACGTCCTCGGCTTGGTCGGGCCGCACTTCCAGCAGCCGTTCGTGGAGGGCGCCGACATCGTCACCGGGTCGACCCACAAGACCTTCTTCGGCACCCAGCGTGGCATCATCGGCGCCCGCTGGCAGGAACCCGAGGAGCGCTACGACCTGTGGGAGGCAATCGAGCGCCGTGCCTTTCCCGGCTCGGTGAGCAACCACCACCTCGGCACGCTGGTCGGCCTGCTCATGGCGGCCTACGAGATGAACCACTTCAGGGACGCCTACCAGCGGGCCGTGATCGGCAACGCCAAGGCCTTCGCCGTGGCGCTCAAGGAGGCCGGGCTGGACGTGGCCGGGGACCCGGCAGTGGACTACACCGAGACGCATCAGGTCGTCGTCCGCGTCGGCTACGGCAAGGGCCCCGAGGTCGCCGGCCTGCTCGAGGAGAACGGCATCATCTGCAACTACCAGGCGGCGCCCGACGAAGAGGGCTTCACCGCATCGGGTGCCCTGCGCCTCGGCGTCGCCGAGATGACGCGCTTCGGCATGGGCCCCGGCGACTTCGCCGAGGTCGCCGCGCTGATGGCGGCCGTCATCAACGACGGGGCCGCCGTGTCGAGCGGCGTCAAGGCGCTGCGCTCACGGTTCACCGAGCTCGGCTACTGCTTCAGCGGACCCGAGTTCGATCCGCTGGTCCAGCGACTTCACGAGTTGATCTGATTCGACGCTCGTCGCGCGGCGTCGCGCGGCGAGTCGATGAGAGGAGCGGGGACATGTCACTGACGTTTGGACCCAGGCGCGCGGAGTACTTCGAGATCGGCGCGACGGCGGACGGGCGCGGGCCCCTCACGGCCGCCGACCTCGCCCATTTCGAGAAGCTCGACCTCATCTACCGGTCGCTCTGCGCCCTCCTCTTCAACTACGTGCCCACGTCGGGTCACCCCGGCGGCTCGATCTCGTCGGGGCGCTTCGTCGAGACCATCCTCTTCGACTCGGCCGAGTACGACCTCGCCGACCCGGATCGCGACGACGCCGACATCGTCTCCTACGCTGCCGGTCACAAGGCGATGGGCCTCTACGCGCTCTGGGCGCTGCGCGACGAGATCGCACGGGTGGCGGGACGCGGCAGCCTCCTGCCCGCCGACGACCGCCACCGCCTGCGTCTCGAGGATCTGCTCGGTTTCCGCCGCAATCCCATCACCGACACGCCGCTCTTCCGCGCCTTCGGCGCCCGGGCGCTCGACGGCCACCCCACGCCGGCGACGCCGTTCGTGCGCCTCTCCACCGGTGCATCAGGCGTCGGCATGGCGAGCTCCATCGGGCTCGCCTTCGGCGCCCGCGACTACTACGGCCCCGGCGCCCCACGCGTACACATCGTCGAGGGCGAGGGCGGCCTCACGCCCGGCCGCGTGGGCGAAGCGCTCGCCGCGGCCGGCACCGCCTCGCTCGGCAACGTGCTCGTGCACCTCGACTGGAACCAGGCGTCGATCGACAGCGAGAAGGTGTGCCGCGACGGGGGCGTCCCCGGTGATTATGTGCAGTGGGACCCGCGGGAGCTGTTCTACCTGCACGACTGGAACGTGATCGCGGTGGCCGACGGCTTCGACTTCCAGCAGGTGGTCGCGGCCCAGCGGCAGGCGCTGGAGATCGACAACGGCCAGCCGACGGTGATCGTCTACCGCACCGTCAAGGGCTGGAAGTACGGCGTCGAGGGCAAGGCCTCGCACGGCGCCGGCCACAAGCTCTGCTCGGAAGGCTTTTACGAAGCCGTCGCAGAGCTCACCGAGGCCGGCGCTGCCGCGCTGCCGACCTGCGGGCCCGACGACCAGCGCTGCATGCGTTCCGAGCGCGGCGACGCCGTCCGCGAGGAGTGTTTCTGGGCCGCGCTCGAGGTCGTGCGCCAAGTCATCGAGGAGGACGGCTCCGCAGTCGACGGCCTCTCCGGCCGGCTGCGCGTGGCCCGTGAGCGGCTGGACGCTCGAGCGCGCAAGCCGCGAGCAGGCGCGCCGCGAGTGGACGCCGTGTACGCGGCGGCGGCCGAGGGGGCCGCGCGGACCCCGGACGAGCTGCGCCTCGCGGCCGGCTCGTCCGCCACCCTGCGCGGCGAGCTCGGCCGCAGCCTCAGCCACCTCAACCAGGCCTCCGGCGGCGCCCTGCTCGCCGCCGCCGCCGATCTGCTCGGCTCCACCAGCCTGAGCGCCGCCGGCGACGGCTTCCCGCCCGGGTTCTGGAACGCGCAGGCCAACCCGGGCTCACGGCTCCTCGCCACCGGTGGCATCTGCGAGGACGCCATGGTCGGCATCCTCTCCGGCATCTCCGCCTACGGCCACGCTCTCGGCGTGGGCTCGTCCTACGGCGCCTTCCTGGCGCCGCTCGGGCACATCGCGGCGCGACTCCACGCGATCGGCGCACAGGCCAGGCGCGCGGTCACCGGCGAGCCGTACAAGCCCATCATCCTGGTGTGCGGTCACACCGGTCTCAAGACCGGCGAGGACGGGCCGACGCACGCCGACCCGCAGGCGCTCCAGCTCCTGCAGCAGAACTTCCCGCTGGGCACGGCGATCTCGCTGACACCCTGGGACCCGCAGGAGCTCTGGCCGCTCACGGCCACAGCGCTGGCGGCGCGACCGGCGGTGATCTCGGCGTTCGTCACGCGCCCCAGCGAGACGGTGCTCGATCGCGCTGCGCTGGGGCTCGCTCCAGCCGAAGCCGCCGCCGACGGACTCTACGTCCTGCGGCGGCCCTCCGGCACCCCCGACGTGACGATCGTCCTCCAGGAGAGCGCCGTCACGTATGCGTTCCTCGAGGAGGCGCTGCCGTTGCTCACCGAGGCAGGTGTGGACGCGCTGGTCTACTACGTCGCCAGCGCCGAGCTCTTCGACCTCCTGCCGGCCGAGGAGCGCCTCGCGCTTTACCCCGAGGAGCGCGCTCGCGAGGCGTTCGGCGTCACCGGCTTCACCCTGCCGACGCTCTACCGCTGGATCCACTCGCAGGAGGGCCTCGACGCGGCGCTCCACCCGTATCGCAAGGGCCACTACCTGGGAAGCGGCCAGGGCGAGGCCGTGCTCGCGGAGGCCGGCCTCGACGGCGAGAGCCAGTTCCGCGCCATCAGGGCCTATCTCGACCGCCGGGCGCGCTAGGCCCGGCGGCTGCCGGCGCCGGCGCGCCGGGCCTCCCCGCCGGGCGCGCCGGGCGTGACATCCGGCGCGCCAAGCTTCCCCAGTGCCCGCACCGGGTATTGACCGCCCATGGACCTTGACGCCCCGCAGTGCAGTGTCGATTTCGCGCGACTCGCCGACCCGATGAAGGACGTCATCACCTGCGAGCGCGGCGGGATGGTGTTCGACGGAGTCGACGTGGCCGGCATGGCCGAGACGACGCCGACGCCGTTCTTCCTCTTCAGCGCCGCGCAGATCGACCGCAACATCGCGGCGCTGCGCGACTCGTTCCGCCAGTTCCACCCGGCGACGCGCGTCTTCTACGCCAGCAAAGCGTGCTCCAATCTGTGGGTCCTCGACCGCGTGCGGCGTGCCGGCATCGACATCGAGGTGAACTCGGGCGGCGAGCTCTGGAAGGCACGCAGGGCCGGGTTCGAGCCTCGGCAGATCATCTTCAACGGCGTCGCCAAGACGCGCGCCGAGGTGGCCGCGGCGCTCGAGGGGCCGATCGAGGCCATCGTCGTCGACTCCGTCTTCGAGCTGCGCCGCATCGCGGACGTCGCTGCCGACCTGCGCAAGCGGGCCCGGGTCGCACTGCGCGTCGACCTCAACGTGGCGAGCGAGACGCACCCCGGCCTGCGCACCAGCAAGGGCGCCAAGGCCGGCATCGACGTGAACGAGGCGCTTGGCGCCTTCGGACTGGCCGCGCAACTGCCCAACATCGAGCTCGTCGGCATGCACTACCACATCGGCTCGCAGATCACGCGCGTGGAGCCGTACATCGAGGCGCTCGAGGCCGCGCTGGCGCTGCTTGCGCGCATCGAGACGGCGCACGACATCCGCCTCGAGCACCTCAACATCGGCGGCGGTTTCGCGATCCCCTACTACGACCGCACCGGCGACGAGCCGGACACCTACTTCGAGGCGCCGCACACGCTTGAGGGCTACGCGCGCGAGATCGGCGGGCGCGTGGAGGCGGCGCGCCCGGACCTCCAGCTCTATCTGGAGCCGGGGCGCGCGATCGCCGGCAACAGCGCCATCCTCGTGAGCCGCGTAGAAGCCGAGAAGACGAAGCTCGTCGAGGCCGCTCACGGTCGCATCTCGCGCGAGGACTGGCTGATGATCGACGCCGGCTTCAACACCATCCTCGAGCACTCCAGCTACCACTGGTACTTCCGTGCCGTGGTCGCCAACCACTGCAGCAAGCCGACGGTACGGCCGTTCCGCATCGGCGGCCCGTTGTGCGACGGCGGCGACGTGTACGCCGGCGACCCGGGCTCCGACTACCGCTACCTGCCGACGTGCACCAAAGTCGGCGATGTGATCGCCTTCTTCGACGTCGGCGCCTACTCGCTCGAATGCATGAGCGCCTACAACGGCCGCGACCAGGCGGCCGCCTACCTCGTCGACGAGAGCGGCGTGCGCGAGATCGCCTCTCGCCGCACCGTCGAGGACTTCGTCGCCAACGAGCACTTCGCCGAGGGCGCCGAGACCGACTGAACGCCCGGCGGCGCTCGTCGGCCTCGCCACCCGGCGGCCCGCGCAGCACTCCGCCCCACCCTCCGCAGAATCTGCGGCAACCCTCCTGACCAGCGCTCGTCCTCCCGATTGAACCTCTCGCACCCGCAGAATATCCTTCGGAAACATTGACTCAGCGGATGTTCTGCGGCCAATCTGGTCTCAGGGCGCTGGACTACGGAGGCCTCTTTGGACGCTCTCGATCGCGAGATCCTCGTCGCGCTTCAGCAGGATGGACGGCAGACCAACGCTCACCTCGCCGAGCAACTCGGGCTTTCGGCTTCGGCGACCCTGGAACGAGTGCGCAGACTCGAGCGCGACGGCCAGGTCCGCGGCTACCATGCCGACGTGGCGCCTCACGCCCTCGGCGTCGGGATGCAGGCCTTCGTCGCCGCCGAGCTCAACGCGCACAGCCGCGGGCACATCGAAGACTTCGAACGCGGCATCGCCCAAGTCGAGGGCGTGCGCACCTGCTACCACATCACCGGCCGCTTCGACTATCTCCTTCATGTCGCCGTCCGTGACCTCGAGCACCTCGGACGGCTCATCAAGATGGACATCGCCGCCATTCCCGGCGTGGCCAAGCTCGAGACCCTGCTCGTCCTGACCGAGGTCAAGGCTGATGCAGGCTGGCCGGTCTTCAGCAGCGAGGTCTGACCGCCTCGGCGCGGGCCGTTCCCGCGTGCTGGGCGACAAAGGAGGCACATCATGACCGACCGCGACACCATGCGTGCGCGGCTTAGGATCCGCCCGGAGGACATCGCCTCCGTGAGCGACTTCCTGGCGAGCTCGGACAACCGCCTGATGGACGGCCTCTTCGACCTCATCGACAAATACGGCGGCGTCGCCGCGATCAACCGCGCCGCCGGCGAGGCCAGCCGTCTTGAGACCCGGATGGCGCGCCTTCGCGAGGAGCACTCCCCGTTCCTCGACGGCCTCGACTGGCTTGCGGACCAGCGCGACTCCGGGGCGTTCGTGACGCTGCCGGCGTACCGGCGCAGCGTCCTCGGCGCGGCAGCCGACATGGCGCCCGATGAGCACAACGCCGTCACTCTGGAGATCAGCGCTCTGCAGTACTTCCCCTGGCTGATCGACGAGGCCCGCCAGGCGATCGAGCGCCGCGAGCTCATGCCGGCGCGCTACATCCGCGTCCGCAACATGGCCGAGCAGACCGCGCCCGGCGAGGATATCCTCGCGGTGGCGGCGGCGATGCAGATCATCGGCGCGACCCACGTGGAGACCCTCGATACGCGCGGCATCGACGGCAGCAACGTCCACCTCGGCGGTCCGGAGACGATCACCGGCTACTTCGGCGGCATCGGTCAGCCCAACGACTACCCGCTCAAGTGGGCAGATGAGTACCTTGGCGTCCTTACCAAGTACGGCATCCGTCAGGCGCTCAACGTGAACAGCGGGACCATCCTGATCTCGCTCCTGATGCACCGGCTCGGCATAGAGAACGAGTTCAAGGTCTCGGTGTTCATGGGCGTCGACAATGCCTGGTCGGTGCTCTGGCTCCTGATGGGCGCACGTCTCCTCGCGGCGGACGACGGTTCGACCAGCATGGCCGGCCTCAACCTCTCCAACTCCGTCGAACCACCGACGCTCCTGATGGATGCCGACGTGCGGCGGGGTCTGGGCTTCGAGGACGACGTACGCTTCGAGCATCACGTCACGGAGACGGCCAAGTCGATCGTGCGGCAGCCCTACGACCGCCGCGCCGACATCGTCGCGGCTGCGGCGACCGTCCCCAACATCTCCGCCAAGCACGAGGGCGGCGACCCGTCGGTCGAGGCGCTTCGTGAGCACCCCAGCGACATCCTGGACTACTTCCTGCCGAAGGCGCAGATCGAGCGCGAGGGCCTCATGCCGGCGCTCGCGAGGAACTACCTCGACAAGCACGACGCCGTGAACCACACCGCCGCCGAGTTGACGCGGGCGGGCATCGGCGTCAAGGCGGCGGCGGCGCTCCACGCGCCCGCGCTCGTGGGGGCCGCCGCCTAGACCGCGCAGGACATGCCAGGGCGGCGCCAGACCCCGTGACCAAGAAGGGGGCCCGCGCGGCGTCTGCCGCGCGGGCCCTTTGTTCTCTTTCGGTCGGCCGGCGACCGCGAGGCGGCGCGACTAGTCCGCGTCGATCTCTTCGTCCGTGGCGCCGCTCTCGCTGACGACCATGCGGGCGATGGCGCTCACGACGTCGCCCTCGCGCATGTTCATCACCCTGACGCCCTGGGTGGCGCGGCCGTGCCTGCTGATGCCGTCCGCCCGCACTCTGATGACGACACCGTCGCGGCTCTGCAGCATGATCTCGTGGTTCTCGCGCACGACCTTGACGCCGACCAGGTAACCCTTGCGGTCGGTGAGCGCGATGGTCCTCACGCCGATGCCGCCACGCCCGGTGATGCGGTACTCACTGATCGGCGTTCGCTTGCCGAAGCCGTTCTCGGTTATCACGAAGAGATCGCTGTCGTCGCGGGCGATGTCCATGCTGATGACCTCGTCGCCCTTGCGCAGCTTCATGCCGCGCACGCCGGAGGCGTTGCGACCGATGGGGCGCGCGTCGGCCTCGTGGAAGCGGATCGCCTGCCCGAGACGACTGATCATCATCACGTCGTCGTCGCCGGAGGTGTTGCGCACCGCCAGGAGCTCGTCGCCCTCGCGGATATCGATGGCGATGATGCCGTCGCTCTTGCGCGGCGTGTTGTAGCTGGCGAACAGTGTCTTCTTCACCATGCCCAGCTTGGTGCCGAAGATGAGGTACTTACCGTCGCTCTCCCCGAAGTTGCGCGTGTTGATGACGGCGCAGATCTTCTCGTCCTGGCGCAGGGGGAGGAGGTTGACGATGTGCTTTCCCTTGGCGTTGCGCCCGGCCAGCGGCAACTCGTGCACCTTGAGCCGGTACACCTTGCCGACGCTGGTGAAGAACAGCAGGTAGTTGTGCGTGCTGGTGATGAAGAGGTGCTCGACCTCGTCCTCTTCCTTGAGGTCCATCCCGGCCACGCCGATGCCGCCGCGCTTCTGCTGCCGGTACGTGGCCACGGGGATCCGCTTGACGTAGCCGGTCTTGGTGATCGTGATCGCCATCTGCTCTTCGGCGATGAGGTCCTCGAGGTCGATCTCGCCCTCGTCCGGCACGATCTCGGTGCGGCGGTCGTCGTTGTAGAGGCGCTTGATCTCGGTGAGCTCACCCTTGATGACGCTGAGGACCGCGCCCTCGTCGCCGAGAAGCTCGCGCAGTTCCTTGATGCGGGCGAGCAGGCCGGCGTGCTCTTCCTTGACCTTGCCGCGCTCGAGTCCCGTGAGCTTCTGGAGGCGCAGGTCCAGGATGGCCTGCGCCTGCGGCCGAGTGAGCTCGAACGTGTCCATGAGGGACTCGCGAGCGGTATCTCCGTCGGGCGCCTTGCGGATGATGCTGATGATCTGGTCGAGGTTGTCCAGCGCCACCAGCAGGCCTTCGAGGATGTGGGCCCTCGTCTCGGCCTTGTCGAGCTCGAACTTGGTGCGCCGGATGACGATCTCTTTCTGGAAGGCGATGTAGGCCCGCAGCATCTCCGGCAGCGTGAGCGTGCGCGGTACCCCGCCGACCAGCGCGATGTTGATGATCCCGAAGGTCGTCTGCATCTGGGTGTGCTTGTAGAGCTTGTTGAGCACGACCATCGGGATGGCCTCACGCTTGAGCTCGATGACCAGACGCATGCCGGCGCGGTCCGACTCGTTGCGCAGGTCGCTGATCTCGGTGATCTTCTTGGTCTTGACCAGGTCGACGATGTTGTCGATGAGCGCCGCGCGGTTGACCTGATAGGGCAGCTCGGTGACGACGATGGCGCTCCGGTTGCCCTTGAGTTGCTCCGTGTGCGCCTTGGCGCGGACACGGACGCGGCCGCGGCCGGTGCGGTAGGCCTCTTTGTAGCCGCCGGTGCCGAGGATGACGCCGCCGGTCGGGAAGTCCGGCCCCTGGATGAACTCCATGAGCGCGTCGGCGTCGGCGTCCGGGTTGTCGATCTGGTGCATGATCGCGTCGACGACCTCACCGAGGTTGTGCGGCGGGATGTTGGTCGCCATGCCGACGGCGATGCCCGCCGCGCCGTTGACCAGCAGGTTGGGCATGCGGCTCGGCAGCACCTTGGGCTCGCGCCGCGTCTCGTCGTAGTTGGGCATCCAGTCGACGGTGTTGGCGTCGATGTCGCGCAGCATCTCGACGGCGATCTTGCTGAAGCGCGCCTCGGTGTACCGCATCGCTGCCGGGGAGTCGCCCTCCACTGAGCCGAAGTTGCCCTGGCCGTCGACGAGCGTGTAGCGCATGTTGAAGTCCTGCGCCATGCGCACCAGCGTCGGGTAGATCACGGCCTCGCCGTGGGGGTGGTAGTTACCGGAGGTGTCGCCGGCGATCTTGGCGCACTTGCGGTGCTGCTTGTTGGGGGCGAGGCCGAGGTCGTTCATCGCCACGAGGATGCGACGCTGGCTGGGCTTGAGGCCGTCGCGCACGTCCGGGAGGGCGCGATCGGTGAGGACGCTCATCGCGTAGTCGATGAACGACGAGCGCATCTCGTCCTCGAGCTCGATCGGCTCGATCTTGCCTTCGAGTGTCTGCAGGTGATCAGACATCGAGGAACCGCACCTCCTTCGCGTTCTTCTCGATGAAGGCGCGGCGCGGCTCGACTTTGTCGCCCATCAGCATCGTGAAGACCTCGTCGGCGGCTTGGCCGTCCTCCATGGAGACGAGCATCAAGGTGCGTGTCATGGGATTCATGGTGGTCTCCCAGAGCTGATCGGGGTTCATCTCGCCGAGACCCTTGAAGCGCTGGAGTTGCATGCCCTCTTTGGTGAGCTCGACGATCTGCACGCGCAGCTCCTCGTAGCTCGCCGCCTCGGCCTTGCGGTTGCCGAGGTGCAGCGTGAACGGCGGGCGCCCGACGAGCTCGAGCATGCGCGCGTGCACGCGCTTGAGCGCCTGGAACTCGCGCCCGGCGAGGACCGCGAACGGGATGCGCAGGTTCGCGGCCAGGCCGGTGCGCCGCTCCACCAGGCGCGTGTCGGCGACCTGCTCTTCTTCGTCGACGCCGAGGACATCGATGACGTAGCGCTTGTCGATGTCCTCGCGCAGCGCCTCCAGGAGGCCGGCGAACGTGGTGATGTCGGCCTCCACGACCGGCCCGTTCTTGAGCCAGTCGATGAGCTCGCCGCCCCACTGGCTTTTGAGCTTCTTGACCCAGCCCTCGTACTCGCCGAACAGCTTGAGGAAGCGCTGGTACTTGGTCTCGCTGAAGGTGAAGCCCGTCTCGGTGTTGTCGACGCGGATCTGCTCGAGGCGGCCGCGCAGCAGGATCTCCTCGAGTTGCGCCTCCTTGTGGATGTACGTCTCCTGATTGCCCTGCTTGAGCCGATACAGCGGCGGCTGGGCGATGTAGACGTAGCCCGCCTCGACCAGCGGCTTCATGTGGCGGAAGAGGAAGGTGAGGATCAGTGTGCGGATGTGCGAGCCATCCACGTCGGCGTCGGTCATGATGATGATCTTGTGGTAGCGCGCCTGCTCGACGTCGAACTCGTCGCCGATGCCGGCGCCGATGGCGCTGATCATCGTCAGGATCTCCTGGTTGGCGAGCATCTTGTCGATGCGCGCCTTCTCGACGTTGATGATCTTGCCACGCAGCGGCAGGATGGCCTGGAACGAGCGGTCGCGCGCCTGCTTGGCCGAGCCGCCGGCCGAGTCGCCCTCCACGAGGTAGATCTCGCTGCTGGCGGCGTCCTTGATGGAGCAGTCGGCCAGCTTGCCCGGCAGCGTGCTGCCCTCGAGCAGACCCTTGCGGCGCGTGAGGTCGCGCGCCTTGCGCGCGGCGCTGCGCGCCCGCGCCGCGTTGACGGACTTGTCCACGATCTGCCGGCCCTCGGAGGGGTTCTCCTCAAGGAACTCCGCCAGCTTCGCGTTGACCGTTTGCTGCACCAGAGTCTGGATCTCGGTATTGCCGAGCTTGGTCTTGGTCTGGCCCTCGAACTGCGGGTTCTTGAGCTTGACCGAGATGAGCGCCGTCAGGCCCTCGCGCACGTCCTCGCCGCTGAGGTTCTCCTCCTTCTCTTTGAGGAGGTTCTTCTGCCGCGCGTAGCCGTTGATGGTGCCCGTGAGCGCGGCGCGGAAGCCGGTGAGGTGCGCGCCGCCCTCGGTGGTGTTGATGTTGTTGGCGAACGTGAAGATGGACTCGTTGTAGGACGAGTTCCACTGCATCGCGATCTCGACGGCGCCGTCCTCGGTCTCGTTCTCGAGGAAGATGATGCTGCGGTGGATCGCGTCCTTCTCGCGGTTGATGTAGGCGACGAAGTCGACGATGCCGCCTTCGTACTGGAAGACGACGCTCTCGCCCTCGGCGCGCTCGTCGTTGAGCTCGATGCGCAGGCCTTTGGTCAGGAAGGCCGTCTCGCGCAGGCGCTGGGCGAGCACGCGGAAGTCGTAGACGACTTCCTCGAAGATGTCAGGGTCAGGCATGAACGACACCGTGGTGCCGGTCGGCGCGTCCTTGGCGAGCTTTTCCTTCTTGACCAGCTCGGTGACTGGCTGCCCGCGCTCGAAGCGCTGATTCCAATGGTAGCCGTCGACGTAGATGTCGAGCTCAAGCCACTCGCTCAGGGCGTTGACGACAGAGACGCCGACGCCGTGGAGGCCACCAGAGACCTTGTAGCCGGCGCCGCCGAACTTGCCGCCGGCGTGCAGCATGGTCAGCACGATGGTGGCCGCCGGCAGGTTGTACTTCTCCATGATCCCGACGGGGATACCGCGGCCGTTGTCCACCACGGCGATCGAGTTGTCGGGATTGATGGTGACGACGATGCCGGTGCAGTAGCCGGCGAGGGCTTCGTCTACGGAGTTGTCCACGACCTCGTAGACAAGGTGGTGGAGGCCGCGCGGCCCGGTGGAGCCGATGTACATGCCGGGCCGCTCGCGGACCGGCTCGAGGCCTTCCAGGACCTGGATATCTTGGGCATCATAGCTGGACTTGCTCACTCAACCTCGCAGTATGCCGAGGGGCGGGACAGGGGTACGAGAGGCAGGCAGAACCTGCCTGCCCGAGTATATCAAAACCTGAGGTTGAGGGCGACCCCTGGCGGCACATGAAATCGCCGCAAACGAGTGGTTTTCGTCAACCCTCCGGGGTGCCGTCGCCGGGAGGGTAACCGGCCTCACTCGACGTTGCGCGCAACGCGGCCTCGATGGCCGCCCGGAGACGCTCGTCACGCACTCCCTCCGCCAGCTCCCGCGCCTCCTCGAGATCGGCCGGCGCGAGGGTCTTGTGCTGAACCCTTTCCTTCGGCGCGGGAGGCTCTTCATCCTGCCTCTCGGCTCTCTCGATGACGAAGCGGAAGCGCTTGACCGGGTGCCCCGGCGCGACCTCGTCCATGCGCCGCAGAAGCTGGCCGCTCAGATAAGTGAGCTCGTTGGCCCACACCGACGACGAGCACTCCACGGTGAGCACGCCGCGGCCGAAGTGGCGTGGGCGCGCCCCGCTCGCGACCTGGTCGCCGGAGGCGCGCGCCCACGCGGCGAATGCGCGCGCCTGCTCGCTTGTGGCGAGCCGGTCGAGAGCGGGATCGAGGATGTCGCCGAGGCGCACGGGCAGGGCCCGGCGGCTCGGCGACCCGGCGGGATCCGGCCTGCGCCGCCCGCCGGCGCTCACAGCGCGTCCATCTCCGGAGGCGCCGGCGCGCCGGCGTCGGCCGGCGGGAGCACCGCCCCCCCTGCGAGCGCTCCGTCCAGGGGGAGCTCGATGACCGTGGCCGCGGCCAGCTCGTCCTCGGTGAAGTAGTGACGGTTGGTGGTCGTGATGATGGACTGCCCGGCGGAGGCCAGCCTGCGCACCAGCAGGCGGCGGCGGGCGTCGTCGAGCTCGCTCATCACGTCGTCGAGGAAGAGCGTGCCTTGTTCGCCCGTGCGCGAAGCGGCGAGCCGCTGCTCGGCCAGGAGCAGCGCCAGCACGGCGGCGCGCTGCTCACCCTGCGACCCGAACAGCCGCAGATCACGGCCGCCCTTGGGCAGGTCCACGGTTCCGCAGACCGGCCCGCTCGGGAGCACGATCTCGGGGCCGGCGTCGCCGGGTGCGGCACCGCCTGCGGCCGGCACGGCACGAGGCGACGCTCCATCCGGCTCGGCGTCGGTTGCCACTGGCGGCCCCGGCGCCTCACGCGGCACCTCAAGGAAGCGCAGGTCGTCGCGGTGGGGGCCGAACAGCGACAGGCCGCGGGCGGTCTCTCCCGGCCGGCGCCGCCGGAGTTCCTCCGCCAACGACTCCTCGTCGTACCCGACGCCGGCGAGCTGAGTCACAAGTTGCACGGTGAAGGTCTCGCCGGCCGGCGCCAGGTCTGCGGCGGCGGCGGAGTACGACACGGCGAGCTCGGCGATCAGATCGCGGCGGCGGCGGCCGAGCTCCACGGCCGCCCGCGCGAACTGCACGTCCCACGGGTCGAGCGCCGCTTCGGAAGCGCCGTGCTTGACCGCGTACAGCTGGGCGTTGCGCTGGCGGAGCGCGGTCTGCGCGTCGCGCGCCGCCGCCGCGTAGGCGGGGTCCAAGGCGGCGGCGAACGTGTCCAGATGGGCGCGCCGCCGCGCGGGGCTGCCTTTCACGAGCAGCAGGCTCTCCGGGACGAAGATGAACACCTGGCTGCGACCGCGCAGGTCCTCGAGGGAAGCGACATCGGCGCCGTTCCAGCGCATCCGCTTGCCCTGACCCGGCGCGAAACCGGCCTCGACGACCTGTGGCCCTGCGGCTCGGCCGTCCAGCTGGAGCTCGACGCGGGAGAAACGCTCTCCCCAGGTCATGAGCTTGTCCTCGCGACGGGTGCGGGGCGAGCTCCCTCGCAGCGCGTACCAGGCGCCCTCGAGCAGGTTGGTCTTGCCGGTGGCGTTGTCGCCGACGACGACGTTGAGCCCGTCGCCGAAGCTCACGGAGGCGTCGCAGTAGGAGCGGAAGTTGATGAGCCTCAGGGTGGAGACGAACACACGCGATACTCCTCGCCGCCGACGGTGACGACGTCGCCGGGCACAAGGGCACGCCCGCGGCGGGTCTCCGCCACACCATTCACGGTCACTTCGCCGTTCTGGACGAGCAGCTTGGCGTGGCCGCCGGTGGCCGCGGCGCCGGCAAGCTTGAGGAACGAACCGAGCGGCAGCGGCCCGTTGACGGTGACGTCGTTCAGTTGCTCAGCCGGATCGGCATGATGAGGTAGACGAACTCCCCTCCGTGCTCGCCCGACTTCCCGCTGATGAGTCCGGGCCTCAGGGGGCTCGTGAAGCGCAGCAGCACCTCAGCTCCCTCGATGGCGTCGATGCCGTCGACGAGGTAGGCGGGGTTGAAGCCGATCTCGAACGTCTCTTCGGCGGCGAAGTCGACGTCGACCGACTCTTCCGCTTGGCCTACGTCCTGTGTGAGAGCGCGCATCGTGAGCTTGCCGGCGGCGAAGGACAGCCGGAGCGGCGCGTTCTTCTGCGCCAGCAGGCTGACGCGCCGCGCGACTCCCATGAACTCGTCCCGGGCGAGAGTGACCTCGTGGTCAAACGAGTCCGGCAGCAGTTGTTTGTAGTTGGGAAACTGGCCGTCGATGAGGCGCGAGGCGACCCAGACGTCGCCGGCCGCATCCGTCAGCTTGAAGAGCGCTTGGTTCTCGCCGATGGCGACCTCGATCTCACCTTCACCCATCGACGAGGCGAGGCGGGCGACCTCCGTGAGTGCCCTGACCGGAACGATGGCCTGGACCTCCGTCTCCAGCGACTTCTCGAGTCTGGTCTCCTTGACCGCCAGCCGGTAGCTGTCGGTGGCGACCATCTTGAGGGTGTCGCCGAGGATCGTCATGAGGACGCCGGTGAGGATGGGCCGCGTCTCGTCGCGGCTGGCGGCGCGGCCCACCTTGTTGAGGGTCTCGACAAAGGGCTCGCGGCCCATGCCGAAGCCGCCGGACGTATCGAAGGTCGACGTCTGCGGAAAGTCGCTCGCCGACCAGGCGTTGAGTGAGAACTCCGCGCGGCCGGCGGTCACTTTGACGGCGGCCTCGCCGGCCTCGACGACGACCTTGTCGCCGGACAGATTGCGAACGACGTCGGTGAAGAGGCGCGCGGGGACGACGATCTCGCCGTCGCGCTCGACCGCCGTCGCCATCGTCGCCTTGAGGGAGAGTTCCATGTCCGTGGAGAAGAGGTCCAGCCGGCCTTCCGCCGCCTGCAGGAGGATCCCGGACAACACCGGAAGGGCGCTGCGCGTGGACACGCCGCGAGCGAGGATCGCGAGTTTGTCGACCAACGCGGAGCGATCACACGTGAACTTCATCCCGACTCCTTATGACAATAAAGAGAAGACAGTCTTACCTCATCGTCGTCATAACACCTGTTGACGATGTGGAGAGCTGCGTTCCCCCCTGCACGTGAGTGGTATCCGCCTCTGCACGGAGCTGTGGACGTTGTGTGCAGAAGCCGACGCTCCTCCCGCGACGGCCCGTCTCGTAGAGGGAAGCATAGCCGATTTGCGCGTTTGGAGGGAGAACGTCCACCGGTCTTGGGGCAGTTGTCTACAGGGCCTGTGGAGAAGAGGGAGGGCGCGCCGCGGAGAGGCGGCGCATGCGCGTCAGCGAGCGGTCTTGAGCCTCGCGCTGATGAGCTCGACCAGGTCCTGCAGTTGAGGGTCGTGGCCGTCCTTGAGTTGCCGGTCGATCTTGTCGACCGCGTAGATGACCGTCGTGTGGTGACGCCCGCCGAAGCGCGCCCCGATCTGCGGCAGCGACGCCTCGGTGAGGTCGCGCGCCAGGTACATGGCGATTTGGCGCGCGTAGGCCACGTCCTGCGTGCGGCGGTTGCCGCGCAGGTCGTTCACGTGCATCCCGAACTGCCGTGCGACCTCCGCCTGGACCGTCTCCACGGTCACGGGATGCTGGTAGGCCTTGGGGAGGATGTCTTTGAGCGCTTCTTTGGTGATATCCAGCGTGACCTCGCTGCCGCTGATGGAGGCGTAGCTGACCGCGCGCGTGAGGGCGCCGTACAACTCGCGGATGTTGGTCGTCACGCGCGCCGCGATCCACTCCAGCACGTCCGGATCGGCGATCTCGAAGCCCTCCCACTTGACCTGCTTGCGCAGGATGGCGATGCGGGTCTCGAGGTCCGGCCGGCTGATGTCGACGACGACGCCCTGGCCGAAGCGCGAGCGCAGGCGCTCCTCGAGCGCCTCCAACTCACGCGGCGGCCGGTCGCTGGTGATCACGATCTGCTTGCCGGCTTCGTAGAGCGCATTGAACGTGTGGAAGAACTCGACCTGCGTCTGCTGCTTCTCGACCAGGAACTGGACGTCGTCGATCAGCAGCACGTCGTTCTGGCGATAGGTCTGCTTGAAGCCCTCGATGCGGTTCTTGTCGGTGACCGCGTTGATGAAGTCGTCGGTGAAGCGCTCTACGGTCACGTACTTGATCTGCAGGTCGGGATGCTGCTTGAGCGCCTCGTGGGCGATCGCCTGGATGAGGTGGGTCTTGCCGAGCCCGGTGTCGGCGTACATGAACACCGGGTTGTAGGCGGTCGCCGGCGACTCGGCGACGCTGTGCGCGACCGCGGCGGCGTACTCGTTGTGCGGGCCGGTCACGAAGCGGTCGAAGACGTAGCGCGGATTGAGGTCGCCGACGGCGCGCCCCGTGCGCGTGGCGCTCCTCGCCCGGCGAGGCTTGACCGGCGCGGGGACCGGCTCGACGGGCTCGGGATCGCTCGCCGGCGCCTCGACCGGCGCGGACTGGGGCAGGGCGGCGGCGCGCTCGTCGACGACGACGCGCACGTCCACGGAGTCGCCGAGGACCTCACCGAGCGCTTCGGCGACCTGGCTCGCGAGCCGCTTCTCGATCCAGTCGCGGGTGAAGTCGTTCGGCACGCCGATCACGAAGGCGCCGTCCTCGAGCCCGATCGGCAGCGTGCGGTCGAACCAGAACTGGAACGCGGACTCGCTGAGGCGACCGCGCAGGTGCTTCTTGGCCTCGTCCCAGATCAGTTGCAGCTGGTCGTCCGTGGTCGCCCCGTCGTCGTGGTCCCCGGGGATGCGGCGGCCCGTCGGGGATGCTGGTGGTCGCGGGTCAGAGGATGCTCTCGAGGAGGCGGAGGCCCTCCTCGCGCAAGGCTCGCTTGCCGTCGCCGAGCGAGTGTATCAACCCCTTCTCCTGCAATACAACGAGCTCCCGGAAGGCCGTGGCAGGCGCGATATCGAGCTCTCGCGAGATAGCCGTCGGGCCGGCCGACCCGAGCTCCATGAGCAGCACCAGGACCTTGGTCTGCCGGGTCGTGAGCTTGACCGCCGGCGCGGCAGCGGCGGCCGGTTGCTCCGGCGCATGACCAGGCATCTTGATCGTGAACACGGCGCCGCCGCCGAGGTTGTCGTCCACGGTGAGCACGCCGCGCAGGAACTGCAGCGACTCGCGCGCGATGGGTAGCCCGGACCCGACCCCGCGGATGATCTGGCGCTGGAGCGCCGTCGCGGTGGTGAAGCCGGGCTGGAAGGCGCGGTCCTTGTCGTCGACGCCGGGTCCGTGATCGGAGATGCGGATGGTCTGCCCATTGTCGAGGATGGTGATGACGACGTCGCGGAAGTAGGCGTGCAGCAGATTCTCGATGAGCTCCTGGAGGACCGTGTAGGGGATCTGGCCCCCTTGCTCACGACAGTAGTGGTACGTCTTCTCCGCCAGAGACGCGATGAGCGCCGGCAGGTCCTCCTCCTCGACGACCACCACGCGCGGGGGGCTCGTGAGAGTGTCGTAGATGGCGATGCGTGGAGCCTCGGAGCCGGTCGGCACGTCGGGAAGCGTCTGGTCCGGCGTCGCGACCAGGGTGGAAGGAGCGCTCGCGGGAGGCGCAGCCGCCGCTGTCGCAGCCTGCCGCGCGGGCTGCCGGGTGGCGGCTCCCTCGTCTGCGAGCAGCCTGTCGAGGAATGACTCCATGGGGGCGCCGAGTATAGCAGAGCGCTTCCTCCGGGCGGAACCACATGGTGGGGCCTGAAGAAACGCCCTTTTGCAGCGTAAACACAGATGTTATCCACAGGGTGTTCAAGATATGTGGAGAAGACTCCCTCGCCGCCGCTCGAACATGCCCAATTTGCGGGAGTTGTGGAGAGCAAGGTTTCATCGGGGGGTGGACGACGGCACTGGGCCGGGCCTGCGACATATCAGGCTCAAACCCGGGAGCAGCCCCTGTCGCCAGAGCGGGCGACATCAGGAAACACCTGCTAAACGAGTACTTCACGTGATGAAGGAACTGTGAGTGTCGTGTCAAGGGAAGTCGTGATCGTCAACGCCTTATCCACCTCGGTTGTGAGCCTGCCAGCGCGGGAAAAGGTTCTTATCCACACTCTCCACAGGGGGGCGTGAACTGCGGGCCGTCGTCTTGAAATGGTGACGGCGTGCACACGACGCGGTGAGGTACACTTGATGGGTCCCGCGGAGCTCCTGGACGAGGAGCTGAGAAGGCGCTTCCTAGCGCCGACGCCTAGAACCTGACCACCCTCGGGGTGGCGGCGCCTCAGGGCGCTGCTGGGTAATGCCAGCGAAGGGAGCGATCGCAGCATGAGCAGTCCGTCACTTTCCTCCAGTGGCCATGTGGTCGAGGTGCGCGAGCGCCTGAACCTCGACCCCGCGCACTGGGGCGTGCAGGCGCTCGCCGAGATCGGCGTGGCCGTGGCCCTTGCGGCGGTGCTCGGGCAGTTGCGCCTGTTCATGATGCCGCAGGGCGGCTCCGTGAGTCTCGAGGCGCTGCCCATCATCTTCGTGGCCGTCCGCCGCGGCGTCGTGCCCGGCGCGACCGCCGGCTTGCTCTACGGCCTGCTCCAACTCGTGCTGCCCGGCGCCTTCGTCTTCCAGCCGCTCCAGGCGGCACTCGACTACCCGCTCGCGTTCATGGCGCTCGGGGCCGCGGGGTTCGTCGACGTGCGTGGCTGGCGCACTCTCGCAGTGGCCGTCTTCGCAGGCTTCACGGCGCGCTTCTGTTTCCACTTCGCCTCCGGGGCGATCTTCTTCGCCTCGTACGCACCGCAGTGGGAGAACTGGTGGATGTACGCGGCCACCTACAACCTGCTGTTCTTGGTCCCCGAGGGCGCGCTGACGACGCTGTTGGCGTGGCCGCTGCTCAAGGCCTACGACGCGGCCTTCCCCGGCCGCGGCCGGGGAGCGCAGCCGTGAGCGCCGCGGCGGCAGGTCCCGAGCCGCGGCGGTCCAGCGCGCCGCTCGCCGTCGTCTTCCTCGACGGCGTCTACGAGGACGCCGCCTATTACCGCGCGTGGGCCGCGGCCGCCGGGCTCGTCGTCGCCGCCGACGGCGGTGCCCGTTTCGTGCTCGACCTCGGCGGCGCGCCCGACGTCGTCGTAGGCGACTTCGACTCGCTGCCGCCCGCCGACGCCGAGCGTCTCGCCGGGCTCGGGGTGGCGACCGTTCGCCACCCGACGCGCAAGGACCAGACCGACGGTGAACTGGCGGTGGATGAGGCGCTGCGCCGCGGCGCCGGCGAGATCGTGCTTGCCGGCGCGCTCGGCGCGCTCGATCACACGCTCGGTCATCTGGCCATCCTGCGGCGCCTCGCCGAGCGTGGTGTGCCCGCGCGCCTCGTTTCCCCGGATCTCAGCGTGCGCGTCCTCGTCGCCCCTGCAAAGGCGGGGCTCGACGCCGAGCCTCGCACACGCGTGTCCGTCGTCCCGCTCGGCGCGGATGCGGTCGTCACGCTCTCGGGCTTTGACTACCCCCTGGCGCGCGGCGTCCTCCCTGCCGCCAGCTGTCTCGGTCTGGGGAACTTCATCGGCACGGCGGGCGCTGAGGTCGACGCGCACAAAGGGGCGGTCGCAGTGCTCGTGGAGTCCGGCCGGGAGAGCTTCGGCGGCGCCCCGACCCCCCGATCCGGTGCCGGGTCGGTCGCGGGAGCTCCAGGATCCCGGACGCCCGGCGACGCAGCCGGCGACCTGTGATGCACGGGCCACAAGCCTGGCGCACCGCCGCGATCGCGTGGACGATCATCGTGGTCGTCTTCGGCGTGCTGCCCACGCACGGCGCGGTCCACGCCGTCGCCGCCGGTCACGACAACGCGCTGACGTCGCTGGCGCACTTCGGCGAGTACGCGGTACTCGCTTTCGTCGTCGCGGTGGCTCTCGGAGGGTGGCCGCTGCCGCGACGTGCTCTCCTGTGGGCAGGTGTCTACGCCATCGGGCTGGGGGCTTTGATCGAGCTGGTGCAGGTGCCGCTGCCCTATCGCGACGGGCAGCTCAGCGATGTCATCGTGAACGCCGCGGGAGCGGCGCTCGGCCTGGCTCTGGTCAGTCTGACCGGCCGGCTGAGGGTGCGGCGACCACGAGAGCGTCGCGGATGATGCTCGCGGCGACGTCCTCGGCCGGGACGTCATAGCCGCGATCCTTGATGAGGTCACGCAAGGCCAGCACGCGCTGCTTGCGCGACCCGGTGTGGTCTCTTTCCCGCTGGGGGGTGCGATCCTGTCGGCTCACTGAGGGCCTCCTCGCCTTCCCGTGATACGTGCTTCCCCTCTCACACACACTGAATCGGGTCATGCGGCGGCGGAGTTTACTAAGATGCGTAAGCAGATGTGACTCCACTCCGGGAGGACCCAGTGATCACGATCCACGAGGCCATCGACGCGGTGCTCGCCGAAGTGCGGCCGCTGCCGGCCGAGGAGGTCCCTCTCCTCGAGGCGCTCGGGCGGGCCGCCGGGGAGGCCATCATCTCGCCAGAGCGCGTGCCCGCGTTCGACAATTCCGCCATGGACGGCTACGCAGTCCGCGGCGCGGAGCTGGCCGCCGGCCGCCGCGAATTCCGTGTGGACGTGGAGATCCCGGCGGGCCGCTGGGTGGCGGAGCACATCGGCGAGGGTCACGCCGCCAAGATCATGACCGGCGCGCCGCTGCCGTCCGGCGTCGACACCGTGGTGCCCGTGGAGCTCACGTCGCAGACCGGCGACGCGCTGACCGTCAATGAGCCGGTCGAGCCGGGTGCCAACGTGCGCCGCGCCGCGGAGGACCTCGCCGAAGGCGACGTCCTCTTCCCGCGCGGCGCCCTCCTCGGCCCGGCCGAGATCGGCCTGCTGGCCTCGGTCGGCTGCGAGCGCATCAGCGTCGCCCGTAGACCGCGCGTCGCCATCCTGGCCACAGGAAGTGAGCTGGTAGCCGCCGGCGCGCCGCTCGCGCCGGGGCAGATCCGCAACTCCAATTCGTTCACCGCATACGGCCAGGTGCTGGCCGCCGGCGCGGAGCCGGTCTTGCTCGGCATCGCCCGCGACGAGCTCGAAGAGACCCGGCGGCTGATCGCGGCGGCGCTCGAGCACGACGTGGTGCTCTCCAGCGGCGGCGTGTCGGTCGGTGAGTACGACTTCGTGAAACAGGTGCAGGAGGAGCTCGGCGTGGAGCGCCGCTTCTGGGGCGTCGCGACCAAGCCGGGCAAGCCGCTGGCGTTCGGGGTGCGCGAGGGTACTCTGGTCTTCGGCGTACCGGGCAATCCCGTCGCGGCGATGGTGTGCTTCGAGCTGTACGTCAGGCCGGCCCTCCTCGCCATGCAGGGCCGGCCGGATCTCTATCGTCCCTACGTGTTTGCCGCCGCGGAGGAGCCTGTGAGGCGCACGAAGGAGCGGGCGGAAGTGCGCCGCTGCCTGCTGGTGCACCGCGGCCGCGGCTGGGGTTTCACGACCACGGGACCTCAGGGCTCAGGCATCCTCCGCTCGATGGTCCTCGCCGACGGCCTCGCCGTGGTGCCCGCCGGTCATCCGGCGGGCGAGCCCGGTGAGGAGCACCTGGTCGCCCTCCTCGCCGGTGGTGCGGCCGAACGCCCGCCGTACCCCGGCGCGGGTGCTTCGCCTTCAGTGGGCGCCTGAGCTCCCGGCGACGGCCTTCTTCAGCGGCGTCGCCCGCTTGAGCTGCGCCCAGACGATCATCCGGTGGCTGGCGCTGTACATCGGCGTGCAGGTCGTGAGCACGAGCGCGTAGCCGCGGTCAGCGAGAACGCCGGTGTCGGTGGGGAGCACGACCGTCGTCTTCACCACCGCGTAGCGGAAGCGTGCGTAGGGCGTGTCGATGTAGATCGCGTCGCCTGGGCGGAGGTCACCGAGCCGGTTGAACGGCGCCCCGTAGGTCGTCCGGTGACCGGCGACGGCGAACGGCTCGCCGGCCCCCGGCAGCGGCGTGATCGCGTAGTGCACGGGGCCGCTCTGCAGCAGCGTATGGTCTCCCGCGGGGTCGAGGCCGGCCGGGCCTCCGGCGCCCTGCTGCACGAGACGGTCGAGTCCGATGCTGGGGATGCGCAGGCGGCCGATCGGATCGCCGGCGTGGACGCGCTGGGTGTAGAGGACGGCGAGCCGCCGGACGACCTCCGCCGCCGGCACGCCGCGCTTGCGGGCGTCCGCCTTGGCGACGACGGGGGCGAAGGCCGCGCTGCTGGTCTGATACGCGGCGGAGAGCCGGCCCTGCTGCACCTGCGCGATCCCGGCCGACCAGAACGGGTAGGCGAGGAGCAGGCCGCCGGCGATGAGTAACACATCGCCCAGACGTCGCGCCCACCGGCCCCGGGCGCTGCGGACGCGGGGCTCGGTCGGGGGGGTCCCGTCCGCAGAAGTGCCGTCGGGCGCCGCGCCGCCGCCACGTGCCGCGCCGCCGTCCGGCGCGCGCTTCGGGCTGGTCGCCGGCTCGGCGCTGGGACCCTTGTCGGACGTCGGCTCCATCCCGGCATGGTACCCGCGCCGTGTGACGCCCACAAACACGCGGCGTCCGCGGGGAGGACGGGCGCACCGCACACCAGCGGACCAGGGGTCGTCCCCGGCGGCGGCGGCCAAGTCACGACGTGCCGCCCGCCGCCGGCCCATGAGGAGTCGCCACCGGCCCGGATGCCTTCCGCGCGAGCGTGGTGTACTGTGCCGGTCATCTGATCCCTGTGGAAGCGGACGAAGTGGAGAGCACGGAGATGACCGAGACCCTCACCCACACCATCGGCTCGGCCGGTAGGCTGGCCTTGTTCTCAAGCGCGCGACTCGAGGAACTCGACGCCGCGGCGCTCGCCGTCCTTGCGGAGGTCGGCGTCTCGATACCATCGGCCAGAGCGCGTCAGGCGCTGGCCGCGCAGGGCGCGGCCGTGGACGGCGCGCGCGTCACGATGGCGCCCGAGCTGGTACGGCGCCTCGTCGCCCTGGCGCCCCGGGCGATCACCCTCGGAGCCAGGGCCGCGGCGCCGATCGTCACCGGCGAGCGCTCGCTGCTCACGACCGACGGCTGCTGCGTCGAGATCTACGACCTCGAGACCGGCGAGAAGCGCGGCACCACCGCCGACGACGTCGCCACGATCTCGCGTGTCGTGGACGCGATGCCGGAGGTCGATTTCTGCTGGCCCGCGGTGAGCGCCCAGGACCGGCCGGCCGACGTCCGCGGCCTGCACGAGCTCTATCTGGCGATCGCCAACACCGGCAAGCACGTGCAGACCGTCACCGTGGTCGAGCCGGAGCTGGCCGAGGTCGCCGTCGCGATGGCGCGCGTCGTGGCGGGGAGCGACGAGAAGCTGCGCGCCGAGCCGCCCGTCAGTGCCTTGCTCGGCACGGTCACGCCCCTCGGCAACGATGCCGGCACGCTGGAGGCCGGCCTGGTCTTCGCGGAGGCCGGCGTCCCGATCGGCTTCGTGACGATGCCCATGGGCGGATCGACGACGCCGATCACAATGGCCGGCTCCATCGTCGTCGGCATCGCCGAGGCACTGAGCGCCGTGTGCGTGATCCAGGCCGCCTTCCCGGGGGCGCCGGTCTTCATCTGCTTCATCCCGAGCGTGATGGACCTCAAGACCGGCGACTTCACCGGCGGCGCGCCCGAGGACACGATCATGGCCGCGGCGGTCGCCGACGTCGGCCAGTTCTACGGACTCCCCACGCAGTGCGGCGTCAACTCGAGCGGCGCCAAGCTGCCCTGCTGGCAGTCGGCGCTCGATGATGCGACGACCAGCTATCTGTCGCTTGCCTGCGGCGTCGACATGCTCACCGGCGTCGGCATGGTCTCCGGCGGGCGCATCTTCAGCTACGAGGAGATGGCGCTCGCGGCCGACACCCTCTCCCAGGCGCGCACGATCGCGCACGGCATCGACCTGACGTCGCTCGGCGGGTCCGCCGGCGGGGCGGCTTCGCCCGCCGCCGCCCCGTCGCTCATCGAGGACCAGCCCTATCGCCACTGGGCGAACGGCGGGCGGCCCACGCCGCTCGACCGCGCGCACGAGCGCGTGACGCGGATCGTGGCGGGTCACCGCCCGCCCGCTCTGGACGCCGCCGCCGACGCCGAACTGCGGCGTCTGGCGCGTTTCGTCTGAGCCTGCGGCGAGGCCGTCCACGCTCGCGCCGCACCTTGTCTTTTGGCCTGCGTGTTGTATAACTCGCAGTCAAGAAGTCGCAGGGGGAAAGTGCGGCATTATGTGTCTCGGCATGCGGTGGGGGCCGCGCCCGCAACGATCCTTACCACGCGGGTCCAGACGGAACGCCGGGACGAGGTCAGCGGAAAGGACAGAGGAATGAGAAAAGGCAAGACTTACACCCTGGCAGCCGTACTCCTCGTCGCGATAGTCGCGATGGTGGCGTTCGCTGTCGGCTGCGGCGGCAGCAGCAGCAGTTCGAGCACTAGTCCCAGCGCATCTTCGGCGGCTGCGACCGGCACGCCCATGGAGATCGCGACGAAGGTCCTCGGCCACGCCCCCACCGGGCTCGCCGCGACCATCGTGAACAAGGGCACCGTCCTTGTCGCCAACGACGCCAACTACCCGCCGCAGAGCTCGGTCGACCAGGCCACCGGCAAGCTAGTCGGCTTCGACGTCGACGTCGCCAACCAGATGGGCAAGCTCCTCGGCCTGACGGTCGACTTCAAGAACCCGGCGTGGGAGACGATCCCGGCCGGCCTTCAGCAGGGCAAGTACGACGTCTCCATCGGCTCCATGACGATCACTCCCGAGCGCCAGAAGGTGCTCGCCTTCACCGACCCGTACTACTACACCTCGGGTCAGGTGTTCGTGAAGAAGGGCGGCACGCAGATCACGGGCGTCAAGGACCTCTACGGCAAGACCGTCGGCGTCGGCGCCGCCACCACGTACTACGACTACCTCAAGAAGTACCCGCAGATCAAGGTCAAGACCTACACGACCGACGCGGATGCCTTCCCGGACCTCGCCAACGGCAACCTCGACTTCGTGATGACCGCCGGCCCGACCGGCCAGCAGGCCATCCTCAGCGGCCAGCCGTTCGAGTTCTCGGGCAAGCCGCTGTACTACGAGGACCTCGCGTTCGCCCTCAAGCAGGGAGAGGCGGACTGGCTCTCTCTCCTCAACTACACCGTGCAGACGATGCACAAGGACGGCTCTCTCACGGCCATGTCGAAGAAGTGGTACAACGGCATGGACTTGACGGTGAAGCAGTAACAGGACCGGTCTCGTGACGG
>Ga0316226_1000408_pt1 | contig 59090 bp, 48 predicted proteins | sample TBH18017metaG_FD_206009 | JGI IMG/M metagenome (GOLD analysis project Ga0316226, IMG submission 206009) | Freshwater microbial communities from Trout Bog Lake, Wisconsin, USA - TBH18017 | ecosystem: Environmental > Aquatic > Freshwater > Lake > Hypolimnion/Profundal zone | place: USA: Wisconsin...
TGACGGAAACCGGCCAGCATGGCGCGATTGTTTACACCCAAAACCTCGGCGGTACGGACGTCTACACCACCACCGTCCAGCAGGATTCTCTGACCGGACTGTTCAGCTCAATTACCAGCGGCGCCGATGGTTATACCCGCAATGAATCGGGCACGAATTCCGGCACACCGTTCAGCACCAGCGACTCGGGCTCCAACCTCTTCAGCAGCACGCTGATCGGCGACACCTTCAGCGGCGCGGTCAGTTTGAGCCAGACCGGCACCAGCCGCTATGGCCTTCTGGAACAGTTCAACAATACCTCCGCTGCCGCCAACGGCGGGGCTGTCGCAATGTGATCGCCCCACTCGGGAAGCAGACCGTATCGTGGAGTGTCCATGCGATCAACAAGTGTTCCTTGGGCACGTTCGTCGCGACAACCTAAGCGTGGGATGACACTTCTACTTGAGCTAAGAGGTGACATTTCTACTCGCGCACGAGGCGCGATCCAGGGCGAATGCATGTAGTTTTGTTGCTGCTGATTTTGGGCTGAAAACGGGGGTGACACAGGCCGTGTCAGACGGCAGACACGGGTTGTAATCCCAAAAACCGCGACAAGATTTCTACATGCGTTCGCCCTGAGGCGCGATCCCGTTGGCTATTTCCAATTCGCTCAACTTAGTGTACAACAATTCAGCTCGCGCAGGCCGCGCGGCTGGACGGAGGTCGTCGCCTATGGCGGCCGGGTCCGATGCAAGGGTCGGCTGTGAACCGGGTCAGGTCGGAAACGAAGCAGCCCTAAGCAGTACCGGTCTTGTGCCGTCGATCACCCGGCCGCCTTTGGCGCCGACCTTCCCCAATGGGCACGGACGCATTTACAATTCTAGTCCTCAAACTACTGATCTCCGACTCCCATGCGTCTTCTTATCGTCGCCAATCTTGATAAACCGCTAGTGCCGGCGGCGTTGAAAAAACTACGCCCCTGGCTGGCCAAGCGCGTCGAGGTCATCGGCGTCCGCAACGGCCCGGAGGGCGATTGGGAGGACACCGGCGCCGATGTCGTGGTAGCCCTCGGTGGCGATGGCACCCTTCTGGCCGTCGCCCGCTGCCTGCGCGGCCGCCGTATTCCGGTCATGGGCATTAACTTCGGCCGCCTGGGGTTCCTGGCCAGTTTCGCGCCACACGAATTTCGCACGCATTTTGAGGCTTTTCTTGCCGGCAAGCTGCCCGTGAGCACCCGGCGGATGCTCGAGGCCTCCGTGCTGCCGGAATCGGCGCCGTGGGACGTTCCCGACGCTCCGGTTCTGGAGAGCGTCCGTCGCTGGTCATGCACCGCCCTTAATGATGTCGTGGTCACCATCGGCGGGCCGTCCCGCATGATCGAACTGGAGGTCGGCGCCGACAGCGAGAGTGGCGTGGTCTGTTCCGGCGATGGCATGATTGTCTCCACCGCCAGCGGTTCGACCGCCTACAACGTATCGGCCGGCGGCCCCATTATCGGGCCCAACGTTGACGCCTTTTGTATTACTCCCATCTGCCCCCACAGCCTCTCTTTCCGTCCGGTAGTTGTATCCGCCCGGACGACCGTGGTGATCACCATCCGTCGTCCCAAGTCCGGGGCGATCCTGGGTTGCGACGGCCAGGTCTTCACCGAGCTTGTCGCCGGCGAACGGGTTAGCATTCGTCGCAGTAAGCACGAATTGCTTCTCGTTGAAAACCCCGACGCACGCGAATGGCGGACCCTGGCGGAGAAACTCGGTTGGGCCGAAGGCCCCAAGTATAATTCCTGACAAGGTTCCGCCGCAAAATCCAAAGACGCTGCGGCGATGGGTTTGCAAGAGCGAATATGATCTGACGCCCGCCATGTTGTTGCATGTCAAAGTTGTTCCGGGCTCGTCGAGGGACCGCATCGTCGGTCGCTATGGCGATGCCATCAAAGTCCAAGTTTCCGCACCCCCTGAACGCGGCAAGGCCAACGTCGCCGTCGCCCGTCTTTTGGCCGATTTCCTGGGCATCAAGCCGGCTCAGGTGGAATTGGTATCCGGGGGTGGCAATCCACGCAAGCAATTCCGCCTCCACGGCGTTGATGAGTCCGCCCTGGCCGCGAAGTTGGCGGATCTGTAGGGTGGTGGCGCCGGTACGGCTTGGGCTCGTTTTCGACGGCTCCCCTTTGCCCAGAGCACCGGGGAGGGTGGTAAGGAAGGCGGACGGTTCCCGTCCCTGTTCCCGCCCGATGGCCGCCGTCCTCGCAACGTGGTACATTGCCCTCGAAAGGACTCCCATGAAGCACCCCTTTACCACCGGCCTTCTGGCCTCGACCATCCTCGCCATGGTGACGGCGGCAACCTGCGTATGGCCGGCCCTGGCCCAGTCGAGTCCTCCGGCCGCGCCGCCCACGACCACTCCGGCCACGCATCCGATTACTTCCGCCAGGGACCGCCTGGACAGCATGCTCAAGCCTCAGGTCAATACCGGCCGGATCTTGCAGCCCATTCTCGATCCTCCCAAGATCGACGTTTCGACTATTGGCGTTGCGGTCGTCGCTCCCGCCGCCAAACCAGTAAACCTCATGCACGAGGGATCTTTCATCGTCGATCGCACCGGTCGCCTCACCAGGACCGCCGATGGCCAGCAATGGGAGCTGACCTTTGAGGCCGATGGCCGGGCCATGCAGGATCCTCCGATGCTCATTCTGCCCAACCTCAACTTGATGAAAATGGAAACCACCGTCGCCGATAACAACCGTGACGTGCGATTCCTGGTGACCGGCGTGGTCACCGAATACAAAGGCCGGAATTACATCCTGCTGGAAAAAGTGGTGGAGCGAACGGATTGAATACAAGGACAGACGTCGCAAGTCGCAGGCGTGTCTCGCTTCCTCTGGCCCCGTATTCAAGCAAGAGGGTTGGAGGGCGAACGCAAAGCAGCGCATGTCCCGTCCGCGTTCACCATTGGGCGCTCTTTCCGTGGTTCTTTGCATCAGGCCAGAGGCCTTACCCTTCCATCCCCATGCCCCGATGCCTGGCCCCAGATGCCCGGCAGCATCTTATGGCACTCCGGGCATGAACCATCGGCGTTGACGCGATTCTTCTGGACCAGAAATCCGTAACGCTGGATTACAGTCACGCCGCAGTGGTGGCAGCGGGTGCTCTCTCCATTGCCAACTTGCCCAGGCAAGTTGCCGGGGTACATGTACTGCAGTCCGGCCTGTCTGCCATATTCCACGATTTTCAACAGATCATCGGCGGTAGTGGCTCGGAATCCATCGGTCATCTTGTAATTGGGATGGAACGCCGTCATGTGCCATGGCATGAGAGGATCGACGCCTGCCAGGAATTCAGTCATGCGTTTAAGGTCATCGGGATGATCGCTGAAGCCGGGCACTACCAGCGTGACGACTTCCACCCAGAACCCGCGCTCTTTGAGGTTCTTGATGGTCTGGGTAACGTTTTCCAGCACGCCGCCGAGTTGGCGGTAATTCTTGGGGTTGAACGTCTTGAGGTCGACCTTGTAGGCGTCCACGAACGGGCGGATGAAGTCCAGCACCTGCGGGGTGGCGTTGCCGTTGGAGATATAGACGCAGCGCAGCCCGTGCGGCCTGGCCGCTTTGAAGACATCCACCGCCCACTCGCTGGTGATCAGCGGTTCGTTGTAGCTGGAGGCCATGACCGGCGCGCGGTTGGCTACCGCCAGGTCCACAAGCTGTTGGGGGCTGCACAGTTTGGCCGGCGCTAGGGCGTCCACATCGCGCAGCATCTGGCTGGTAACCCAATTCTGGCAATATCCGCAGTGCAAATCGCAGCCCAGCATTCCGAAAGTCAGGGCATCGCTTCCCGGCAGCACGTGGAAGAACGGTTTTTTCTCAATGGGGTCACAGGCGACGCCGCCGACATAGCCGTAGGGGACCAGCAACGCCCCGTTATCATTGAAGCGCACGCGGCAGACGCCGTCATGCCCAGGCTTGATCAGGCAACGGTGCCCGCAGGCCAAGCAGCGGATAGCGCCGTTTTCCTGTCGCTGGATCAAGACCTCCGCCGCCGGAGCGCTGAATTTGTGCAGCGTCTCCTTGAGCGAATTGAGTCGTTGTTGCTCTTCCAAAACATGCAAGGGCATCATAGGGTATTTTATGCGTGGCGCAGGCCAGAACCAAGAACCAGGGAGCGAGAAACCGGCGGGGGCGCTATCAATGAGTTTCCGGATGAGGGCCGATTATGGCCGGCAGCCAGATTGCCGCCAGCAGCACCAGAATGAGCAAAACCAGAGCGATCTGCGCCGCCAGCATCATCCAGCGTCGCAATTGCCGGCGCTGGATTTCAGCCGCGGAATCCGACGGATCCAGATGATCGTTGCTTTCCATGCCGCTGTTTCCATGGCCCATTCACTAACCAGTCCGCTGGCGTAGCGACCGGAGAGGCTAAAGAATGAACTTACTCAGATCTTCGTTGGCGACGATCGCCCGCAATTGCTCTTTCACATATTCCGCCGTGATGATCACCTTTTTTTCCGGCAGTTCGGGGGCCGCGAAGCTGATCTTCTCAAATACCTTCTCCAGGATCGTATACAACCTGCGGGCTCCGATATTCTGGGCGGTGCGGTTGACGTCGCAGGCGAACTGGGCCATGGCATCGATGGCGTCATCGGCGAATTCCACTTCCACGCCCTCCGTGCCCAGGAGGGCGATCGTCTGCTTGGTCAGGGCGTTGTGCGGCTCGCGCAAGATGCGCACAAAATCGTCCTTGGTCAGATCCGTCAGCTCGACGCGGATGGGGAAGCGGCCCTGAAGTTCCGGCATCAGGTCGCTGGGTTTGCTGCTGTGAAAAGCTCCGGCGGCGATGAAGAGAATATGGTCCGTCTTCACCTGCCCGTACTTGGTTATCACCGTGCTCCCCTCGACGATCGGCAGCAGGTCGCGCTGCACGCCCTGGCGGCTCACATCCGGGCCGTTCTTGCTCTCGGTACTGGCGATCTTGTCGATCTCATCGAGAAAGACGATGCCGCTCTGCTCGACGCGGTCGATCGCCGTGCGGTGGATCTTGTCCCGGTCCAGGAGCTTGTCCGCTTCCTGGCTGAACAGGACGCGTCGCGCCTCGTGCACGGTCATGCGCCGGGTCTGCGCCCGCGACGGCAGCATCTTCTCAAACATCGACTGCATTTCGACGTCCATCTCCATGCCCGCCCCGGCCAGTATTCCCACGGCGGCTGGCCGCTCCTCGACGGTAAACTCGATAGTCCTCTCCTCCATAGCCCCGTCCCGCAGTTGCTGGCGCATCTTATCTTTGCTGCGACGGCGGCGCGGCTTGCCCGCTTCCTCCGCGTCTGGCTCGACCTCCTGAACAAGGGGAAGCAGGTATTCCAGCAGCCTTTCCTCGACGCGGGCATCCGCACTTTCTTTGACCGCGTCGGTCATCTCCTGCCGCACCATGGCTATGGCCGAATCCAGCAGGTCGCGGATCATCGACTCCACATCCCGTCCGTGATAGCCCACCTCGGTGTAGCGGGTGGCCTCCACCTTGATGAATGGGGCCCCGGTCAATCCGGCCAGCCGGCGGGCGATCTCGGTCTTGCCTACGCCGGTGGGGCCCATCATGATGATGTTCTTGGGCGCCACATCCTGGCGCAATTGTTCGGGAAGCTGTTGTCTGCGCCAGCGGTTGCGGATGGCCACGGCCACGGCCCGCTTGGCATCCGCCTGCCCGACGATGTACTTATCAAGCTGGGCGACGATTTCTTGACAGGTGAGCGGTTTCATGGTTGGCTAATCCAGGACTTCGACGCGAATATTGGTATTGGTATAGATGCACATCTGGCCGGCGATATTCAAGGCCGCCTCGACGATCTCTTGGGCGTTGAGCTGGGAGTGGGCCAGCAGGCCTTTGGCGGCGCTGACGGCGTAAGGCCCTCCGCTGCCAATGCCGACGATCCCATCGCTGGGTTCGATGACATCGCCGGCGCCACTGATGATAAGGCTGGTGGTCTTGTCGGCAACGGCCAGCATGGCCTCCAGACGGCGCAGCACGCGATCGGTTCGCCAATCCTTGGCCAGTTCAATGGCCGCCCGGCGGGTATTATCCGGGTATTCGCTGATCTTCTTCTCGAAGCGTTCCAGCAGCGCGAAGGCATCGGCCGCCGACCCGGCGAATCCGGCCAGCACCTTGCCTGCTCCCACGCGCCTGATCTTGATGGCATCGTGCTTGGCGACGATGTTCCCCATGGTCACCTGCCCGTCGCCGCCGAGGGCCACCTGGCCATCCCGCCTCACGCAGAGGATCGTAGTCGAATGTGCTGCCTTCATGCTTTATGGTTCTCCTGCGCGGTCTGGGACCGTGCAGGAGAGACTGTAACGCCGTAGCGAGTCGGGGGCCAGGGGTGGGGGCGGGTGTGAACGGGTCAACGGACGCCCGGAGTTGCAGGGCACGCTTCTCCCAGTTGTTACGAGTGGTTCAGACCACCGACAGCACGCCCTCTTCGGCAGTGAAGCGGACCTTGGCCAGTTTGGCGCTGGCGTCGTCGGGTGCGCGATACCCGGCGGTGGCGATCACTACGGCGGTGTATCCCTGCTGGTCCAACCCCAGGGTTTTGTCGAACTTGGCCGGCTCGAAACCTTCCAAAGGGCAGGCATCGATGCCCAGCAGGGCGGCGATGGTCAGGAAACTACCCAGGGCGATATAAGCCTGGCGCGCCGCCCAGGCCTCGACCTGCTCGCTGGGCCGCGATACCGCCTGCAGGAGAAGCTTGCGATATCCTTCCAACGAGGCCACCGGCGCCTGGCGAACCTGGGCCATCTTGCCGATCAGGCGATCGACGTCGGGGGCTCCCAGATTCTTCCTGGCGGCGAAGACCACCAGGTGCGAAGCCTCGGTGATCTGGGGCTGCCCCCAGGCCGCCGGCCGCAGCGCCGCCCGCAACTCGGGGCTGTTGACGATCACGAATCTCCACGGCTGCAGGCCAAAAGACGATGGGGCCAGGATCATCGCCTGTTCCAGCGTCGCCCAATCCCCGGCGGGAATCTTTCGTGTCGGGTCGAACTTCTTGGTGGCGTAGCGCCAGTTGAGCTGGCGGATAATGGCTTGGTTATCGACAGGCTTTGACATGGACAAAAGTCTAGCACATCCATCTTGTCGCACAACTCCGTGTTGGCGATGACCTCGGATGGCTGCGGCGACGACATCCTGTCCGGCTCCCCAAGAGCCCCTCTATGGCTTGGGCGCAGCCGGGTCCGCCAACTTCGCCAGTTCGGCGATGGGCGTAAACTTGAGCGATTCGGAATTGACGCAGAAACGTAATCCCGTGGGTTTAGGGCCATCAGTGAACACGTGTCCCAGGTGGCAATCGCAGCGGGCACAGAGGATTTCGGTGCGTTTCATGCCGATGCTGCCGTCCTCGTGTTCGACGACGTTCTCGGCAGCGACGGGCTGGAAAAAACTGGGCCAACCGGTCCCGGAATTGAACTTGCAATCAGACGAAAACAACGGCAATCCACAGCAGACGCAGGTGTAAACGCCGTTCTGGTGGTTATCCAGCAGATTGCCGCAGAAAGGCCGTTCCGTGCCCTTGGCCCGGGCGATCTTGTACTGCTCGGCGGTAAGTTGCTTTTTCCACTCCTGGTCGGTCTTGACCACTTTGGGCATGGCGATCGGTCCCGTCAACTGTCCGTTCTGGTTGAAGACTTTCACTTGGATGCTCTCCTTGCCTGGCGCCGTCGCCGGCTGCGAAGCCGAAGCATCGGCGGCCAAAGCCTGCCGGCCGCCGTAGACCGCTACGATATCCAACAGTCCCAAGGCCGCCAGTTTCAATGCCATACGCCGGGTCATAGCCCTATGATATTCCGCCGGGGCGCCGTGGACAAATACCGCCTCGTTCACCGACAGCAAAGGGAATAGTAGCAAGAGTCCGGTTCGCCTGGCGATCACCTGGCCTGGCACGTCTCTTGGACGGTATAGGCCAACTTCACGCGTAGCATCCGCTTATTGATCACGTCATCGACGTAAGCGTACCGGTCGGTAACCGCCAGGCCGACAATCCAGGCCAGTCCGATGTCCGGCTTGGCGAAGGGACTGACCAGGCCTTGGGGGTCGCTGTCCTTGCGCGGGCGCAGGAATTTTCCGGCTGGGTCAAGGACATAACTGTCCGGGCCGCAGTTGTCCTGGGTGCCGTATCCGCCGAACGACAGGATCTCGTTACCGTTGGTGTCCAGCACGCCGACGCGAAAGCGGCCGGTATCGGGGGCGAATACCCGGCCAAAGTCGTCTACATCGAAATCCGAACCGGTGCAATGGCAGCGGTCGCTGCCGCCAGTTTCGCCGACGGGCGAGAATCCCGGCTTCCACCACAACGCTCCCTGGAGTACCGTGCCAGGCGGCCGGTTGTAAGCTCCGACCTGTTCCTTCTTCAGATCCGCGGGAAGTTTCTTGTCGGGGCCGTCCTCGGCGTCGAAGTTCCAGACCAGTTTGGCGTCGCCGTCGCCGATGCGGATCCAGTCAATGCTGAACGTGCCCTTGGCGGCGTTGGTGGGGCTGAGGGTCATTCTCCAGATGGCGCCTTTCCAGTCCTTCTCGCCAGCGAGGTCGAAGGTGTATTCGGTGAAGTCGCTGTTGGGTTTAATGTCGACGGTTTTGGCCTTGCCGGGGCCGCAGGACTCAACGTAGCCTTCGCTGCCTAAGTTGTGGTAGTGCACCACGGCCTGGGTGCCGTCGCTGTCATTCTTCAAGCGCATGACGAGTTTGTTCTGAACCGCGGCATCGAGTCTGACGCTTGGAAAATTCAACAGTGCCGATTTTTTGACTACGGTGCCAGTCAGGCAGCCGCCGGTGGTATGCAGTCCGGACACGCTGGCGTCGGCGCCCCAACCTTCGTAAGTCAGCGGCGAGGCTTTGTTGCCAGAATACCAGATGGCGCCGCCCGGCGGGCCAAACTTGATGACGCTGCCGTAAATCCAGTTGTACCATGTGGCAACGCCCTTGCGGTCGCCGGTCAACTGGGCCGTGAACTCGGCCGGGAACGGTTCGTCTTTGGGCCGGATACTGTCCATAATGTAGAGGTTGCCCTTGGGATCGACCCGGGGGCCGTACATGGCGTCGCTGACCGTCTGCAGGACGATGCGTTTAAGCACGCCCTGCTGGTCGTAGACATGAACGCTCATCAGGCCGTGATATTCCGGGCCGGCGGCGCGCACGTAGATATCGCCGTGGCGATCGACGGAGAAGTCGCGTTCCCACATGGTCGTGCCGGTGAAGCCGACGGGCAAGCGGCCTTTCAAGTAGGGATCCGTGAGGGTGGCCTCGAAAGGCTTGGGTTTGCCGTCGCGGTCGTAGCGGAAAATGCCGCCGGCGCCGAAGGCATGGTCTTGAGCGTAGATGGCCCCGTCGGGCCCGAGGCGGTGATTGCGGCCCTCGCTGCCGCCGACGGAACTGTCGACGTTGCGTAACTGGCCGGTTTCCTCGTCAAGAATGCTGACCTTGTAGGTGTACGGGCCGGACCCGATTTTGCAGAGGATTTCCCGGCGGTTGGAGCTGGCCGCCGGACGCCAGAAAAGTTCGGTGGGGAAACAGTCCGCCGGTTTGGCAGCGGAGAACTTGGAATCGGCGTTTTCCTCGAAGCGCAGCAACTTGGCACCGCTGGCGGCCCAGAGGACGGTCGGTTCAGCCGACACGTCCAGGGCCAATCGCCAGGGGTCGGATTTTCCGGATGGTTTGGGCAGTTCCACGCGGGCCAGCTCGGCGGCTTTGTCGAGCCCGGAGAACTTAATGACGGTAGCGCCGCTCTGCACGTAGACGGCGCCGGACTTGGGATGGATCGCTAACCAGTTGGGCGCCTGTACCGGGAAAGACCCGGCGCTATGCTTGTCCTTCTCGGTGAGGGCCAGCACTCGGTTATTGCCGAAGTCGGCCACCAGTAGGCGGCCCTTGCCGTCAACGGCCAGTCCGCGCGGATTGTTCAAATGGGCGTCGTCATTGCCGGACTGGCCCGTCTCACCAAACCAGACCTCCGCCGGGCCGGGCGAACCGGAGAGTTTGGAGCAGTAAATAGCGGGGTTGGACTTCTCCTTGTTGGGCCCGAGGCCGGATATATAGACGCTGCGGGAATCACTGGCGGCGGCGAGAAACGGGTACGCCGTGTAATGCAACCCCGGTCCAAGGGCCGGGCCGGCGTAGGCGCTGTTGGGTATGCCGCCATCGCGATCTAGAACGGCCAATTGGGGAACAGAGCCCCATGCGGCGCCGTCGGGGATGACGGCCAGCACCACTTGGCCATCGGCGGTGATGGCGGGCTGATGCGGCAGATCCTCGGCCGGATAGAACGAGAAACCCAGCGGCCGGTGGATCAAGGGATTGAATCCGCCGAACGAGTTGATGAAGGCCCCGGCGGCCTTGGCCTTGTCAAGTGGCAGGTTAGACGGGAAGGGCTTGATGGTCTTCTCATAAGCACCGTCATGGCGGAAGACCAGCAGTTTGGCGGTGTTCCAGTACAACCACCCGTTACAGAAATCCAGCACGTAGAGTTTGCCGTCCGGCCCGGTGGCCATGCCCATGACCCGTTCGAGCCGGTTGGGTCCGGTGCGGTCCTTTTCGGTGAAGGCCTGCCCGGCATAGGTGACGTTAAGCCCCAGACCTATGCGAACCTGGAAAGGGCCGGCGGCAGCGGGTGCAGGCTTGGCATCGTCGTCGGCGCCGTCCCATTCAAGGGACTGTTCCAACGAGTTGGCTTTAAGGGGCTCCGGAGGATTGTTGCCCAGCACGCCGGCCACGAGGTGGCGGACAATCTTGCCGCCTGCGTCTTCGATGTAGACCGCGACGTCGGTGGCGCGGTCCACCGCAAAGTCTATTTTCAGCTTGTCGCCGACCTTGGTGGCAGTAGGTTTTTTAGTGAAGCTGGCCGGGGGCGTTCCGGGCGGATCGGCAATGGCGGCAACGCCTGCGGATAGAACCACGATCACAGTCATTACGGCGGATTGGAAGGTCATAGCCAGCATCCTCTGCCATCGATTAAGTTCCGCGGGCCTATTCTCCCCTTGGCGAATCCCGCGGCTCCGGTCCATGGCGCTCCAGAACAACAGGGGAATCGCTCTTGCCAACAAGACGAGATGTTTCGTCCGGGATTTCCTCCATAGCGGTGGTCCCGGAACCGCGTTGGCCATTTTGTTTGATTGTCGCCTTCTTCTACGGGGATGCAAGTATTTTTGGGGACAGATGGGCACAGATGCCGGTGTTCAGTTGCATGAGACTTTCGGCGGGTGAGAAGATTGGGATGGATGGTGTCGCAGAGCGGCGCCGTTTGCTCACGGCCGTTCGCCTACGCTCACAGTAAACAGGCAAAGTGGCTCTTTGAGCGAATGTTCCAATGAAGCTCAACGAGGGCTCAAAGGGGCGCATTTTTTTGAGTGTCTGGGGAAGAGACGGTTGGACGGGCCGGTGGAGGGATGGGGTGGAAGGAGAATGGTGGTCATGGTTGGAGTTGATGGGGATGGGTGTCGTGTTAGGGTGGATATGCCGGCAGGAGCGAGACAGGCAAGCAGGACCCAGTCCATCACCCGCCGATGCCCAGCTTGCCCGATGCGAAATACGCATCAATGCCCCGAGCCAGGTCGAAGCCCGGCTGATAGCCAAGTGTACGGCGTGATTCCGTGAGGTCGGCCTCGGTCCAGTCCTGCGTGAAACTGTAAGGATTGTCAAAATAGTCGGGCTGGAAATCCGTTTTCAGGACGCGGTTCAATTGGCGCACCACCTCGTTGAAGGTCCAGGCGCCGCCACTGCCGACATTGAAGACGCCGCCACCGGCGCATTCCATGGCCCGCAGGTTGGCCTGCACCACGTCCTCGACATAGACGAAATCGCGTTTTTGTTCGCCGTGGGTGAAGATGCGGGGGCGTTGGCCGCTGCGCATCTGTCGCGCCAGACGGTGTACCATGCTGGCCATGGCGCCTTTGTGGTCTTCGCCCGGGCCGTACACGTTGAAGTAGCGCAGGCCAATGGGCCCATGCGCCAAGCGGCCGCGGTATTGCTCCACCGTTCTCTCCATGACCATCTTCGAAAAAGCGTAGATGTTCAGGGGCACGGGTTTCTGACCCTCGGCCATGGGTGCTGGTCCCGGCCCGTATACCGAAGCGCTGGAGGCCCAGACCAGGCGGCATTTCCACAGCGCCGCCAGGTCGAGGATATTGCGGAACGCCTCGACGTTGTTGCCCATCATGAGGGAGGCATCGGCGACGGTGGTGTCGGTGATGGAAGCCTGATGAAAAACCACGTCGAACGGCCGCGCCTGCCGCAAGGCGGTGGTGTAGCTGCCGAGATCGGCGGTCACGAAATCCCCGCACCATCCCACCAGGTTTTTCCAACTGGCGCTGGAAAAATTGTCCAAGGCGACGGTCTCATGGCCATCGGCGTGGAGCCGTTTGATCAGATTAGAGCCGATAAACCCGGCCGCGCCGGTGACAAGAACACGCATGATAGACCTCGGTGGAACCGACGCGGGATTATAACGAGGTCACGGATCACTGGCGAGTCACGCGCTGGAGACGGCAGGGGGGCGGTCAGGAGTCAGGCAAAAGCAACTCCTCAGAAAGCCCATGCCCTCTGGCCACCGAAGCCAAAGCGTCGACGTTGCCGCCACGCTACATAAAAGCCGGTGTCAGCTAACTGCTGCCATGGACATTCAAGCACCCGTTGTAACATCGCGTGTGTGTCTTCCCAACCCCCGACTCTCGATTCCTGATTCCAGAGACTCACGACTCTCATAGACGCCCACCCTGTCCTCATCTAAAATGACCATCATGACCGCCGGCCCCGGCATCGCCAGATTGCTCTTCGTGCGTCTCGACGCCATTGGCGACAATGTGCTCGCCGCCTCCATGCTGCCGCCCCTTGCCAGCTATTACCCCGGGGCCGCGATCACTGTCGTCTGCCAGGAACACGTGGCCCCGCTCTACGAACATTGTCCCCATGTCAACGGGATCATCGGCGTTGCCCAGAAACGGGCCTGCGAAGACCCATCTTACCGGCAGGAACTCATTGGCCGTATCCGGGCCGTGGGAGCCGATCTGTGCCTAAACTCCGTATGGTCGCGCGAGCCCCTGGGAGACCTGCTGGCCCTGGAAAGCGGCGCGCCCCAACGCTATGCCCACCAGGGCGATCTGTGCAACATGACTGCGGAAGTTCGCGCCGCCAACGATTGCCGCTACACCAGGATATTTCCCGGTCCCCAGCAATGGCGTCGGGAATTGGACCGCCACGCCGACCTCCTTGCCGGGCTGGGGATTGCCGCACCCGATCTTGGCCCCCTCGTCTGGACCGCACCGCAGGATGCCCGGTTTGCAGCGCGGATATTCGGCGAGCATGGTCTTAAGCCTGGGAATACCATCGTCCTGTTTGCCGGCGCCCTTTTCGATATGAAGGTCAGCGATATCTACGGGCAGGCCCTGCGCGACTTGTGCCGCCAGCGCGGCCTGGCCATCGTCGCCATCGGCGGCGTCGGGCAGGCGGCCGTCAACCAGCAGCACCTCGATGCTGCCGCTGTCCCGTGCCTCAATCTCTGCGGGCAGACCACGCTCGGCCAGTCGGCCGAGATTGTGCGAGCCTGCCGCCTGGCGGTTGGCGCAGACAGCAGCATGGCCCACGTTGCCTGTGCCGTTGGCACTCCCAGCATCGTTCTCCTGGGCGGCGGCCATTTCGGGCGTTTCTTTCCCTATTCGCCGCTCACCAGCGCCGTGTGCCTGCCGCTCCAATGTTACCAATGCCTCTGGCGTTGCCCCTACCAGCGCGCGCATTGCGTGAAGGACATTCGCGGTGACGTCCTGGCCGCGGCCATTGCCATGACCCTGGACCAACCAGCGCAACTACCGCGTGTTTTCCTTCAAGATCGTTCCCTTTACGCAGCTCCTGGCGGCGGACCCGAATGGACCACTTCCCACACCATAATTCCGCGGCAGACCATCGAAGTTGTTGCCATGGGCCGGGCGGCCTCCGACCCGCCTGATGCGCCACTTCGCCTTACGCCCTTGCGCATCCCCATACGTCATTGTCGTCATGGCGTCCCCGATGACCTGCGCCAGGTGGTGCTCGCCCGCCGTCAGGCCGTCCTGGCCTGTTTTCAGGAGGCCGATGCCCTGTTGCTGCAGAGATTCCAGAACCAGATCAGCCAATTGGCCCTTGATCCGCGATCCAGGAACCTGCCGGCGCCACCTGAGGAAGCGGGCCTGATAGATGAAATACTGGCTGGTTTCGGTCGCGACCGCGAACAGGTCGGAGATCGGTTCATCCTCGCCGCCATGCTTTATCTGTGCCCATCGGAGCTGCCAGCTTTGCCTGATCAGGGCAACATGTCCCCATGGCTGTTGCCAACTTACCGCCGCTATCTGACGGCGCAACCGTAGGGCATGCGTGCCATCTTCCGGCATCGCAATCGACGATAAGTTGCCTTCGGCGCACCCAGCCGCTAATCTCTGGCCAAGGAGAATTTGCTATGCCCTACAAGCTGGCGCACGAGGCCGTTGAGGACGGGATGAAGGTTTCCACCGAGTCGCAGTTCGCCGTCGAATTGCGACGACTCTTTGAACGCACCCGGCCGACAAAGATTATTGAGACCGGCACTTACATGGGCATGGGTACCACCGCCATGATCGGCGCCGCCCTCGCTGCCTGTGCTATTGCCCAGCCCGAGTTTTATTCCATAGAGGTCAACCGCGCCCACTTCATGGCCGCGCATCAGAACGTGCAGCGGCAGCGTATCAATGTTCAGCTTATGCTTGGCCTTTCCGTGCCCCGTTCCCTGCTGCCCACGCGTCAGGAAATCCAACGGCAGTACGTGCACAACCAGGTCGATGGCGTTTACGTTGATTTCGACCCGGCCACTCGCGTCGAACAATATTATCGCGAGACCGATTTTGGCGACTTGCCCGATGACCTGTTGGGCAAATGCCTTGATCGCTTCCAGGGCCGCCCGGATTTTGTACTCCTCGACAGCGCCGGGCACATGGGTTTCGTCGAGTTCCAATACCTCATGGGACGCGTGCAGGGGCCATTCGCGTTGGCCCTTGATGACGTCAACCACGTCAAGCACTATCAGAGCCTGCAGGCCCTCAAACAGGATCCGCGCTTCCAGATTCTGGTGGAATCCAAGGAAAAATTCGGTTTCTGCATGGCCCAGTTCACCCCGGGCTGAGGCTTCTATTTCCATGCCCCCTGCGCGTAGGCGTACTGTTGGGCAATGTGGTCGCCGGTCGAGCGGGTGGTCTTACGCACCAGAATGGCGCTGTAATAGAATTCGTTGTCCAGCCGCGCCAAGGGGGCGACGTACTGCTGTTCCGCCAACGCGTAGGTTTCCAGGCGGTCGCTCCAGTGATCGCCAAAAATCTTCAGTATGTGCCTCTCCAGGATCTCGAACCCATTCGCCTGGTAGAAATCATTGAGCAGCGTGGGGCTGATCTGATAAAAGCCATGGTTGGCAAAGTTATTCATCGGCGCCAGATGAAATGCCAGTCCGCCAAGCTTCAACATCTGGAAGTCATTAAGCAGGAAATTGGGCAGGTGAAATACATGTTCGATGGTTCCCAGATCCATGGAAACGTCGAATGCCCCCTTGAGGTCCTCGGGAACGCCATGATTGTTCATGTCAAAGACCCGCGTGCATGCTTCAAATGGATGGGCGTCCATGCTGGTGACGCTGCGGAATCCGAGTTGCCGAAAGTAAATTTGATCGTTCATCAGGATAACCCCATGCTGCAGGCCGATTTGGGCATTGGGGCTGGGGTGCATGGGATTTGCCGCCTCCAGCCGCCGGGCCAGCTCCGGATCGACGCAGGTAAGGGGGAAGCCCACCTCCCGGGCTCGCGTTTCGAGCAGATCCTGCCGTCCGTAGGCGTCTTGTCGTCCGTACGTTAGCAAGTCCCCGCTTAGACCGTGCTTCTTAACCAACGCCATAAAATAAGCATGGTAATACGGCATCACGGCCATGGGAACCTCCTCCGCGCTGGTGGAAACAAGTCTTGCAGGACACGCTACGCATGCCTTTTTTTACCAAGGCCGTGCTGCCGCCTCTTCTCCATCGCATTCACAGACGGGTCAACGTTTTTACACTATTCAGCGAGGGCTTCGATTATGCCGGGCTGTCGCAGATGCGTCAACCACGACGCTGATTTGACACTCCGGAGGGGCGTTAGTATCTTCCTTTAGCAGGCAAGCAAGGCCGCCGCTTGACGCACGTTAGCTCAATGGCCTAAAGTGCGTTCCGGCATTGCCTTATATCATTTTCCGAGGGTCTTTGATCTTGACTCCCAGGCACGTCCTTATCACCGGCGATAGAGGTTATGTCGGCTCCGTCTTGGCGCCCATTCTCCAGCAACGTGGCTATGGTCTGACCGGCCTGGACATCGGCTACTTTGCCGACTGCCTCCTCTGCCCCGCTGAATCATCCTACCGCCAGTTCACGCTTGATATCCGCGACATGCCGTCGGCTGCGCTCAAAGGCGTCGATGCCATAATCCATCTGGCTGGTCTCTCCAACGATCCCCTGGGCGACTTCGATCAGCGCCTCACTGATCAGATCAACCGCGACGCCACCATCCGTCTGGCCACCATGGCCAGGGAACAAGGCGTCAGCCGCTTCGTCTATGCCTCCAGCCAGAGCATGTATGGCATCTCCACCGCCGACGCCGAACTCGATGAAGACAAGAGCGAGAAAAATCCTCTCACCGCCTACGCCCGCACCAAGTGGGAAGCCGAATGCGCCCTGCGTGGGCTGGCCGGCGACGACTTCACCGTCGTCTGCATGCGCCCTTCCACAGTCTTCGGAGCCAGCCCGCGCTTGCGCTGCGACATTGTCTACAACAACCTGGTCGCCTGCGCCTACACCACCGGCCGCATCGAGATCAAGAGCGATGGCACCCCCTGGCGTCCCGTGGTCCACATCCGCGATGTCTGCTCCGCTTTCCTGGCCGGTCTGGAAGCCCCCTCGGCCCTGGTCAACTGCCGTTCCTATAACGTCGGCATACCCAATGGCAATTTCACGGTTCGCCAACTGGCCGAAGCCGCCCAACGCTCCGTCCCCGGCTCCCAGCTCATCTTCACCGGCGAACACGGCAAAGACTCGCGCACGTACAAAGTATCGTTCAACCGCATCCTCACCGAGTTGAAGGATTACTTCCGCCCTCAATGGGATCTGGATCGGGGCGGCCGGGAACTGGTGGACTTGTTTAAACAAACCGGTTTCACGGAAGAACACTTCCGCGGCCCCGCGTGCAATCGCCTGGCCCGCCTCAAGCAGGCCGTGGCCGCCAAGACCCTGGACAACAATCTCCGGATAGTCGCATGAGCAACCCGCTTTTCACCCGCATCGACAAGTGCCGTAGCTGCGGCGGAGCGTCCCTGGACATGCTGCTTGATCTAGGCGTCCAGCCCCCGGCCAACGGCCTGCGCCAGAGCCGTGCCGAGGATCTGCCCCGCTTTCCCCTGGAAATCTGCCGTTGCCCGTCCTGCGCTACCGTGCAACTCACGGTCACGGTCGACCCCGCCTTCCTCTTTGAGCACTATGTGTGGGTCACCGGGACCTCTTCCACGGCTAACGAATACAGCCGCCGTTTCTGTGCCGAGGTGCGCCGCCGGGCTGCCGAAGCCGAGCCGCTTCTGGTGGTGGAAGTGGCCAGCAACGATGGAACTTTCCTCCGCCCCTTCCAGGAAGCCGGCGCTCGCGTCCTGGGGGTCGATCCCGCCCGCAATATCGCCCAAGCCGCTAACGCCGCCGGCATCGAGACCTGGGCCGAATTCTTCAACCAGCGGACCGCCGCCCGCATCCGCGCCCAACTCGGCGCCGCTTCGGTGGCCTTTGCCCGCAATGTCCTGCCCCACGTTCCCGATCCCCTGGCCATCCTCAAGGGCATGGCCGACTGCATCAGGGAAGATGGTCTGGTCGTCGTCGAGTTTCATCAGGCCGATGCCATCCTCGACGAACTGCACTATGACTCTATCTACCACGAACACCTTTTCTTCTATTCTCTGGCCGCCATGGAGTCCATGGTGACCCGCGCCGGCCTTTACGCCTTCGACCTTATGCGCAGCCCCATCAGTGGCGGATCGTTGGTCCTCTTCTGCTCGCGCCAGCCGCGCCAGCCCACCGGGGTCCTTTTGGACAGGCGCCAGGCCGAAATCGTAGGAGGGACCAATACCCTGGAAAAATGGCAAGCCTTCGCCCAACGCGCCAGGCGTCACAAGGACCACCTCAAGGCCATAGTGGACCAGTCCCTGGCCGCCGGCCGCCGTCTGATCGGTTGGGGCGCCAGCGCCCGCAGTTCCACCCTCCTCAACTTCTGCGCCATCGACCATCGCCACCTCCTGGCGGTCGCCGATCGCAGTCCATACAAGCACGGCACGCTTACCCCAGGCACCGATATACGCATTTTGCCCCCCGATGCCGCCCTGGCCCTCAAGCCCGATGTCGTCCTCCTTCTGGCCTGGAATTTCCGCTCCGAGATTCTCGCCGAACTAGCCCAACGCGGCTTTCGCGGGCAGGTGATCCTGCCCCTGCCCGGCGACCCGTCCGTCCTTTCGGTATAGCCCATGCGCTTCAGGCAACTCAGCATCGCCGGCGTCTGCATCATCGAGTCCGAACCCTTCGTCGATGACCGCGGCATGCTCCGCCGTCACTTTTGCGCCGAAGAGTTCGCCGCCCACGGGCTGTGCCCCAAGGTCGCCCAGGGCAATATCTCCGAGAATACCCATCGCCTTACCCTGCGCGGTTTTCACTATCAGGAGCCTCCCCACGGCGAGGCCAAAACCGTCTCCGTTCTCCGCGGCGCCCTCCACACCATCGTCGCCGACATCCGTCCTGCCAGTTCCACCTACCTCAAGTGGGTGGCGGCCGACCTCAATGAACAAAATCGCTTCAGCATCCAGGTTCCCCCCGGCTGCGCCATGGCCATCCTCACTTTGGCCGACAATACCGTCCTCCACTACTACATGTCCGAACCCTTCTGTCCCCAGTCCTGCAAAGGCATCCGCTACAATGATCCCGCCTTCGCTTTCGCCTGGCCCGTTGCGCCCCGCGTGATCTCCCCCAAAGACCTTTCCTACCCCGATTTCCAGCCGGTGCGGAGTTAAGCCCATGCGAATCTTCATCACCGGCGGCACTGGCTTCATCGGCAAAGCCCTCTGTGGGGCCCTGAGCGGTCACGAATTGCTGCTCCTCAGGCCTCCGGGCGAGAAGACGGTTCCGGGCATTCCCTGCCGTCTCCTGGATGGTGATCTCAACGCCATTGATCCCTGGTCCACGGCGGTAGGGGACTTCGCTCCCCAGGCCTGCGTGCATCTGGCCTGGGAAGGCCTGCCTGATTATTCGGTGACCGCCTGTCAACGCAATTTCAGCGCTGCGGTAGGGTTATTGCATTTTTTGCGTCAGATCGCCTGCCCGCGCGTCGTCGTCACCGGCACCTGTTGGGAATATGGCAACCTCACCGGCTCCGTTAGCGAAGAGCAAGTCCCGCAAACCATCGGCCAGTTCGCCGCCTTCAAGACCGCCCTCCGCCTCGTCTGCCAGAAGTTGCTCTTGCCTGGCGCACTGGTCTGGGCTCGTCCCTTCTTCGTCTACGGCCCCGGCCAGAAGCCCGCCTCGCTCATTCCCTCGCTTTTGACCGCCCTGTCTGCCGGCCAGACCCCCGACATCCGTAGCCCCGACGCCATCAACGATTTCATCCACGTCCAGGATGTCGGCGCTGCCCTGGCCAAACTAGCCACAACCCGAGGGCCCGCCGGTATTTACAACCTCGGGTCCACCCAAGGCACGCGTGTGCGCGATGTGGTCAACATTGTCGCCAGGTTTGTAGGTCGCCCCGAAATATATCCGCCGACAAATGAACCCGGCGTTGGCTTCTGGGCCGACACCGCCCGCATGTTGAGCGATTACGGATGGATGCCATCGGTAGCCCTTGAAGACGGCATCCGCCAGACCATCGCAGCCTGGAGGGCGGAGCCATGACCCCACCCACCGAGGCCGTCATCCTCTGCGGCGGACGCGGCGAACGCCTCCGTCCCCTCACCGACACCCTCCCCAAGCCTCTCGCCCCCGTGCTCGGCCGGCCCTTTCTCCTCTACCTCATCGATCAACTTCGCGATGCCGGCATCAAGCGCATCCTCCTCCTCACCGGCTACCGCGGCAACCAGATAGCCGATGCCCTGGGCGACGGCGCCGCCCTGGGCGTCGCCATCCAATACATGCAGGGTCCCGAGGAATGGGACACCGGCCGCCGCATATTCGAGGCCTGCCACCTTCTCGATGAACGCTTTGTCCTCCTCTATGCCGACAACCTCGCTCCCTTCCGTCTCCAGCCACTCTGGGAGCGCCACCAGCAACTGGCCGTACCCTTGACCGCCACTCTGGTCCGCAAAGGCAAGGGCAATATCCGCCTCTCCGCCGACGGCGCTATCGAAGCCTACGATTCGACCCGCACCCAGAGCGGCCTCAGCCACGTCGAGATCGGCTACATGATTGTCGAACGCGACCCCATACTATCACTCCAGCCCCAGGCCGGAAGTTTTTCCCTGGTCCTGGCTCAATTGGCCGCCCAAGGCTGTTTCGGCGGCTACGATCCCGGTTTCATATACAACAGCATTGCCGACCTCCCTCGCCTTCGCCGCACCGAGGATTTCCTTCGCCCGCGTCGCCTGCTGCTCCTCGATCGCGATGGCGTCCTCAATCGCAAGGCCCCCAGAGGCGAATATGTCTGCAAAATTTCCGATTTCTCCTGGATCGAGGAAAATATCCTCGGCCTGGAACGTCTGGCCACCCAGGGCTTCGAATTCATCATCATCAGCAACCAGGCCGGCATCGGCCGCGGCATGATCCAGCGGAACGATGTCGAGGAACTTCACGCCTGGATGATCGGGGAACTTGCCCGGCGTGGCATACGTATCGTGGATGTGTTGGTTTGCCCGCACCACTGGGAAGATAACTGCCCCTGCCGTAAACCCCGGCCCGGGCTCTTCTTCCAGGCCAGCGCCAAACATGGCTTCTGGCTGGAAAGAACCATGTATATCGGCGATGATCCCCGCGACGTTATCGCCGCCGCCAATGCCACCTGCCCCTGCCTCCTCGTCGGCGCTGAGGCCGAGGCAGGAGAACACAAAGACCTTCCGCCGCACCACGCCGCGGCCAACATAAACGAAGCAGTGGATTGGATTGGCGCCCTGTTCCCTACGGAGTCCGTGCCATGATCATATCCCGCACTCCCTTCCGCATCAGTTTCGTAGGCGGCGGAACCGATCTGCGCTCCTTCTATTCCCACGAGAGCGGCCAAGTTCTCAGCACTTCCATCGACAAATATCTTTATGTCATCGTTCGCCGTCAGATTGGCTTGGTCGAATTCAAGTATCGCCTCAATTACAGTTCCGTCGAGTTTTGCCGCACCATCGACGAAATCAAGCACCCCATTGTCCGCGAAGCCCTGCGGATGCACGAAATTGACTTCCCCATCGAAATCAGCACTTTCGCCGATATTCCTGCCTACACCGGCCTGGGCTCCTCCAGCGCCTTTGCCGTCGGCCTGGTGCATGCCCTGTGCGCCTTGCAGGGCAAGCATGTCACCAAATCCATGCTGGCCCATACCGCCTGCCAGATTGAGGTTGACATCCTCAAGCGCACCATGGGCAAGCAGGACCACTACGCCTCGGCCTACGGCAACTTTAACACCTTTACCTTCAATCCCGATGAAACCGTCGTCATAGAGCCGGTCTTCTACCGTCCCGAGGTTCGGGTGGCTTTGCAGAAGCACCTCATGCTCTTCTATACCGGCATCAAACGCGACGCCTCCGAAGTCCTCCGCGCCCAGGACAGCATCACCCCGGCGAAAATGGACGTGCTACGCAAGATGAAGGAACAGGTCGCGCCCCTGCGCGATATCCTCTCCAGCGGCCGCAATCTCCACGAGTTCGGCCGCATTCTTCACCAGGGCTGGGAACTCAAGAAAAGCATTACTCCCGAGATAAGTTCCTCTCCCATCGACCAGTGGTATGGCAAGGCCCTTGCGGCTGGCGCCTTGGGCGGTAAGCTTTTGGGAGCCGGCGGTGGAGGTTTCCTGCTGCTGTTCGCCGAGCCGCAGAACCAGGATGCCGTCTGCCGTGCCCTGCGGGATCTGTACCGCGTCCCCTTCGATTTCGATTCCGGCGGCAGTCGCATCACCTACTACGATCAGACGCTTGTGGCTTGATAGCTTTGGCAATTTCTGCGTTTAAGTGCGACGCTCCGTTTTGCCGTGTTTAGAGGTCAGCCATGTCATCGATTCTTTCCCAGACATCTCCGCAAGACGGCCCGGCGCCGGGAAGGAATGCCAATGTCCTTTTCGTGAATCTGCCCTCCGTTCCCTATACAGAGGTCACCAACTATCTTGCGGGAAGTTCCTCGGCTTCAACGCAACTCCATGGGGAACCGTTGGGGATTCTTTATGTCGCGTCGCATCTCAAAAAGTTCGGCAATTTCGGCGTCGTGGCGGTACTGGATTACGCCTTGAATCTGGCACGCGCCGCCGAATTTGTGACCTGCGATGATTTCATCGTCAAACTGGCCAGGACAGAACTGGATTTTGTTCCCGACATCATCGGTTTTTCCATCAACTTCACATGCAGCCACATGTTTCTGATGAAGGCTGCGGAACTCTTGAAGCGGCTCTATCCACGGAGCCTAGTGGTCGTCGGAGGCTTTCATGCCACCAATGCCACCGCTGACCTGCTGCAATCCACGTCCATTGATTATGTCTTTAGAGGGGAAGGCGAGCTGTCCTTTACCAGGTTTGTCGAGTGCTTCAACCAGGGAACCCTGGCTACGGCGGACATTCAAGGCGTCTACTGTCGGCGCAGTCTACCATCTTCGGACGGGGCGGCGGGTGCATCGGCGCTTAAGAATGGAACCCCCGCCGAAGATCTTGATCTGTTGCCTTTCCCCGATCGGACCATCATCAACATGGAACGCTATGCCCTCGAGCAGGGCCGAGCCACCATTCTTTCCAAGGCTTTCCAGAAGCGGAAGGCTTCCATTATAACCAACCGGGGCTGCTATTTCAGCTGCAGTTTCTGCGCCTCGCGCACCGTGTTTGCCCGGAAGATGAGGTTTCGAACTACCGGCAACGTGCTCGATGAGATGCGCGATCTACACCGTCGGCACGGCGTCAATTTCTTCGTCATTGAGGACGACCTTTTCACCGGCGACCAGCAAAAGTGCCTCGATTTCCTCCGCGGCATAAAAACCCTCGGTATTGATGGGATGGAGATACAGTTCCCCAATGATTTGAACATCAATACCACCAACGAGGCGATCTTCGACGCCATGGTGGACGCCGGCCTCAAGGTTGCTCATCTTGCCGTCGAATCCGGCTCTCCATACGTTCAGAGCAAGATCATTACCAAGTACGTGAAGCTCGACCGGGTCAAACCTCATGTCCAATACCTTCAGAAGAAGGGCGTGGTCGTCAAATGCATCTATATACTCGGTTTCCCGGGCGAGACACTGGAGATGATGCAGGCCACTATTGATTTCGCCCGCGGAGTCGGTGCTGATTGGTCGTTGTTCAACATTGCCACTCCACTTCTCGGGACACCCATGTGCGATCAGTTCGTGCGTCTGGGCTATGTCAAGAGGGATGTCCAGGCGCTGGGAGAGATCGATTTCAAATACCGTTCCTTCGATACCACGGAAATTTCCGCAAAGGATCTCAACACTCTGCAGTATCGCGCGAATCTAGATATCAATTTCGTCAACAATCGACACTACTTGAACGGTAACTACACTCTGGCCATCGGCACCTTTGAGGAGATCATCCGCAAGTATCCGTTCCACATCGTAGCACTCGCTTGCTTGCGGAGATGCTATGAAAAACTCGCCGACGCTGCCGGACGCGATGCAACTACCGAGGCTATCAGGCTTACGCTGCAGTCGGACATTAAGGCATGGCGGATGCTGGCTGACTACGGAGATATGATGCCCGAGTTAGCCGAGTTTTATCCGCTTCTCCAGAGGCCTGTTGCGCCGCGAGGAGGGCAATTGACGGCTTCTGGCGACTGCGGTGGGCAAAAGCCTGCGGAAACTCCCATTTGGGCCGAGGATCCACGTTCCAAGCAGCCCCAGCCTATCCTGCGCCTGCAGGACCCGTTACAATAACCATGGCCAATCAGTCTGACGAATTTGTTGCCAGGAGGATATAGATGAAGCTGTTCATCACCGGTTCCGAGAGTTTTATCGGCGCGCGACTGTGGGATATGTGCCGCCAGGCAGGCCATGAAGTCACGGGAATTGACCTTGCTCCGCCGCGTCAAACCGGCGGAGTGCGGCTCGATCTGCGCGATCCGAAGCTTACCGAACACGTTCCTGCCGACGCCGCGGTCATCCATCTTGCCGCCGTTTCCACCGACCAACTCTGCAAGGCCGACCCTGCCGAATCGCTGGACGTCAATATCACCGGCACACTGCGCGTAGCCCAGGCGGCCCGCGCCAGGGGCTGTCCCCAGTTCATCTTCGCCTCCACCGAATGGGTCTATGGCGACGCCGACGCCGGCCAACGCCAGAGCGAAGAAGACGCCATCGATGTCACCCGCATGCACGGTCCTTATGCCTTTTCCAAGATCGTCGGCGAACGCCTCCTTTCCTTTGCCGGCCTCGCCAATCTGACCATTCTACGCTTTGGCATCGTCTACGGACCCCGCGAGAAGAACTGGTCGGCCGTTGAATCCCTCCTGGAAAAAGTGCGTCAAGGGCAGCCATTGCAGGTCGGCAGCCTCAAGACCTCCCGGAAATTCATCCACGTCGATGACTTGTGCGCCGGCATCCTCGCTTCCATTGGCCAAAAGGGTTTGCAAATCTTCAATCTTCCCGGCGCCAGCCAGGTTACCCTTGGCGAAATAGCCCAGACAAGCCAGCGGGTGCTGGGCAAGACCGTCTCGGTCACTGAAACTAACCCAGGCGGCATCAGCGTACGCAACCCCGATGGTTCCAAGGCCCAGCGCGTTCTGGGATGGACCCCGCGCGTGTCATTTGAAGATGGAGTCAGACAGTTGGTGCAATATCTGGAAAAGAGGGCTAAGCCATGATTGATACTATGACCCAATCCAGTCCGCCGGCAGCTCGCATCCGCCCGACCGTAGATCCCACCGCCGTGCGCCGCAGTATCCTCGGAGTCCTCTACCGCGCCAAGGCCTCGCACCTTGGTTCCTGCATGTCCGCCGTCGAAGCCCTGGTGGCCATGTACGGATTCGTCGATATCGACAAAGTCCGCGCCAAGGCTCCTGACCGCTCACGCATCATTGTCAGCAAGGGCCACTCCGCGGCAGCCGTCTATGCCACCATGATGCATTATGGCCTCATGCCCCCCGAGGCCCTGGAAACCTACCACAATGATACTTCCATGCTTACCGGACACGTCAACCACTGCGTGCCCTGCGTCGAGCATTCCACCGGCGGACTTGGCCACGGCCTTGCCGTCGCCGCAGGCTGCGCTATCTCTTTGCGCAACCACGGGCACAGTGATAGCTCCGTGCTGGTCCTTACCGGCGACGGCGAGATCCAGGAAGGCTCCGTCTGGGAGGCCTTGCTGCTGGTTCGCCATCACCGCCTCACCAATCTCATCACCCTGGTGGACAACAATGGCATCGGCGGCGTGACTCATAGCGCCGATGTCATCAACATGAAGCCCCTTGCCCAGCGATTTGCCGGATTCGGTTTTCGCGTCGCCGATGTCGATGGCCATGATGTTAAGGCCATCGCCCAGGCTCTGGCCGAACTCCGCCGTGGGCAGGACCCCGGGGTCATCATCTGCAACACCGTTAAGGGCAAAGGCGTGCCCTCCGCCGAGGATCAACCCATCTGGCACTATCGCCCGCTCAACGAGGCCGTCTATAAGGAGGCGATAGCTCACCTGGCCAAGCTCTAGCCCGCGAGTTTATTAATATGCGTAATCAAATTTTTGATGCCATCCACCGCCGCATGGCCACCGACCCACGGATATTTCTTGTCATTGCCGACATGGGCATTAATCTTGTTGACAAGATCGCCCGCGATTATCCCGCTCGCTTTCTAAACGTCGGCATCGCCGAGCAGACCTTGATCGGCGTTTGCGCCGGCCTCGTCAATGGCGGCTATCGTCCCATTGCCTATACCATCAGCAACTTCGTCACCGAGCGCTGTTTTGAGCAGATTCGCAACGACGTAGCCGTTCACCGCTATCCCATCACCATCATTGGAGCCTCGACCGGCTACGAAAACGCGCCTCTTGGTCCCACCCATCACATCGTCGATGAATGGGGCGCCATACGCACCATTGCCGGCGTCGAAATCCATTGCCCCTCCAGCGTTCCTTACGCCGAACCGCTCTTCGACTCCCTGATTGACCGCTCCGTCATGGCCTACGTCCGCATTCCCAAGGGCGAGTATACCAGCCCCGCCTCCAGCCTGCCGGTTGTTCATCTTCCCGGCTCCCAGGCCAAGGTTCTGCTGGCCACCTACGGTGGTTTGGCTCAGACTTGTCTTGAAGTCCAGCGCCAGGTTCCCGCTATCGGGGTTATGGTCTTCAACCGCCTTCGGCCCGTTGACGGCGCCGCCCTGGCCGATATCTGGTCTGGCTACGAACGCGTAATCATCGTTGAGGACCACTTTGCCGAAACCGGCCTCTATTCCACCGCCTGCCGCGTCGTTGCCGAACACCATCTGCCCACCAGGCTTGAGAGCCGCGCCCCAAGCGAATACTACATGGATGTCGGCACCTCCCAGGATTATTTCTGGAAAAAGTTCCGCGGCGATACCGCCTCGCTGGTCAGCGACTTGCGTTGACAGGATATGCTGCCGCATTAGAATCACATTTAGGCTCTGGCTTAAGGCCCAATGGCCTCATTGGGCCTTAAGCCAGAGCCTAAAGCGTTTTGTGGAGTGACAGCATGGCACAGAAGCCCCTTACCGAGCCAGAGCAATTTCTATCCGAACGTCGAGAAAACATCCGCCGTATGGCCGCCAATGGCCCGCTGCGGCAATCAGCGTCGAATTTCATGCTCGAAAGCACTCGCGCCAGATATTCCTATAATTTTTCCTGGCTTGGCATGCCCATCTTTCAATATCCCCAGGACCTGGTCGCCTTGCAGGAGATCGTCTGGAACGTCCGCCCCCAGGTTATCGTGGAAACCGGCGTCGCCCGCGGTGGATCACTAGTATTCTACGCCGGCCTCCTTCGCTTGATTGACCCTCAGGCGATCGTCGTGGGCGTGGATATCGATATCCGCCCTCACAATCGCCAGGCCATCCTGGCCCACCCCCTGGCCGGGAGCATCCGCCTGATTGATGGCTCCTCTATAGCCCCGGGTACCGTGGATCAGGTTGCCGCCCTTGTCAATGGTCGCCGGAGCGTCATGGTCTGCCTCGATTCCCATCATGCCCACGACCACGTCCTGGCAGAACTGGAGGCCTATGCAGGCTTTGTCACCCCCGGCAGTTACCTGGTCGTTCTCGACACCGCCATCGAGCATTTGCCCCCCGAATGTTCCTTCGGCAAACCTTGGGGCCAAGGCAACAGTCCCGCATCGGCGGTTCAGGCGTTTCTCAGCCATGACCGCCGCTTCGCAGTGGACCAGGAAATTGACGCCAAGCTCCAGATCTCGGTGGCCCCTGGCGGCTACCTGCGCCGCCTGACCGATACCACCAAAGGCTAGACCATGAGTTCTCCTAAGTATAGCGTTATCGTCCCCACCCGCATGCGCGCCCGCACCCTGGCCGCTTGCCTCCGTGCCTTCGATGATGTCGCCTACGATGATTACGAAGTCATCGTTGGCGATAACTGCAGCTCTCCGGAAACCCAGCAACTGGTCCTCGATCAGCCTTCGCCCAAAATCAAGTATTATCGCTCCGACCAGCCCCTGGCTATGAGCAATAATTTCGAGTTGGCCTTGCAACACGCCTCTGGCCAATGGATTACCTATATCGGGGATGACGATGCCGTTCTGCCCAATATGTTTTCCTGGCTGGACCATGTCATCGGCCAGACGAATACCAGGCTGGTCGGCTGGGACTCCGCGTATTACGTCTGGCCCACCCGAGCCATGCCATTTTGCTCCGATTACCTCAAGATTCCCCTGGCCAGGGAAGGGCGCATCGTCAATAGCCGAGAGATGCTCAAGGCCGTCTTCGCCTCCCCCATGCACTATATGAACGACACTACTGAGCCGGCGCCTACTCCCCGCCTGCCCGGCTGTTACCACGGCGCTGTTCATCGTTCCATCTTCGAACAACTGCAACGTACTGGCGGACGCGCCTTTGCCGGGAAATATCCCGATGTTTATCTCTCCATGGCCGCCGTCTATCTCGCACAGCAATACATTTACCTCGACTTCCCCCTCACGGTTTACGGCCACTCCTGTCACAGCAACGGCGGCCATCAACTGCGCAATCTTTTGCCTCAACCTGATTTTTTCCCCATGTGTGCAGCGGATCAACTGCCCACCCATCCCTGGGTTGGTTCCATCTTCGTCCTGCCCGTGACCACTTTCATTGACAGTCTCCTTCTGGTCAAGCAAAGGCTTTTTCCCGACGACCAGGAACTCAAGATGGAAAGAACCGATCTGATCAAGCACGCCCTGAGCACTTTTGTGCCCAATCGTCAGGAAGACTGGCCCACCTTGCAGCAGAGTATTCGCGCTACCGTCAAAGACGAGCCGGTCCTGCGTGATTGGGTTGAGCAGCTCTTTGCCGGCATTCCTGCGCCGACCCCGATACCTCGCGGTACCCCCGGCTACCCCAAAGGGGCCGGACCATTGGGCCGCTATCTCCACCTCGACGCCAGCAGGTTTGGAGTCGAGGACGTTTGTGGCGCTGCCAGGCTCGTCGATAAAATTGTGCAGCCCCTTCCACCGCGCCGTTAGAGCATCCCCAATCCAACTGTAGTGGCTACACCTGAACTGGAGATGCTCTAGACCTCACTTGACTTGGTCCTTGTGCCCCCCCCGGTATGCCCGGGGGGAGGGTTGGGAAGGTGGCCTATTGCCTCAAGCCACAAATCACTCTTCTTCGGCTTTGGGCTTGTATTGGGCAACGATCATGGCCTGGACCTGCGGGGGAACCACATCGTAGCGGCATAGCTCCATGCTGAAGCTGCCCTGGCCGCCGGTGACGCTCTTGAGCTGTGACTGGTACTGCATCACTTCGGACAGCGGGGCCTCGGCCTTCACGACGGCCATGCCGCCGGGAAGGATGTCCGTGCCCTGGATGCGGCCGCGCTTGCCGGAAAGATCGCCGGTTATGGCTCCCATCTTGTCCTCGGGCACCGTCACTTCCATGTTGACGATCGGCTCAAGCAGCACGGGCCTGGCTTTGACGACCGCATCCTTGAAGGCCAGGCGGCCGGCGGTCTTGAAGGCCACTTCCTTGCTGTCCACGGGATGGTGCTTGCCATCGGTGATGGCCACCTTGAGATCTTGAAGCGGATAGCCGGCGATGGCCCCCTGTTCCAGAAGCTCGCGCACGCCTTTTTCGACGGCGGGCATGAACTGGCCGGGGATGGTGCCGCCGAAGACTTCGTTGACAAACTCGAATCCCTTGCCGCGTTCCAGGGGCTCGACGCGCAGGAAAACTTCGCCGAACTGGCCGGCGCCGCCGGTCTGCTTCTTATGGCGATGATGGCCGTCGGCGTTGAGGGTAATGGTTTCGCGGTAGGCGATCTTGGGTGGCTTGGTATCCACCTGGAGGCCCCGGTTTTTGAGTTTTTCCAGCATGAGCCGGATGTGCAGTTCGCCCAAGCCGTTGATGACTACTTCGTGGGTCTGGCGGTCGTGGCCCCATTTAAAGGTCTGGTCTTCCTCGGCCAGCTTGGCCAGGGCCCCGGAGATTTTTTGTTCGTCGCCGCGGGCCTTGGGGGTGACGGCCAGGCCGTACATGGGGGTGGGGAAGACCAGTGGCTTGCAGTGTACGTTGTCCAAGGCGTGGTCATCGTGCAGGACATCATTGGTGTGGATGTCGTCAATTTTGGCGACGGCGCCGATGTCGCCGGCGATGAGGGTGTCGGCCTCGTGGTGTTCCTTGCCCTGGAGGTGGAAGACATGTCCGAGCTTGATGCCTTTTTTGGCCGAGCCGATAAAGACCTGGGTGATGCCGGCGGCTTTGCCCTGGTGGACGCGGAAGACCGCCAGTTTGCCCACGAATGGGTCGGTGGTGACCTTGAAGACATGGGCCAGCAGAGGCTTGTCAGCCTGGGGAACATAGACGATGGGCTTGGTGGCGTCGCCCTCGCCGCTGAGGAAGGGATGGGGATTGGCTTCCAGCGGGCTGGGGAAATGGTTGGCGATGCAGTCGAGAAGTTCCTTGAGTCCGGCGCCGGTCTTGGCATCGCAGAAGAGGATGGGGACCAAGTGCCCTTCGTTCAGGGCTTTCTCAAAGGGGGCGTGCAGGCTCTTGTAGTCGGGTTCCTCGCCGCCAAGGTACTTTTCCATCAGGCTCTCGTCCATCTCGACGATCTGGTCCAGCAAGGCGCCGTGGCAGCGTTTGACGGTGTCGAAATCGGCGGTGCCTTGGTTATTCAGCAGGCAGTCCACCACCGCCTTGCCGCCTTGGGCGGGCAGGTTGATGGGCAGGCACTCGCTGCCGAAGGTGTCGCGGAGTTGCTTGACTATTTTAGGAAGATCCACTTCCGGCTGGTCAATCTTGTTGATGATGATGACCCGGGGCATATTCATGTCCTTGGCGATATCCATCATGCGGCGGGTGACCACCTCAATGCCGCTCTGGGCATTGACGACGATGGCGACGGTTTCCACCGCCGGCAGACAGGCGATGGCCTGGCCGATGAGGTCCGGGGAACCGGGGCTGTCGAGAAAATTGATATGCTTGCCGGCGTGGTCGAGATTCAAGAGCGAGGAGTAGATGCTGTGGCCGTGTTCCTTTTCTTCCTTTTCAAAATCGCTGAAGCTGGAACCGTCCAGCACGGAGGCCTTGCGGTTGACGGCGTTGGAGGCAAAGAGCAGGGCGTCGACCAGGGTTGTTTTACCGCTGCCGCCATGGCCGGTAAGCAAGACGTTGCGGATGTCGGCGGTCGTATATGAAGGCATGCGTTACTCCTTGCTGGGCGAAAAAAGATATATGAATAGAACCTGGGTTGTTAAGTATAGATGAGACGGGGATTTGGGCAAGGTTGGCGACGCCTTCACCTGGAAATCCGGTAATTTTCGACAGTCAGGTCGTGAGCGTTCCTGGCGGCGGCGCGGACGTTGGGATTAGGGTCGTGTTCGGCGACATCCTTAAGAACCTTGATGGCGATCTGCTGGTCGTAGGCCCGGCCTTCGTTGCCCATGTTAAAGCGGAGGCGGCCCAGTTGCAGGGCGGCTTCGGTGCGCCACATGGGGTCCTTGGCCTCTTTGACCATGGCGAAGACGTCGCCGGCGTGCTTGGCATTGGTGTTGGCGGCGTTTTCGGCGTTCATGTCGTTGGCGACGCCGGCGGTGAACTGGTACAGAAAATCGACGCGGCCTTTGTAGTAGTCAATGCGTTTGGCGTCAAAATCGGCGAGTTTGCCGGCCAGGGTCTTGTTGTTTTGTTTTTCGGCCATTTTTTTCATGCCGGTGGCGCCGTCGCCCATTCTTCCGAAGCCGCAGAACAACTCGTGGAAGTTGAGGCGTTCATCGAAGAGTTTTTCGCCGAGGGCGAAAATGGATTCGCAGTATTTCATGGCTTCATCGGGCGAGGTCTCGGAGAGCTTGAAGGCCCGGCGGTATGACAACTGGACCATCCCCTTGATGGCGTTGAGTTCGGCAAAATCATCCTGGGCATCCTGGGAGGGATAGAAATAATTGAGGTAGGTGGCGGACTTGCCGGCCAGTGGCCGTCCTTTAATGTGGGTGGCTTTGAGAAGCAGGGCGACGCATTCGGGCTCGGGATCGGCGCCCATATACTTCCGGTACACGCTGGCGTTCTCGCGGGTGGCCGCGAGATAGGAATCGATGGCCTTGGCGTACATTTCACTGGAGTCGCCTGGTTCGTTCAAGGGGACTATGGCATCCGGATCGATGGGGAGCTTTATGACGTCGAGGTTGGCGACGTAGTTCTGGCGGAACAGGTCGGAGACTGGCGATGGCGCCTGGCCAAGCTTCAGAATGATATAGAGCATGCCCAGTGCGAAGAGTATTGAGGCGGAGATTATCCAGCCAAGTCGATTGCCCCACATACCTTGATTCTCCTGCAAGACGGGCAGCCGGCGGCGCACGGCGCGCCCGCACGGGGATGCCATGGGGGCTATAGTAGCGTAGAGGCATTGCGGAAGGCAAACATCTCGGGCCATGCGCCCCGCGGGATGTGACGAGAATGCTGAATGCTGAAAAAAACGTATGGCCCGCACAAGAGCCGCCGCTGGCCCTGTGAACATCCGCGGACCTGATCGGCTCGTGTGCGGACCATCGCGGAGTCATTGGGTTCTGAGATAGATTCTTAGTCCTCGACCTCGATGACCCGGCAGGGAGGAAGTGCCCGCAGGAAACGCTTGCCGTAGGGCTTGCTGGTGACGCGGCTGTCCAAGATGACCACTATGCCGCAGTCGCTGCGGGAGCGAATCAGGCGGCCGAAACCCTGCTTGAGTTTGATGACGGCTTCGGGGACGGAATATTCCATGAAGGGATTGCCGCCGGCACGCTGGATGGCGTCCAGACGGGCCTCGACGATGGGCTCATCGGGCACCGCGAAGGGAAGTTTGACGATGATCACGTTCCGCAGTTGGTCGCCCTGGACGTCAATGCCCTGCCAGAAACTGCTGGTTCCCATGAGCACGGCGTTGGCCGTGGCGCGAAAGCGTTCCAGGAGAATACGGCGGGGTGTGCCCTGGCCCTGTACAAACAGGGGATATTGGGCCTCGGCAAGGCTTGGGCGGAGGCGGTTGGCGGCGTCCTCGAGCATTTTGTAGCTGGTGAAGAGGACGAAGGCGCCGCCGTTGGTTTGTTTGAGGTATTTGATGATTTTAGCGCAGGCCGCCGGCATAAAACCCGGGTCGTTGGGTTCGCAGATGGCAGTCTCGAGGTAGAGGGTGGCCTGTTCGGCGTAATCGAAGGGCGATCCCAGCATCAGGGTGTGGGCGGTTTGGGCGCCTAAACGCGACTGGATGTAGGCGAAGGCTGGGTCGGATATGGCGGGGATGCCCTCCGCATCGGTATCGGGCTTAGGGGAGGCGTCTTTTTCGACACGCGGCCGCTGCCCTGGGAGAGACGTGGCGCGGCCGGAGGAGGCGCCGCCGGTGCAGAGGGTGGCGCTGGTCATGATAACGGAGCGGATTTTTTCGAACAGGTGCTGACGGAGGACGTCGGCGACCTGGATGGGGGCGGCGTTGAGAACCACGCGCCGGGCGGATCGACCGCCGAGTTCCATCCAGTAGACCGCGTCGGGAAGCTGCTGGGTGAGGATGGTTTCCAGCATGCCGGCCAGGCTGGCCAGTTTGTCGCAGCGACTGGACAGTTCGACGATCTCCTCCTCGTTTTCCATTCTGGGGAACATGGCCTTGAGGCTCAGGGCTAGTTTGCGCAGGGCGGGGGAGAGGTCGTTGTCAACTATTCCGGCGTCGCGAAAGCGCCCGTTGGCGCGGCCGTTGGTTTGCTGCCATTGGACGCAACGGTTGAAGAAGTCGTCGACCAGATGGTCGAGCTCGGAGACGGAACTGATGGCCTCGTTGGCTGCGGCGCCGTGGACGCTGAGCAGACCCCGGCCGCGTTTGGCGTCGTAGAGGGTGCGCAGATGATAGCGCATGCCGGTTTCACTGAATTTGAGGCCGAAATGTTCGCCGGCCACATCCTCGATCATGTGGGCTTCGTCCAGGACGGCCAAGTCGTACTTGGGCAGGTAGTTGACCTGCTCGATGCGCAGGGCCAGGTCGGAGAAGAACAAGGCGTGGTTGACGATGAGGATGCGACCGCTGTACATCCGCCGCTTGGCGGCCTGCCAGAAACAGTGTTTGTAGTAGGGGCAGCGTTTGCCCAGACAGTTGCCGTGTTCGGCGCAGACCTTGTCCCATACTTCGCCCTCTGGGGCCACGGGCAAATCGGACAACGAACCATCGGAGGTTTTGGCGCCCCATTGTTCGATGGCCCAGAGTGATTCGATGAGACGGTCCTGCTCGAAGAGGTCGCGCTGGTGCGAGCGGGCCTGCTGCAGACGGCGCTGGCAGAGATAGTTGCTCCGGCCTTTGACCAGCACGACGGCGAACTCGTCGCTGTAGACGGACTGGAGCAGCGGGATGTCCTTCTCAATGAGCTGCTCCTGGAGCGAAATCGTGTGGGTTGAGATGACGATGCGTTTGTGGTTTTTGACGGCGTAGTCGATAGCCGGGAGAAGGTAGGCGAAGGACTTCCCGACGCCGGTGCCGGCCTCGACGAGCAGGTGGTGGCCGTCATGGAACGCGACGGCGACGGCGGCGGCCATCTCAAGCTGCTGGGGGCGCATCTCATAGCGTTTGCCCATCCGCCGGGCTATGGCGCCGTTGGGGCCGAGGATGTCTTGCAGCAAGGTGCTCATACGCGGGGCCGGCGGGCATAGGCATGCAGAGAATCAACAGCGGTCTTGGGGACGATCATGCCGGAGATTGTAGGGGGGGAGGGGAAAAGTTGCATCTGTTAGAATCTATCTCCGAACCCAATGACTCCGCGATGGGTCGGGAATGGCCCAGATGCGAGGCGGAGGATCGAAGCGTATCTGACAGTGGGCGATACGTTGAGGTCCGACAACGAAGCCGATGGGCCATTCCCGGCCCACCCTCCGGGCGATGCATCTTGCGCCCGCACTCGTCGTCGTTCCTCCTCGCCGTATCTCTCCATTGATACGCCTCGTCGTCGCTCCTTGATTGCAGGCGAAATATGCATCGTCGCGGGGCCATTGGGTTCGGAGATAGATTCTTAGTGCCAGCGGCGCCAAGGGCAGTGCCCGCCGGTTACGTCCCGATCGCCCCGACCCCGGGTACGGGTTGAGGGGGAGAGAAGGCTATTCTCAAGGCTGAATGCGCATTCCCAGCGCCTGGCATACCTGGGCCAGTTGTTCGGCGAAGGGTTTTCCGCCGGCGGCGCCGGCGCTGCGATAGCGGCGGACTACATTGGCGGCGCCCAGACAATCGTAGAGATCCTTCCCGATAGGGGCCTGGGCATGGCCGTTTTCCTTTAGCGCCAGGGCGAAGTCGTCCAGGGTCAACTGGGACAGGGCGTATTTGCCTTGTTTTTCGCAATGAGCCACCAGGCTGCCAATGGTCTGGTGGGCGGTGCGGAAGGGAACGCCTTTGGTGACCAGGTATTCGGCCAGGCTGGTGGCGTCCAGGAAACCGCGCTCCAGAGTGGCCTCGATGCGGTCCTTGTTGAAGCAGGCGGAGTTCACCAGGGCGGTGGCCATGGTGAGGCAGGCAGAGGCGGTGTCGTAGGCCCGGAAGATTATGCGTTTGTCCTCCTGGAGATCGCGGTTGTAGCCGATGGGCAGGCCTTTGAGGATAGTCAGGAGGGCGAAAAGGTCGCCGTAGACGTTGCCGCAACGGCCGCGGATGAGTTCCAGCATATCGGGGTTGCGTTTCTGGGGCATCATCGAACTGCCGGTGGTGTAGCGGTCGGCGATCTGGATGAAGGAGAATTCGGTGGTCATATAGATGACCCACTGCTCGGCCCAGCGGGAAAGGTGCTGGCAGATCATGGCCAGGGCGAAGAGGAAGTCGCAGGCCTGGTCGCGGGAGGCGGTGTGGGCGATGCTGCTGCGCGGGGCCATGGCGAATCCCAGGGCCTTGGCGGTCTGGGCGGGGTCCAGGGGCAGGGAGGTGCCGGCGATGGCCCCGCTGCCTAGGGGCGATTCCCAGATCATCTTATTGGCCGAGGCATATTCCAGACGGGATACATCGCGCCAGAAGGTTACGGCCCAGGCCAGGGCCTCGGCGCCGGCGCAAATGGGCTGGGCGCGCTGGAGATGGGTGAAGGAGGGCATGACCACTTCGGAACTGCGGATGGCCAGGCCGGCGAAGGCTCGCTGGAGGTCTTCCAGGGCGGCGATGGTCTGTTCGCCAGCTTCGTGTATCCACAGGGCCAGGTCCAGGGCGACCTGGTCATTGCGGCTGCGGCCGGTGTGCAGTTTCTTCCCGGGCTCGCCGATACGCTTAATGAGGGCGTCCTCGACAACCATATGGATGTCTTCCAGGGCCGGGTCGAACTGAAAGGTCCCGGCTTCGATGTCGCGCTGGATGCTCTGGAGGCCGTCTATGATGCGGTCTTTTTCGTCGCCGGTGATCAGGCCGACGCTGGCGAGCATGGTGGCGTGGGCGATGGAACCGGCGATGTCATGTTTGTAGAGACGGCGGTCGTAGGAGATGGATTCCACAAACGACTGGGCCAGGGCATCGGCGGCCTGGGAGATGCGGGCCTGCCAGGATTTAGGCTTGGAGGGGGGTTCTTGGGACATGGCGGGATCTATCCTTTTAGCAACTTCACCCCGGCGTCAAAGACCATGGCGGGGGTTATTCTGGTCATGCAGCGGTGATCGAGCGGGCAGGTTTTCTTCTGGCAGGGGCCGCAGAATATCTTGACGGCGACCTGGTGCTCGCGGGCGTAATCAATTTCCGTCCACTGGGGATGCGTGGGGCCGAAAATGGTGACTACAGGGACATCCATGGCGGCGGCGATGTGGCGGGGGCCGGTGTCGTTGGTGATCATGAGGTCGCAACGGCGGACGACTTCCTTCAGAGCGCCCAGAGTCATGCCACGGCGGGAAAGGTCGACCGGGGCGTGTTTCATGGAACGCAGGATGGCCTGGACGATGGGTCGCTCCTTGGGAGTGGCGCTGATAAGCACCGTGGCCCCCAGTTCCTCAATGAAACGATCGCCCAGAAGGGCGAAGTTGTCGGGAAGCCAGCACTTGGCGGCGCCATACTGGGCGCCAGGGTTGAGAACGATAAGCGGCGGACGGTGGCGGGCGGCGGGGCGTTCCAATTCCGCATCGAGGCCGGCGGCGGCGAAGATTTCGCTGGCCTGGCGGCGTTCGGGATCGGTGACGAAAAGCTTAAGGGTCAGGTCGCGGCTGGCGGATCCCAGGTAATGGGCCATGCCCATGTAATACTTCACGATGGGCATGGGGATGAACTTGCCGCGATCTTTGGTGGGCAGGAGACGGTCGCTGAGCAGAAAACCGCGGCCGTCGCGTTCGTAGCCCAGGATGCGCTTGATGCCGGCCATCTTGCAGATCAGGGCGGTCTTGAAACTGTTGGGCATGAGGACGGCCAAGTCGAATTTGCCGGCCCGCAGCCGTGCCGCCAGATCAAAAAGGCCGCGGCCGGCCTTGGCCTGGGTCCGGCCGGTGCGATAGGTTATGAGTTTGTCCGCCCAGGGCATTCCGCCATACAACCCCTTGAGGTAGCGGCGCATAAGGTAGCTGATCTGGGCATCGGGGAAACGCTGGCGCAAGGCCCGCAGGGCGGGCGTGGCCATCACGGCATCGCCCACCCAGCTTGGCTGAACCACAAGGATCTTGCGCGGATTGGAAGGGGCGGAGGCGGTGGCCATGAAGGCAAGTATAGCGGCAGGGAAGCGGCGGCGGAAGATGGAGGAAAGGCGAAATGGCGGAAAGATGAAAGGTGAAACCGGCGGAAGAAAACAGCACATGCTCAGCGGTGGGCGCTTCGTGGCGAACGGTCCGGGCCTCTATCCCTGTGTCTTGGAGTGCCAGGGAGGCCAGGGGGTGAAAAATTCCGGTCGGTGAGTCGCATTGCAGAGCTTGGGCACCTAAGATAAACCCGTCGCAGCGGCCGGTGGGCTGCTGGCCTTGAGGTAATTCGAGCTTCGGGAGTTGGCATGACACAGGTCATGGATGCGATGACGGGATGCGTTGGCGCGGAGTTGGCGGCGGTAGAACGGTTGTTCAGCCATGAACTGGCCAGTGAGATCAAGTGCGTCAACGCCCTGGTGAAGCACGTGAGCCGGTATCACGGCAAGATGTTGCGGCCATCGCTGGTGTTGCTGACGGGCAAGGCCTGCGGAAGCCTGGTTGACGCACATCTGGTGGTGGCGACGGTGGTGGAAATGGTTCATATGGCCACCCTGGTCCACGACGATGTTCTGGATGAAGCGGAACTGAGGCGCAAGGGGGCGACCATCAACCATCTGCGCGGCAACGAGGCGGCGGTGCTGCTGGGGGATTATCTGATCAGCCACAGTTATCACCTGTGTTCGAGCATCGATTCCCAGTTTGCCTCGCGGCTGATCGCCAGGACGACCAACGAGGTTTGCGAGGGGGAACTGTTGCAGATACAGAACCGCAATAACCTGGATTTGGATGAGGCGACCTACCTGTCGATAATTGAGCGCAAGACCGCCGTGCTATGTGCGGTCTGCTGCATGCTGGGAGCGTCGCTGGCCGGGGCGGAGGAGCGGCGGGTGGAGCAGGCGCGGGAATACGGGCTTTGCCTGGGGATCGCCTTCCAGGTGCAGGATGACATCCTGGACATAGTCGGCCAGGAGCAGACGGTGGGCAAGACTCTGGGGACGGACCTGGAGAAGGGGAAGCTGACGTTGCCGATGATCCATTTCATGGCCACGGCGCCGCGCGAACACCGGCAGTTGCTGCGCAGCCTGATGCAGCGCCGCGAGGCGGATAGAATGGAGAAGATCCGCAACCTTATTCTGCCCAGCCACTCCATCGAGTATGCCAAAGAGCGTGCCTGCGGCTACGTACAACGGGCCCGGACAGCGCTGCAAGACTGGCCGGATGGCGATGCCAAGATGGTTCTGGAGGCGGTGGCGGGTTTCGTGGTGAACCGGGCGGGATGAAACCTGTCACAGGGGGGCAAACAGCCAAGCTGGCTGCTTGTGACGTTTTTGCCAAGTATCAGAGCCTGCAAATGATAGTCGATAGTCCTCGGTTGATTGTTCTTTACTTGTCGCCGTGAATAACCGCGTCGACCTCACCGGCCAAAGCCAGTAACCTGAGGTCCCGCTCAAACCTTCCGGCCGACCAGCATTTCAGATACGCCTCCGCCCGGTCATCCAGGCAACGGTTGGCCCGCTGTGCCAGATCGTCGTTGAGCTTCTTGTCCTGCAGAGCTTTTTCCACAAAAAGGATGGCCTCCGCCAGTTGTGCGCCCTCGCGAAGCATCTCGAATCGCTCGGTGGACACGGCGCCGTCAGGCCCAGGGGCGAGCATGGCTTGCGTGCTGCAACTGGGGCCTCCCGTGCCGCGGCCGTTGCCCAGGCAGTAATAGCGGCCATTGGGGCCTTTGACCGGGAACAGGTCTGCCGCGAAATCACTTACTCCATCATGCCCGCGCATAATTTCATCCTCAGGCACCCTTCGCAACAGAGTCAGATCGGAATCATCGCGCATTTCAGTACGCCAGGTAAAGCACCAGTAAGTCGGACGCGGCTGCAGCATCGCCCGATAGCCCCGGGGGTCGAGCGCGTGAAGATTCCAGACTGTATCCGCCTGCATGACCGGCATGGTTACGGCCTTGTCCGTAGTCTGCATCCGCATGCCCATGGTTCCGTTGTGGGCGGTGTAGCTCCATACGCCGTCGGGCCAGATACGCTTGTAGATGCTGACCACCTCCGGAATCGGCAGGGTGCAATAACTGTTGTGGCCCATGGCGGTAACGTCCCACCATCCGCGCGCCTCGACCTTCTTACGCAATTCATCGAGCACCGGCTTCCAGAAAGTAAAACTTTCTTCGGTGCCCGGTATCGGTTGGTCCATAGGTTCAATATTTCCCGTCGCTGGATCCAGCCGGGAGACGGTGGTCACCGCACCCTTATGGACCAGTTTGCCGTCTTGTTTTGCCGCCTCTCCCCAGCAGTTGATCCGCAGCAGCGTCGGCTTGCCGATAACTTGGGCGACCATATCCATATACTTGTCGAAAATGCTGAAATCGTATTTGTACGATCCGTCCGCCTGCCTGATCCAACGGACCATCGACTGCTCATTGCTGACGTTAGGGTCGCCCTTGTTGCCGCCGTAGAAGTTGATGGCCATGTTCACGATCACCTGCCGCGAGTTGGTCTCGGCCATCAGGGCCATGGACTTGCCCACCAATTCCAAATGTTTTTCGCTCCATAACGAGACGCCGTAGTGTTTGGCAACAGCGTCTTCAGAAAGGTATGCGAAGTTGTGGACCATCCAATCCTTGGGATCCCGGATACACCAGTTGGAGACGACCAGGTGCAGCGGCACGGACGTGGGGCTCAGGCCTTCGGCGGAAACATTGATGGCGCCGGCGTAAGTTCCAGGTTTGGCGTCCTTGGGAACCCGGACGGTGATCCACAGCGGAGCCAGGGCGCCAGGGCTTTGGTTATTGCGGACGATCTTCAGACCTTCGGACACCCCACGCACATACAGTTCACGCGGCGGGTTCGCCTTAACCACGGGAATCTCCGCAGGTATTGAGTCGAACAGACCGTCAAACCGCTCGCTTGGTACCCACGAGTCAGCCGGCGTAGCCGGGACAGCGCAGCGGACGCGGATAGCCGAAGCCGCCAGTTTTCCACCGCCATCAGCCTGAGTCAGGTCGGTTACCGTAACCTTAAGCCCTTTAATAGTCTGGTCCGAACTGACTATCAGCCTGCCGGAGACTACCCCGTTTCGCGGAGATGCCACAGTCACCGGCAGAATCGTTCCGCCTTCGCCGTAAGCAAAAGCATCAATCGTGTCGAAAGGGGCACAGTTCCAAACCTGCACGCCCTTGGGGCGAGTCAGGTTTGGCATAGCGGACGATCCGGCTGCCACAACCAGACTCAGGTTCTTCAGCCCAGCGTAGGCCCACATCGACGGAACCACATACATGCCACCGACGGGCGTCCGCTTGGCCTGGAGAGCGGCTTCATTGACCGGCGCCCGGCGAATTTCCACCGCCAGGACGTTGGTTCCTTTAAGGAGCAGATTTGAGGGAACGGCTACATTGTCCAGTTTGCGATAGCGACGATTGAAGCCTTCGGTATGCTTCGTAATATCTTGAAGGAACATGCCCTCCGGCAGACAATAGAGATCGTCAGGGTACTTTTCCGCCAGGGTGTCAGGCTTAAGTTCGCCAGTGGGCAGGTTGGCGCGGGTCAACTCCCGGCCGTTAATGTAGACTACCACTCCGCCTACATATTCCAGCGAAAGCCTGAGGTTATGGACGCTGGCGATGTCCTCGATGGCGAACTTGCTGCGCAGGCATATCTGCGAGTTGGCGATGGCGCTGTTAACTGGAAACAACATGGGACCAGGGTGGGGAAGCGGGGGTGGATCAATCTCGACAGGGCAACGTCGGCGATTCCAGGCGGAATCGTCAAAATCGGGCCTGATCCAATCCGTTGGTGGCACCGGCGACTCGAATTGGGGAATCGGTTTGGGATTCTTGGCCACGGGTTCTGCGCATGCCTGGATCTGGCCATCCTTGGATATAAGTACCGGCGTCCGGAATGCCGACAACTCCCGAACATAGCTGTCGCTGGACAGTACGATAACGTCGCCACTGGGCGTGCTGCCGGAGTCTGCGGGAAGTTTGGCATCAGCGCTCGCCATCCGGCATGTCCAGACGAAAACGGTCAATAAAATGGCGACTACGCTTATGATTCCATCTCTGTTCCACGTCATGAACTATTCTCCTGATTGGTCTGTTCATTACTCTGAACAATGCCAAGTGTTGGCGCAGTATTTCCGGGCGTTGTGCCGCCGCGCAAGCCTGGGACAAAACCGAAACAACGCCAGAGATAGTGTGGACTCCCCCGAATTCTGCTTCATCCAACTCTTTTGAAGCGGTAAACCCAAGTGACGGTGCCCATGTTGACGACGAAAACATTACGCGCCGGGTCAAAGTAGCCTACCGGCCCGGCATCACTGGTTTCCGGCGGCGGCGGACCTTCCGGCTTGAGCTTGGTCCACGCGGTCTTGTCGGGATCATAAGCCCATATGGCCCTCGTCCTTATCTCATAGAGCAAGCCGACCTTACCGACGGGGTCGAAGTAAAGCATCGACCGCGCATCGTATCCGTCGGGCAGATCCGGAGCCTCGAGAACCTTATTCCACTTGCCCAATTCATCGCCCGTGGTCGCCATCTGCCAGGTACAGTAAGGTCCACCATCCTTAATGGGAGCCCGGTGGGCAATCAATAACTTGCGGATAGAATCGTAACAAACAACGGCTTCCCCCCATGGGCATTCTTTGCTTTTGGCAATATTTTTCCAAGCAAGCGTCTTCGAATCCAAAAGCCATGTCCCCTCGTATTTCCAGATCGATCCTGTGAGTTCCGGAACGTATTCCAGAGCACCGGCATATCCAATATTAGGCCACGGCTTGGGGGTGGGAGCAGGCTCCCACTTCTTCTTCTCCAGATAAAAGGCCCAGAGCGATGGACCCTTGTAGAGCTGATCGGCGCTTGCGCCGATCAGATCCAGCTTCGCCTTCAGCCGATAACTGGGCCACTGGCAAAACCACAAGATGGCTTTCAGTTCCTGATCGTAGGTCAGGCCCCACCATGTATGCGCCGGATGCCCCGGTCCGCCATTCTTGCTTCGCAGCCATCCATCTTTCACCTCCAGAAGGTCTTTGTCGGAGTCATTAACCTTGCCGTAGTCATTGTAATCCGCAGGATAAAGCACCACCCAGGAATTGGACGGCAGGTCATATTCCCAGGCATCGTTCAAGCGATGTGATGCGCCATGATTGGCTCCGCAGTAGAAGGCCCGCTGACGATCCGGCATCCACACCATCTTTATACTGTAGTCGCGACCGCCGGGGCCATGCTTGTCCATTTTAAACGGCTTGGCAAGCGGCCCGGGATCCCCGACCACCTTGACCGCCGGCAATATGGCGGAGCAATTATCGCCAAGTTTTTCCAAAATTGCCGTCACTGCTGCATCGGGGGCCAGCACTGGCTCGACCGGGACCGGAGCTGCCGCTACGGCGGTGGTTCCTGCGGCGACTGTTACTATCGCCATTGCCGTACCGAATGCGGCCAATACGGCTTGACAAGCTGTTTTAAACATCGGAGCAGGTCTCCTTTTCACCGAGGTTTTCCGTATGAAATTCCGCTGCCAAACATTGTTGTCCCTTGTGTGCAGGATACCAAGGCCAGGAACGTGGAACAAGTGTTTCTCTGGCTCGCCCCGGCGCTTGTTCGCACATGCGCCAGTTGCATTCTTACACAAAAAATTTGTTGATTCTGCAAAATGTCGCGTCAGAAAAGACAGGCACTACACCAAGCACAATCCAAGCGCAAGCATAATAGTGACATACATCGTAGTTGTTCCCAAGGCGATTGCCGTGCCCCAGTTCCCTAGTCATCCCGCATCATTTTTTCTCGATATCCGTGCAAATCACCCGGAAACCGGAACTGCTGTACGTGGCGTCAGGGCTGCAAAACGGACGCGCGGCAATGTGCGGGGGATTGCTGTTCCAGCTTCCGCCCCGGGAAACCCGGCCGGGCCCGCTGGTGCCGCCGGGCGGGTCTTCCTTGGGCGAGTTTTGATAGTATTTCATGTCCCACCAGTCGGCACACCATTGCCCGGCGTTGCCCATCATATCGTACAGGCCGAAGTTGTTGGGCTTGAATTTGCCGACTGGCGCGGTGTAGATATATCCGTCGGCCCAGGGGAAGACCGCGATCGGCTTCCCCTGCTTGGCCTGGGTTGTTTTGTTGTAGGCGTGCAACCAGCCCGCTCCGCCCGCGGGATCGTCGCCCCACAGGAACATCGTCGCCACGCCCGCTCGGCAGGCGTGTTCCCACTGCGCTTCAGTCGGCAGGGTGATGGTCCGTCCGGTCTTTTTGCTCATCCACTTACAGAATGCCATGGCGTCGTTCCAGTTCACCGACACCACCGGATGGTCATCCGCCTGCTCGAAACCCGGATCTTTCCAGGTCCCGTCCTTGCCCGGGACCCATGCCTTGCCGTCCGAACGCGAACCCCACGAGGTGCCGCCGCTCTCCGGACCGGTCTTGAATCCGCTGTCGGCCACGAAGGCTGCGAACTGGCCCCGGGTCACATTGTAAAGGCCCATGTAGAATGGCTTGGTTATTGTCACCTCATGCACCGGCCCTTCGGGCGCGAAGTTGACCTCGCCGTTGCTGAACTTGGCGTTGAACTGATGCATCAACTCCTGCCCTTTGGGACCGACGCCCATCATGAATTTCCCTGCCGGGATCAGCAACAGCTTCATCTGCGCCTTGTCCGTAAGGTCGATGGCCAGATCCTTGGACACGCCCAGTGCCTTGGCCGTCTCCTCCTGCCGCCGGGCCGCTTCCTTGGCGTTGAACGGCCACGCTTGGTAAACCTCGCATGGCGAAGCCGGTTGGGTCGCAGCCGGCGGCGCAGCGGTGAGAATTGTCGCCAGGCCCAGGACTACAAACACTGACAAAATATTTTCCATGGCGTTGCCTTTCAGCGGGGATTTCCCTGGTGGCTTCAGGCCCGCGCTTATGGGGTTGACATCCTAACGATTTAGGGATGGCTATTCAAAGCAAATCAAAAATTGCGCCACCTGCGTGCCGCATCGCCATGGAAGCCGCCGTGCGATATGATCCGCCCATCAGGAGGAAGGTTATGGCTGCCGATTACTCGCGTATTCACCGGTTGCTGGAAATTCTCATGCTCATCCAGGGGTCTCGGGGATGGTCGGCCGGCAAGCTGGCCCAACACTGCGGGGCGACTCAGCGCACCATCTACCGGGACATGAAAATGCTCGAGGCGGCGGGCATACCCTACTTCTATGACCACCAAGCCGGAGGCTATTGCATCCAGAAAGATTTCTTCCTGCCCCCAATGCAGTTGACGCTCGATGAGGCCTTGGCCCTGACCGCTTTGGCCCAGCACATAGGCGCCGGCCGCCAGGTTCCCTTCACCCAGCCCGCCGGCAGGGCCATCGCCAAGGTTCGCAGCCAGTTGCCTCCATCCATCCGCGGGGAACTGGATGGCCTGGAAGATCATCTGTCCATCAAATTGGCCGCCAGCAGCGATCCCCAGGCCGCCGACGATGTTTACCAGAGCGTGCGCGGGGCCATGGCGGCACGGCGGGCCCTGCGTTGCCGCTACGAGTCGCCGTCCAGCGCCGACGTCCAGTCCCAAGCCTTCCTCTTCAAACCCTATACGCTCTTCTTCAACCAGCGGGCTTGGTATGCCATCGGGCTGCATGGCGGCCATGGCGAAGTCCGCTGCCTCAAACTCAGCCGCTTCATCCAGACGGCGTCGACGGATGTGGCCTACCGCATACCAGCGGATTTTTCGCTGAGTCGGTATCTGGGCAACGCCTGGCGCATGATGCGCGGCAAGCACAGTTATGAAGTGGAATTGTGGTTCGACGCCCAGTTTGCCGAGAACATTGCCGACACGCAGTGGCACGCGACGCAGGAGGTGGTCTGGCATGAGGATCGCTCGATCACTTTTCGCTGTAAGGTGGATGGCCTGGAGGAAATAGTCTGGTGGATTTTGGGCATGGGCCCGCACTGCTCAGTGCGTAAACCGGCGGTTCTGGCGGATATGGTGCGGGATCTGGCCGCAGGGGTGGTGGAGCAGTATCGGAGGCGCAAGACAACGAAAGGCGACAGGGGAAAGTGAGGAGAAATGGCGTTGACGCATTGACCATTTGCCAGCAATAATCGGCGGATGCCATCCGGCGCTCCGCCAGGCAGCACATAGATGAAGCCGCCGACTTACGAATTTGTCGATTCCGATACCCTGGCCAATGATGCTTGGCAGCGGCATGCGTACGGCACCAGGCGGCAGTGGACGATCTGCCTGGCGTGTTGCATCGCGGCCGGGCTGGTCTGGGCCGCCACGTGGCGGCATTCGACCGGGGAATTGCCGGTCCAGTCCGCTGTGGGATGGGTGGATGATTCCATGGTGATTCAGTCACTGGGGTTTAGCGAAGATGGTCAATGGCTGATCGCCGGGGGCATGAAGGCTACCGATGGGCGCAGCCCGGAAATTGCCCCGGGGCCGCTGGGCCTGAGAAATGTCCGGGGCTTTGCGTGCATCTGCGATGGGGGCAGTGGACGGCTGGTGCGTATGCTGGAGGGCGCCGCCGGCGTGGTCTATGCGGTGGCCATGTCCCCAGATGGACTCTATGCCGCCGCAGGGACGGCGCTCAATGATAATGACCAGGGCCAGATACTGCTCTGGGAAACCGGCGGCAAACTGCTGCGGCGTTTTGACAATCCCCTGGGATATGTCGCCGCCGTGGCGTTTTCCCGCGATAGCCGGACCCTGGTGGGGGCGGCCGCCGGCCAGCTCAATCGCTGGGACCTGGCCACGGCCCAACCGTTGCACACCATGCCGCGCACGCCGGGAATGATCCAAGCGATCGCGTTTTCGCCCGATGGCTTGCGGCTGGCTACGGCCAGCCGCGATGGTATCGTCCGCGTCATCGACGTGGACAGCGGCGAACTGCGCCAGAGCCTGGTGGGTCATCGACACATGGCCAACGGCGTGGCTTGGTATCCGGATGGCAGAACCCTGGTCAGTTGCGGCTGGGGCGAGCAGGCGGGGATGATCCAGGGGGATATGATCTGGTGGGATTTGTCGGATGATGGCGCCAGGCGCATGGTGCAAACGGACGACCGGCTTGAGGTTCTGGCCCTAAGTGGCGATGGCCGACACATCGTAACCGGCGGAGGACCGTATCGCGGGAGGCTTATACACTGGAATACGACCGGTGGCAGTGAGGATGCGCACGATCACGAGGGCAAGCGCATTGAAGCCCTGGCGTTTTCGCCGGCCGGCGCTCTGGCCATCGCCAGCGTCGAGGGCGGGTTGACGATACTGCCCGCGCCACAGGCCGCGACTTCCGTGGCTAAGGAGCGTAATTAGCGGCAAGGAGGCTGTTCTCAGAGTTACGACGGCCATCCTGTCGCTGGTCTTCACATCCTCTGGAAACCGCAGCGCCTTCCTGAGACGACTGCGGGAAGTGAAAGCGGTCGCCGCTAGGGTTAAGTTTCGATAGCCACCTGTCCATGGGCGTGGTGCTGGACGCAGGTGCATCTGTCTTCTTGGCACGTAGGGGGGGTGATCTCGGAGACCTGGTAGCGGAGGTAGCGTTTCTTCATCCAACGCACGGCCAGCAGATCGATGAAGGTCCGCCAGGCACGGTTGCGCAGGCCGTACTTGGGTGTTCCAGCATAGCGTTGGGAGTGGCTGACGGGCGTTTCCATGACATTGTAGCCGCGCAATTTTACCAGGGTGGGCATGAAGCGGTGCATGCCGTTATAGAGCTGAATGCCTTCCAGGCAGTGTCGCTTATAGAGTTTGAGACTGCTGGCTGAATCGCGGATGGTTTCGTGGCTGATGCGATTGCGGATCCAGTTGGCGATGCGCGTCTGCAGAACGCGAAAACGCGAGTCGTGCCGCTTCTGCCGCCAGCCAGTTACCATGTCGCACCGATCGAGCATGGGCAGCAGGCGAACGACTTCCTCGGGATCGTTCTGAAGATCTCCGTCGATGGTGGCGATCACCTGCCCGCGGGAGGCTTTGAAGCCGGCGTCGAAGGCGGCGCTCTGTCCGCCATTGCGGGCCATGCGGAGCACGCGCAGGAAGGGGTAACGCCGCAGAGCTTCCCCCAGCAGCGCCGGCGTGGCATCGCTGCTGCCATCGTCACATACAATGACCTCGAAATCCCGGCCCATCCGGCCCAACGCCGCCGCAACGTGCTCAAGCAAGGCCGGGACCGTCTCTTGTTCGTTGTAGACGGGAATGACAAGCGATAGATACACAGTCTGGTTCATGAAGGAGAACATCCGTGGCCAGCGTCAGGGCGGCCCATCCGCCATCGCGGCGGCGTCGCGCGTCCAAGACAATACCGCGCCTGTGGGGGTTTTGTTGTCCGGCCGGTCAGAAACGAACTTGGTTCGGTGGATCCTGGCGGCCCAGCATAGCATCATCTTGCGGAAAAAGCCTGTGGCCAAGCCAGGCGACGGCATATGCCGATATTATTCCCAGGCCGGCTCCCCCGACGATGTCGGCGGGGTAATGGGCGCCTTCAAGGACGCGTTCGGTGGCGACAATCATCGCCGCCGCATAGAACAGTACGCGCCAGCGGGGGAAAATGATCGCCAGTCCCGCTGCCGTGGCGAATGCCAGACAGGCGTGTCCGGAAGGGAAGGCCTGGTTGTTGGCATGGAACAGTCCGTACAAGCCGCCGTTGCAGGGATGCAGGTGGCTGTCGAGGGCCACGCCGCCCCGGGGGAAGGGGCGAGTTCTGCCCACCAGCCATTTGACCACCCAATATGTCAATCCCGCCGCCATGCCGCAAAGGCACAGCCAGGCACCGGCCAGCCACTTGCGCAGGTGGAGCAGGGAAACGGTTGCGGCCAGGGCCAGCGTAAAGAGGAAGTTGCCTGGCGCTTTCACCACAGCAGCAACCGTGGCCAATACTACAGAGGCTGGATGTGCCGATGTTCCGGCGGCATTTTTCCCGCGGAGATGGAAGGCATCATTCCATCCCCCATCGTGCAAGGCCCGAGCGACCTGCCTGTCAACCATCGCCGCGCAGGCCAGCAGGGCCAGCCAAAGCAGGCAGAGCAGAATAATCTTCCGAAGGCTTCTGGACATCAGCCAGCTATTCTATCAAAAGGAATGGGTTATTACTGCTGGGCAGGCGGCAGGGGCACAGGCAAGGGCATCACATGCAGGGGCGGCAGCGGGCGCGCCGTTGGGTTTGGCGTTGCCTCTGGCTCGACATGCGGAGGATTCTTGGCGTCCATTTCCTTCTTGAACTGAATGTGCAGGCTGTCCAGGGACGCGTTGTATTGGTCCGTGCCCGGCTGGCCCTCAAGTTTAACAGGATGGCCCACCAGTTCTTCCAGGGCATGTTTGGCGGCGGCGACGATGGCCACATCGGCATCGTTCAGGGCATCCAGCAGGAAGTTCAGGTTTTTGCGGGCGGACAGGGGATCCTTGATCGAGACGCGACCTTCGTCGGCGATGAAGCCGTCGAGGCGGGCCTTTTGTTCGGCGCTGAGCTTGTCGGTCTCCATGCGCATGGCGGCCAGGATGCCGGGGATGCCGAGACGGGCCAGATCCTTACTGGCGCTGTCGCGAACTGTGAAATCATCGGCATCTAGCCTGGGCAGCAGCGCGACCACCTTTCCGGTAACCGCCGGATCGGCGGGAATCTCCGTGAAGACGGCATAGAGGTCGGCGGGCGGGGTATGAAGCAGGTTTTTGCCGGTCAGGTTGCGCAGCAGAGGGACCAGGATGTTGCGCACTTCCTCGGGGTGATCGGCCTGGAGTTGCACCAGGCTCTCGGCACGGAGGCCATTGTTGCGGTTTATTTTTCCGAACTCGAAGACGTTAAGCATAATGTTGCCGTCGTGCTGGGAAAAATTGACGCTGGAGGTGAGTTTCTCGGCGCCGAGGGAAACTCCATTAAATGAGTTTACGTTAATCATCCAGAATCCGTCTCGATCGGCGGCATTCCAGTCGTAGCGCTGGAGGTTGAAGACGCCGCCTTTGCCGGCTATAGCGACGGGCCCTAAGTTTCTGCCCGCCGCGCCGAACCCATTATTGGTAACCACCCAGGTGGCATCGGACCCTTCGACCTTGACGCGGCACTGGCCAGGCTGGGCGGGGGTGAACGACCCGGGCTCGCAGATAAGCTGACCATCGCTGATGGTCAGGCGCAACAAGTCTTCGAGCTTGCAGCTTCCACCTTCCGGCAAGGCTTCGATCCTGGTCTTGCTCGCCTCGACATTCCGTTTCATGTTGGCCAGCATGTCGCCTCCCACGGCCAGGCCTGGTCCGCCTACGATGGGTGGGATGGGTGGGCGGGCGACAGGTCCGCCGGCCGGCACGGTGGCCGGAGCGGTGGCCGGCGGTTGTACCGAGGTGACTTGCGCCAGTACGGGGCCAACGCTTATGGCGAAGCCTGCCAGGATGGTAAGCAGCGGCCTATTCATTGGTGGAGTTCCTTTTTGAGCTGGTGCCAGAGAGTGTCCAGGGATTCATTATACTTCTCCGTGCCCGGCTGGCCGTCAATTTGAATGGGATGGCCCGCCAGATCCTCAATGGCGTGCTTGGCGGCGGTGGCCACGGCCTTATCGGAGTCGTTCATGGCATCGATGAGGAAGTCCAGATTCTTCCGCGCGGCCGTGGGGTCATGGATGGTCCGGCGTCCTTCGGTCGCCAGAAAACTGTCCAGGCGGGCGCGTTGCTCGACGCTGAACTGGTCCCAGTCCAGGCGCAGGGCGGCCAAGACGCCCCCGGCGCCGAGCTTAGCCAGTTCCCGGCTGGCCTTATCGCGGATGGCGAAGTCCTCGGCGTCCAAGTCTGGCAGAAGGTTTCGCACCTGCCGGGTAGCCTCGGGATCGGCAGGAACTTCAGTAAAAGCCAGATATAAGTCGGCCGCCCCGGCATGGAAGAAATCTTTGCCGGTCACACACCGCAGCATGGGAGACAGGTACTTGCGCACTTCTTCGGGGTGGTCGGCCTGCAGTTGGGAAATGGTTGCGGCCTGATAATTACAATTTGTGTTCTGGCCGTCGCGGAAATCATTCACGTTGAGAAAAACCATATTGTTGTTCTGACTGAAATTAACGTTGAACCCCAGGGCCTGGGCGTTGAGGGAAACGCCATTGAAGGAATTCATGGCGATCTGCCAGAAACCTTCCCGGTCGGCGGCCGCCCAGTCGTAGCGTTGTAAGGTTATAAATGCGTTCGCCACGCCCGCCGCGGGACCGACGACCATACCGCGCATCATGTTAGTGTTGTTGGTTACCAGCCATATGGCGTCGGAGCCTTCAACCTTGACGCGGGTTTGCTGTCCCGCCGGAGCATTGTAAGATCCCTGCTGGCATTGAAGCTGGCCTTCAACGAGCGTCAACTGCAACAATTCATCGAGTTTGCAGTTGCCGGCGACGGGCAGTCCCTGGAAGGCGGCTTTTTGTTGTTCTATTTGCCGCCGCTGGTTGGCAATCATGGCATCGCCGCGGGCATTAACGATGGGCGGTTTGATGCGCACATGGGCGGGTGCCGTTGCAGGTTGGGTCACTGGTTGGGTTGCTGGCTGCGTGACCGGCGAAGTTGCCAGAGAATGGTTTTGTGCCAGGGCCGGCGTAATTATGGTCGCCAACACGGCGATGATGCTTAGTATTTTATCCATGGATCAACTCCTGTCGGGGCGTCAATTGGCCGCTGGGCCGTTATAAGGGACCGGAACTACGGGAACGGTTGGGGCTGGCCGCGTGGAGGGCGACGGCCGTCTGGCATCCAATTCCTTCTGGAGACTGGCGCGCAGGGCATTGATGGCGGCGGGGCGATCGGCTGGTTTAAGCAAGAGGTCAAGCTCAATAGCGTGTCCCAGCAGTGATTCCAGAGCCTTTTTGGCTGCCGCGGCCACCGCCGAATCATCCGCGTCCAGGGCGAGGAAAAGGAAGTCCGGATCCTTGCGGAGCGCCGCCGGATCAGAGAAGGACCATGATCGCGTGGTGGCAAGGAAATTGGTTATGCGTATTTTTTGCTCGATACTGAGTTTATCCAGATCAAGCCGCATGGCCGCCAGACAGCCTTGGGGGCCGAGGTTGGCAAGCTGGGCACTGGCCTTCTGGCGGGTGGCGAAATCATCGGCGTCGAGCAATGTAAGAAGGTCGTTAAGTCCCTTGACGGTGCCGGCATCGGGCTGGATGTCGGGAAAGATGACGTACAAATCGGCGGGACTGGGGCGGAGAATGTCATGGCCGGCCAGCCGGATGAGCAGTGGGGCCAGGTATTTTCGCATTTCCTGCGGGTGTTCGACTTCAAGCTGCACGAGGGACGTGGCGACCAGACTTACTACTGAGTTGTCGGTCTGATCTGCAATGGTCAGGGTTATTTCGTTTTCACGCTGGGCTAAGCTGAGATAGCAGTCTATACCCTGGGCTTCGATGGTGATGGGGGTGCCGATGCGAATACTTGTATTCCAGAACTGCCCAGGTTTGTTCTGGTCCCAGTCGTAGCGGGTCACGAAGAACTGTTCGTTTCGGCCATTCCAGATGGGATTCCTGCCCTGGAGATTGGTAGTGACCACCCAGGTCGCCGGGCAGCCCTCGACGGTTACGCGCGAGCTACCGGGGGTGTAATCATAGGCGCCTGGGTCTACATCCAGATTACCCTTGACCAGGCGCAGACTGAGGATTTCTCCGGATTTGGCTGGCATGGCTTCGGGCATCTGGCTTATCGTATTTTGCATGTTTCGCAACATGGCCTGCTGGTGGGGATCGGCAGTCACCCGCTTGGCCACGCCATTGCCAGGCAATTGAACCGGCTGTGCTGGCGCCGCCAGCCCCAGCAGCCCCAGTGTCATGACCCACGCCAGAATCCATTTGCTCATAGACCTCTCCTGCGGATCACCAGCCGCTGCCCACGCACTTCGCTGGCAAAATATACAATCGCATTGGTATCCAGAGAGCATTATGCGACAGCGGTCGGAATGTTGCATGGCGCGGTGGATTAGCGGTAGCCCGCGGCGCGAAGTTTGTTCATCGCCTTTTGTTCGATTTGCCGTGCCTGCCGTCGGGAAAGGACCAAGCCGTCGGCCACCGGGTGGTAGGTCGTCGTTCCGCCCTCGGCGCCAAGCCCAAAATGGGCCCGCACCACCCGACGCTCGTTTTCGTCCAGAAGTCTCAGCAGGCTGTCCACTTCATCGCGAACCAACAGATGTTCGCCGGCGCCGGCCACATGTGGATCAGCGACTTCCTGGAGCCCCTGGCAAGTGCGATCGCGCCGACCATGCGGGGCGAGCATGGCCGGAACGCTGCGGGCGAAGCCCTTCATCAGGGCCAGTGTGGCATAGGTGCTGAAACGATACCCCTTGTGAATGTCGAAGCCATCCACCGCCCGCATCAGGGTTATCGTTCCTTCGCTGATAAGTTCCGGCAGGGTCATGCCCGGGCGCAGGTGCCGACGGGCGATGCTGACCACCAGCCGCATATTGGCGGCGACAATATCGTTTCTGGTCTGAGCCGCTTTGGCCAGATACTTTTCCAGCCGCAGCAGATCGCGATGCCGGGCGAATTGCACTTCCAGCTTGCGCCGCGCGAACGCGAACTGGAACTTATGGAAATTGAATTTTAGGAACAGTCCCCGTTCCCGGCCGGGACTCAGCAGCGGGGCGGCGCAGAGACCATGAAGGTAGCAAGGCAGGTCGCGCGGAATGCGTGGCTCTTGACGTTGCGTCTGGGGAAGCAGTTCATCCTGGGCGGCAATGGTGTCTATGGCGCGTTGAGCATTGGCAGCGTGATAGAGAGGGTCGTCAATAAAGCGCACCCGCTTGCGCCCCAGACGCCAGGCGCGTTCCTCAATCAGCGTTCGCGCGACGGCGGCGCAGGATAGGCCGAAACGTTGGGCCAGGCCAGCGACCGGCACGCCCTGCCCATACGCCCGGGCCAGGCGTTCACGCTGCTCACGGTTGACGGGCCCGGCGGCGCTGGGAACGATGGCCTCCGGTGGATAATCGCGGTCATGGCGACGGATGGCGTGGAGGATGGCCAGTGGCGATCGGTTCAGCTTCCGACCAATGCGGCGACAGATCTCATCGACGCAGCATTGGCACTCCACGGCCAGTCGTCGGGCGCGGCGGATAATTTCAGCGTATTCCTGAGCGGTTACCAGCGCAAAGTTGGCTCCACGCGGCACCTGATCACGTTGGTTGCTGAAAAATCGCTCGACGCTGCTTAGCAGGAAGCCCACGCGTTGTTTGCCATCGGGGAATTCCAGGCGCCGGGCGGGCAGGCCCCGCCGTCGCCAACGTTGTATGGTCTTGCTGGTTACGCCGAATCTTTCACAGACATCGTCGATACTAAGGACCGGTTCACGCTCGGAGCAGGTTCGCAATCCCAGCGTATCGCTGACTCGTTCGATCAACAGGCCCAGGTCATGCTGCAGAGCCAGACCCGTGAGTAATTCCTCGCCCACCACGCGGGGGTGGTAGCCGGTGATGCGATAGACGACGAAATCGAAGGGGTAGGCCTTGGCGGGTTCAAGAAGATGCAGCAGTTCCTCCGCGGCCGTAAGCTGAGCCGCCCGCGTATTTTGCGGCGAAAACTCAAGCTGTCGGGCGAGTTGTGCGATCTTGTCGATCCGGTATCTCGCCATTACAAACAATTATGAACTTCAGGAAGCAGGAGGTCAAGGGAAAAACAGTCTATCAAGCGGCTTATTGCACAGCGTATCTGCCATGGCACGCCGGCATCTGACAGTAAAACCGAAGACAGCCCAACAGCCTTCTCAAAACACTCCAAAGTATTCCTCAAAGAACGCCAGAGCGTCGACGTCTTGGGCGACGGTGTGTGGGGCGGTGGGTGGGCCGGCGACAAACTTGGTAGCGCCACCACGGTTTGGGTCTTCATCCTGGAGAATAGCGACGGTTCCCTGAACGTAGCGGCATAATTCTGGCTTGAAAATGACCGCCGCCGCCAGGGGATCGTGAAAGGTCATCATTTTGGATTGGGCGAACCAGACTTCGGCCATTTTGGCAACCACATCCAACGGGGATGGCGTGAATCTTTGACGCACGGTCTCCGGAGGCAACTGGCACTTCATGGTGACGTCCAAGCCGATGCTGACATGACGGCGTGGATGGGCTCGGTAGGCCATGGCTGTGGAGATGGGGTCTATCAGGCAGTTCCATTCGCTGGGGGGCTCGGGTTGGAAGAAGACGCCGGACATGGAAATCCATTGCTTGAGAAGCGAAGGGATTTCCGGATCAAGGGCGAAGAGAAGGGCCAGGTTGGTAAAAGGCGCGGTACTCAGGAGGGTGATCTCGCCGGGCCGCGAGCGGATGGTTTGGCGCATGAAGTCGATAGCCGTGTTAGTCTTCCGGTCTATCTGGTGGGGCAGATTTTTTACGGCGGCGTAGTGTGGCACATTGGGCTGGCCCGGTCCAGTGAGCAGGGGAACGGATGCGCCACTATGGATAGGCACATCATCGCGTCCGACTGCCCGACAGACGATTTCCACAAGCGCCGAGCGCTGGGCCACGTCGCCGGTGACCGTGGTCACACCGACCAATTCGCAACGCGGCTGTTTCAACAGATAAGCCAAGGCCACGGCATCGTCGATATCGCTGCCGATGTCGGTATCGAAGAGAACGGGGATTTTGTCACTCATGCAGATTACTCCTGGTGAGCAAGAGAATAGCCAAGCGGCAGGGGAAAAGGAAGACGGAGTGGGGTGGGTTGCGCCATGGCCTGTTTTTCTGTTTCAGCGGAGGCTCATTTTCCCGTTTGCGCTCTACCACCGTCCGGTGATGCGTCTCCCACAGCACAACGCCACCGCCAGAGCATCGGCGACATCCGGCGGTTTGGGCAGCATCGGAAGGTTCCACAATAACTGGATGGTGCGTTGGACTTGCAACTTGCTGGCGTGGCCGTGGCCGACGACGGATTGTTTTATACGATTGGCGGCAAATTGCTCGACGCGCAGCCCGCGCCGGGCGGCGCACAGCAGGATCACTCCGCGGGCATGTCCCATGAGAATCGCCGTCCGCGGGTGGCTGTAGTGCGAATAAAGCTGTTCGACGGCCACTACCTGGGGTTCGTGCTCATCCAGCAGCCCGTCCAATTCCGTTTCCAACTCCACCAACCGATCGGGGATGGTAGTCCGCGGTTTAAGACGAATTACCCCGCCATCAACCAACTTCGGGCGGGTACACTCCCAGTCCACCACGCCGTAGCCGGTAATCAGCAGGCCAGGATCGATTCCAAGAATGCGCATCACGGGTCCGTTTTGGTGTCGCCAGCGTCCTCGCCGGTGGCCCTAAGGCAACCAGGGGCGGCCTCGCTGAAAGATCACAGCCGAGGGCTGCCGTGCCACAGGTCACAAGCCACAAATCACGATTCACTATTCTCTGCGCCAAATCGTCCCATCCGCCCGGTCTTCAATTGTAACCCCCAGTTCCATCAATCCCTTACGGATATTGTCGGCCAGGGCAAAATTTTTGTCCTGGCGCGCGTCCTGGCGGAGTTGAAGCATTAGTTTCATAAGTCCGTCCAGCAGCGTGTCATTTTGGCGAACCGGCATGGGAGAGACGCGGAAGAGGCCCAGGATTCCACCCAAATTTTTCAGGGCCTGTGTTGCGGCAACGACCGCCGCAACTGTCGCAGGAGTCCGAGTCTGTTCGATCTTCTCCCGTTCAACGAAGGCGTTGATATGGCTGGCCAGTTCATGCATCACGGCAATGGCCGATGCGGAGTTGAAGTCGTCGTCCATCGTCTCCACGAACCGAATCTGGAAGGCCTTAACCTGGCGTGCGAAGTCATTGTCAGCCGTGGCCGGTTCAACGGCGCCGGCGATACTGGCCAGTGGCGCATTGGACAGGCGTTCCACACGCTCGAAAAGGCGGTTGAATACGGCCAGGCCTTTTTTCGTCGCCGTCAGCACGTCGTCGCTCAGGTCGATCATGGAGCGGTAGTGGGTGCTGAGCAGCAGATAGCGGACATAGTCTGGACCGTTTGATGCCACAAAATCCCGTGCATCTATGACATTGCCCAGGCTCTTGGAGATCTTATCGAACCGCGCGGCGCCGCCGGGCAGCTTGGTTTGCAGTCGCGTGAGGCCGTTGTGCAGCCACAGCTTAACGAAAGGTTTACCGGAGGCCGATTCGCTTTGGGCCAACTCGTTTTCGTGGTGGGGGAAGAGCAAGTCCATGCCCCCGCCATGGATGTCCAGGGTCTCGCCCAAGTATTTCATACTCATGGCGGAGCACTCGATATGCCAGCCCGGACGGCCTTGGCCCCATGGCGAATCCCAGCTTGGTTCGCCCGGCTTGGCCGCCTTCCACACGGCGAAGTCCGCCGCATTATGCTTGCCCGAGCCTTCCAGGTCGCGGGTGCCGGTTTCCTGGTCCTGTAATTTGCGGTGCGACAGCTTTCCGTAATCGGCGTCCTTGGCCACATCGAAATAAACATTGCCCTCGGCGGCGTAGGCGAAGCCCTTGTCGATGAGCTTCTGGCACAGGTTCTTGATCTCCCCGATGTGCTCCGAGGCCTTGGGGAAGGCATCGATCGAGTCGATGCCCAGCATTCCGAGGATTTCCAGGTAATCGCGGGTGTATTTTTCGGCCACGGCGGTGGTGGTCGTTTTTTGTTCTCGTGCCGAGTCGATGATTTTGTCATCCACATCGGTGATATTGACTATCCAGCGCACCTTGAAGCCCTTGTAGGTCAGGTAGCGTTTAATGGCATCAAAAATGACCGGTCCCACTAAGTGCCCAATATGGGCCGGCTTGTACACCGTCGGTCCGCACAGGTACATCCCTACCTGTCTAGGCTGCACTGGTTCGAAAGATTCTTTCTGTTTGGAGAGCGTGTTGTAAACTCGCAGGGCCATGGGGTGTAATTCATCCTTCTCAAGTTTGACAGCGGGACCGGAAAACATGGAATTCTAGTGAGTTGCCGGGCCGGGGCAAGCATTGAACGCTGAGGTTTGACCAGGATGTCGGCATAGCATACCGAGCTGGATGCGGTGCAGATTATGCCACCGCGCGGTATAGTTCCTCACGCACGTCGGGAAATTTCCGCGTGGCAGGGAAGAAAAACCCATTGGAGCGCAACCATACCCCCAACACGAGACGGCTTCCGGCCCAGATGGGACCGGAGCCAAGGTCGGTATTGTCCGCGGATGCAGGCATGAGAGACAGTGAAGATGCCGATCTTCTGCGGCGGTCGGTTGGCGATGAGGCTGCGTTTCATCAGTTGATGGATCGGCATGGCCCGCGGCTTTACGGCTTGGCTGTCAGGCTGGTGGGCAATGCCGCGGATGCCGAGGACGTGCTTCAAGAGACGTTTGCCGCCGTATTCCGCACGGGACGCCAGTTTCGTGGCCAGGCGTCGGTGGCCACTTGGCTGACGCGGATTCTGGTGATCCAGGCCGCCGTGGCACGGCGGGCGCGCAAGCGGTGGCGCAAGGAAGCGGATCCGGAACTGGCGATGGCGCCGGAAGCCGAGAACGCCGGGCAGGTAACTGCCAAGAGAATTGATGTTCAGGTGGCCCTCGGGCAATTGTCCGAGGAACATCGGCAAGTGCTGGTGTTGCGGGAGTTTGCCAAGCTTAGTTATGAGGAGATTGCCAGTGTGCTTGGCGTGCCGCGCGGAACCGTGGAATCGAGGTTGCATCGCGCCCGCGGGGAGATGCGAACGAAATTGGCGGTGTATTTAACGGAGTGAAGTGAGTGGCGTGCCCGGTTCTCCGGGAGGATGAGCGACTCTGGCAGTTACCGCCCCTCACCCCAATCCTCTTTCCGGGTACGGGGTGCGGGTGGAAGGAAGAAACCGGACGGGGCGTCGCGTCTATGATGCGGGCGAGAGAGAAGAAGGTGTTTGCCATGGCCGAATGTCCAAATAAACAGCAGCTTGGCGTTTATTACGACCGCCAGCTTGATACTGCGGCCCAACACGCGGTCGAGGCCCACCTGGCCTCCTGCGGGGACTGCCAACGAGAAGTGGCGGCGTTGGCTCAAATCTCTCAACTGCTGGACGCATCGCCAGTTCCGGTGTTCGCAGGCGCCGTGCAATGCCGGTTGCACGCCAGTGCTCCGGCAATTGTTGATCGACCTCTGCGCCGGATGGCCTGGATTGTGGATGCCATCGCCGCGTCGATATTGGTGGCCACCTCCACCTACATGATTACACGCAGTAGCCCAGCCTCGGCCAATCCCCAGGCGGTGGTGGCGCCGCCGTGGGCCAGTCTCAGCCGTTCGGGCGATTCTGATACGCTTCTGGCCGGCAACCCTGTGGCCCAGTGGTATCTGGCCGATGCATCGGGCCGCGGCGAGGACGCTCCATAAGGATTGATTACGTTATGGCCAGACAAAGCCAAATCCTCCTTTTGATTACCTGTTTGCTAGTGTTGTGCGCAGGATTCGTGCTAGGGCGGTTGTCGGTGCGGCCGCCAGGTGCGGCATCTGTCAGCGTCGGGCATGTTCACTGGGCCGACCAACTGAACCTCACCAGTCAGCAACGGCAGCAGATGGACGCCATCTGGGCCGAGGCCCACCAGAAGCTGGGCAAGGTCTCCGAACGCCGTCATGCCCTGGATGATGAACGCGATAATGCCAGTCGCGCGATGCTTAACGATCAGCAGGTTCCGCAATACGACCAGATACTTGATGAGTTCCGCGCCAAGCGGCAGGATTTTTCCAAGGAGCGTACCGCCATTCTGCGCGATGCCGAAGATCGCAGTCGGGCGTTGCTTAGCAATGATTCG
>Ga0316226_1000410_pt1 | contig 58975 bp, 52 predicted proteins | sample TBH18017metaG_FD_206009 | JGI IMG/M metagenome (GOLD analysis project Ga0316226, IMG submission 206009) | Freshwater microbial communities from Trout Bog Lake, Wisconsin, USA - TBH18017 | ecosystem: Environmental > Aquatic > Freshwater > Lake > Hypolimnion/Profundal zone | place: USA: Wisconsin...
GCCCAAGACAGTGGCGCTCTCCTCGACGCGCTGGTCCGCAAAAAAGTTCTCACCGACCAAGAGGCGGAGGACGTGCGAGCAGACCTGATTCGTGAAAACGCTGCGACGAGCGCTGGCAAGTTGCAGCTCTCCAACTCGATCACGAGTCTCAAACTCTATGGCGACATTCGCCTGCGGTACCAATACGACAACAAAGACCCGCAGATTGAAACGCCTCTTGCTGGATCCAATTATCTGTTCAGCCCTAACGCTACTTCCTTTATCACCAACGCATTTTATTCAAAGAATGACAAAACGACCAAGTTTACCTCTTCTTCCTGGACTCCGGATGCCAAGGGGTATGCGATTGCCGGGTCCAATGTTTATGACGCCAATGGAAAACTGCTTTTTGCCAAGGGGGCGCGGCTGATCGGTCCTGATGGTCAGTTCATCCGGGGCATCGTCAATCCCGCCACGACAGCAGTGGGTAGTCCACAAAATGGCACACAGACCAGCCGCGAACGCATCCGCTTGCGCCTCAATGGTGACTTCACGCTGGCGGACGGCTTCTTCGGTGGTGTCCAACTCCAGACGGCGCAGGCTTCCGATAGTGCCAACCAGACCATGGGCGATTCCAGCAATAGCTCATCGGGCTTTGGTAACTATAACATCTACATCAGTCGGGCTTATTTCGGCTGGAGCAACGATTTGCTCACCCTCATCGGCGGCAAGCAGCCCAACCCGTTCTACACTACCGACCTTGTTTGGGATCCGGATATCAACCCCGATGGCTTTGTAGAAAAAGTCGACCTTATCAAGCTCTTTAACGACGGTATAGGAGAAGCGGTCGGATACACCAAAGACGGCAAGCAAGTTTCTTCCGTCTCAACGGTTCACGGCGAAAGCCGCTACGGTCTGAGTTTGGTAGCTGGTCAGTTGGTTGAATGCAATAACGCTGCTGACGCTTTTGGCAACGACTTCAAGACGGATGCCTGGCTCTTTAATACCCAGCTCGTCGGTAGCATGAAAGTGACGCCGGATGTCAAAGTCACGCTGGCTCCCGGCTTCATGACTTACACCAACGGTAATACTGCCAGCATCAATAATAGCGTGCCATTCTCCGGTGGGGTGAACCAATATCAATATTCGGTTGATTCAAAAAACACTCCGCTTGTTGCCCATTCCGCCAATCGCGATTTAGCGATCATCACCGCTCCAGGTGATGTTTCCTTCAAGATTTTTGGATTGAAAACTAAACTCCTTTGGGACTTCGCCTACAACACTCAGGGTGCCGCGCGCGTGGAAGACATCTATGGTCTCCAGAATATTCAGATTCCTGTCAAAAACACCCAAGGAGTCGTGACGGGATATAAGAATACGCATGGTCCGGTCACCAACAGCACACTGGTGAACGCCACGCTGGTTTCCGGTCACTCCAGCCAGGACGACGTTGCTTGGCTCGTTGGAGTTCAGGTGGGAGAGAACAAGAAGGCGGGCGACTGGTCCCTCATGACCAACTTCCGCCAGACCGGCATCGGTGCCGTCGATCCGAACATGAACGATTCGGATTTCGCCCTCAGTTACCTCAACATGCAGGGAGTCAAGTCGGGCGTGGCGTATAACTTCACCGACTTCTGCGTGGGTGCCATCACCTACTACGGCGCGTGGAATCTCCGCAAGGATCTTGTCGGCGGCGAAGCTACCACCGATCAAAAAATCGCCAATATGAATGCCGTCCAAGTTCTTCAAGTAGACCTCAACGTGAAGTTCTAACGCACCGAAAGTCGAACATCATGAAAACGACATTACTTATTCTCACAACGGCACTCCTCGCAATCACAGGAACCGCCAGCGCGGCGGAACTCCTCAATGTCTCCTATGACCCCACCCGTGAACTTTACACGGAATACAACGCGGCTTTCGCCAAGTATTGGAAAGCCAAGACGGGGCAGGAACTCACGGTGAACCAGTCCCACGGCGGATCGGGGAAGCAAGCACGGGCCGTCATCGACGGCTTGGAAGCGGATGTGGTGACCCTCGCTCTCGCCTATGACATCGATGTGATTGCGCAGAAGGGGCTGCTTTCGGCGGATTGGCAGACGAAGCTCGCCAATAACAGCGCCCCCTATACTTCGACCATTGTGTTCCTCGTGCGCAAGGGCAATCCCAAGGAAATCAAGGATTGGGATGATCTGGTGAAACCTGGCATTCAAGTGATCACCCCCAACCCGAAGACCTCGGGCGGGGCGCGCTGGAATTACCTCGCCGCCTGGGCTTATGCGGAACATGCGTTAGGCAAGGATGAGGCGAAGGTGAAAAAATTCATTGGCAAGCTCTACAAAAACGTGCCGGTGCTCGACTCCGGCGCGCGCGGCTCCACGACCACCTTTGTGCAGCGGGGTCAGGGAGACGTACTCATCGCTTGGGAGAACGAAGCCTATCTGGCGCTCAAGGAATTTGGAGCGGACAAGTTCGAGATTGTAACGCCCTCACTCAGCATCCTTGCCGAACCACCCGTTGCGGTGGTGGATTCCGTGGCAACCCGCCACGGGACTGCGGAACTGGCCAAGGCCTACCTCACCTACCTCTACTCCGAGGAAGGGCAAGACATTGCCGGAAAGAATTTTTATCGCCCGCGCGATCCCAAGGCTGCGGCAAAATACGCCGGGCAGTTTGGTAAAGTCACACTGGTGACTATTGACGAGGTCTTCGGTGGATGGTCGAAAGCCCAGCCGACGCATTTTGCCGATGGCGGGGTCTTCGATCAAATCTACGCCCCATCTGGCCAATAAGACATATCCCAAACCTTTCCACGTTGCTATAAAACTGCAACCATGAACGTTCTTATGCCTCGCTCAACGTATGTTCCCACACGCGTGAATCCTCCCAAGGCCCATGCGCGGAATTGCGAGGAACAGAAGGACATCGGAAAGCAATCCGTTTGGGACTTGGTGGAAGAACTTCGCCGCGAGGCTGAGGGGTCCGAGCATCTCTTCTATTCCGAGATCGGCAAGTTTCGGCACGGAAGCGAGGGTTATACCATCCCGCGCTTCTTCTTTCTTGGGCCAGGCCCGATCGATGAACCAGTGCGCATCGGCATCTTTGCCGCGATTCACGGGGACGAGCCGGAGACGGCGCTCGCCGCATTGGAATTTCTCCGACGGTTATTGAAGGAGCCAGAACGCGGGCGGGGTTACCAGATTTATGTCTATCCCGTCTGCAATCCCTCGGGAGTGGAAGATGGCACGCGGCATTCGCGCAGCGGGACGGATTTGAACCGTGCGTTCTGGAAGGGCTCGAAGGAGCCGGAAGTATACTATCTGGAACGCGAGTTGGGCGTCTTGCTGTTCCAAGGCGTCATTGCGCTGCACGCGGACAACACCACGCCCGGCGTCTATGCCTACGTGCGCGGGGCAACGCTCACCGAAGCGCTGGCCCGGCCTGCCATTGAAGCAGCGGAAGCGTTTCTGCCCAAGGCGGCGGGCTCCGTCATTGATGGATTCCCAGCCAAAGACGCGCTCATTCAAGACCATTGCTACGAAGGGGTGCTCAGCAATCCCGCCGAACTGCACCCTGCTCCCTTTGAGCTGATCTTCGAGACGCCACAGGAGCAACCGGTTCAACTTCAGGTGGAGGCAGCGGTAGCCGCGCTTGACCGCATCCTGATGGAATACCGTCCGTTCCTCGCCTTCGGGCAAGACCTCTAATGAGACGCATCCTCCCCGGTTTTCCGCTCACACTCGGGTTTTCAGTGATCTACCTGACACTGATCGTCCTGATCCCCTTTGCCGCGCTTGCGGCCAAGGCGTTCAGCGGTTCCTGGCTGCATCTCTGGCAGGTGATCACCTCGCCCCGCGTGGTCGCTTCCTATGAACTGAGCTTTGGCACATCGTTACTGGCGTCGCTCATCAATGGCTTCTTCGGATTCATCACCGCTTGGGTGCTGACACGCTACCAGTTCCCAGGGCGGAAAATACTGGATAGCCTGGTAGATTTGCCGTTCGCGCTGCCTACCGCCGTGGCAGGCATCGCGCTGACGGCGCTTTACGCCCCCAACGGCTGGGTGGGAAGTTTGCTGGCGAAGGTTGGTATAGCGGCGGCTTTCAACCGGCTGGGCATCGTCATCGCGTTGGTGTTCATCGGCTTCCCCTTCGTGGTGCGGACGCTGCAACCAGTGCTGGCGTCGCTTTCCGAAGAGGTGGAGGAAGCATCTGCATTACTGGGCGCCACCCGCTTTCAGACCTTCCGGCGGGTTATCTTTCCTGCGGCGCTTCCGGCCTTGCTCACCGGCATCACGCTCTCCTTCGGTCGCGCCATTGGGGAATACGGCTCGATTGTTTTCATCTCCGGTAATATCCCGTTCAAGACCGAGATCACGCCACTGCTTATCGTGGCCAAGCTCGAACAATACGACTATCAGGGCGCGGCAGGAATCGGGCTGGTGATGCTCCTGGCCTCCTTCAGCATCCTGGTGGTAGTCAACGGCGTGCAGTGGTGGAACGCGCGGCGGATCAATCCAACACACTGACCCATTATGGCTGGAGCAATTCAAGATTTAACCGCAGTGCGAAGCAAAACGCGGCTCCGGCGCGCCACCGAAGAAGGCCCGCTGGTCCGATGGATGCTCATCCTTCTCAGCGTCGGTTTCTTTGCCGCGTTTTTGCTGTTGCCGCTGGTGGCCGTGTTTGCGGAAGGGTTCCGACGCGGCGCGACGCTTTACTTCAAGACGTTCACCGACCCCGTGACGCTCGACGCGATCAAGCTCACCTTGGTCACGGCAGCCATCGCCGTTCCCTGCAATACACTCTTTGGAGTAGCGGCGGCGTGGGCCATCACGCGCTTTGAGTTTCGTGGAAAACAGTTCTTTTCGACATTGATCGACCTGCCGCTCTGGGTCTCCCCTGTCGTTGGCGGCTTGATCTATGTGCTACTTTTCGGCTCGCAGGGAGTGCTCGGGCCGTGGCTGCAAGCGCACCATTGGAGAATCATCTACGCAACGCCGGGGATTGTGATCGCCACGGTGTTTGTCACCTTCCCGTTCGTCGCGCGCGGGTTGATTCCTTTGATGCAGGCGCAAGGCGTCGCCGAAGAAGAAGCGGCGCTCACGCTGGGCGCGCGCGGCTGGCAGGTGTTTCTGCGCGTAACCCTGCCCAAGATCAAATGGGGACTGCTCTACGGCATCATCCTGGCCAACGCCCGCGCCATGGGCGAGTTCGGCGCAGTGTCCGTCGTCTCCGGGCACATCAGGGGACTCACCAACACCGTGCCTCTCCAGATCGAAATTCTTTACAACGAATATGCGTTTGCCGCCGCCTTCGCGCTGGCCTCACTGCTCTCGCTGCTGGCACTGGTCACGCTGGGCGTGAAGACTTACGTCGAATGGCGCGCCCGCCAGCAACTCGAACAAGCGCAATCCTAACTATTTCCGCCATCCCATTTATGAGCATCCGTATTGAAGGACTGAGCAAAAAATTTGCAGGCCATGTCGCCGTGCAGAACGCCTCGATTGAGGTCGGAACCGGCAAACTTGTCGCCCTGCTGGGGCCGAGCGGTTCAGGGAAGACGACGCTCCTGCGCCTGATTGCAGGCTTGGAGTTCCCTGACGCCGGGCAGGTATTTTTTCATGGTGAGGAGGTGACGCAGAAGAGCGCCTACGAGCGGCGGGCCGGATTTGTCTTCCAGCACTACGCGCTCTTCCAGCATTTGAGCGTGTTCGACAACATCGCGTTTGGACTGGAAGTGCGCTCCCGCGCCACACGTCCTGCCAAAGAAGAAATCCGCGAACGGGTCCACAACCTGCTGAAGCTGGTGCAACTCGAAGCGTTCGCAAAACGCTTTCCCTCACAACTTTCCGGCGGTCAGCGTCAACGCATTGCGCTTGCCCGCGCGCTGGCCATTGAGCCGCGCGTGCTGCTCCTCGATGAACCGTTCGGCGCGCTGGATGCCAAGGTCCGCAAGGAACTCCGCGCCTGGCTCCGGCGTTTCCACGACGAAACGCACATCACGAGCCTGTTTGTGACTCACGACCAGGAGGAAGCGTTCGAGGTGGCCGACGAAGTGGTGATCCTCAACCACGGTTCCATCCAGCAGATCGGCGCGCCGGGCCTCATTCAGAGGGAACCGGCCAACGCCTTCGTGCAGGATTTCCTGGGACTGGATTTCCAGATTTGAAATGAGGCGACCTACGGCATGTAGGCCACACCTTTTCGAACAATATTGGAGTAAATTCTTGCGCGAGGGGTGTTGCCTGATGAATATGGCCTGAATCATGCATCTCCAAAAAATGCAGCAGGCGCTTGGCGTATGTTTCACCGATTGCACAGTTGTCTGTTCATGAAAATTCAAACGCTGAATAAACTCGCAGTTCTGAGCTTTTTCGCACTGAACGCTTTTGATCTACAGGCAGATATTCCAACCCTGAATTCAAAAGCGCGGGACACCGTCAGCATGGTGAACAATATGGTAACCAAGAACGGGTTTTCCGCCCAGTTCTGGATGACTACCGATGAACATATCTTTTCAACGTGGGCGAAACCCGGTGCCATTCGCAGCCTGAAGCCGATCACCTCTGTAAAACGCAACACACCGGTCTATCTGGCGTTGTTTATAGCGAGCCCAGGCATCAACAAGGTGATTGTCCAAGGAGGCGCTTCCCGCAATTCCAGTAACGTCACCTTCGACATGTATATCATTGGACCTCAAGGCAACATAAATCTCACCTACCTCCAAAAAATCGCATGGAAGGGAACACCTCCATCACCCGGCCTGGTCTATCTTTCCCGTGACCGGGGAACCCTCTATTTCGAGACAATCGACGCCCTTGGCGAATACACCATCGTCGTCGTTCTCCACGACAATATCCGCAATACGGACCTGGAACTTACACGCAAGTTGGAGTTGGTAGAATAGAACGCTACAGTTTTAGGTCGCAGCCAAAAACAGTAAAATCTTGTGAGGTGGGGCTAACTGGAAGATTATCATCCATGGTGAAGACTATGATCCTTCTGTGTTGTGCGGTGCTTTTTGCATGTTCCAAACAATCGGACACAGGGCGTGATCTGTTGCAACTCAAGGCCGACCAAGGGGATGCCAATGCCCAGTTCATGCTTGGAGCCACAGACGCCAACGGCAAAGGTAATCCCAAGGGCACAGCAAAAACTGCTGAGTGGTTTCAAAGTGCCGCCCTTCAAGGAGATGCCGATGCTCAACTCGTGCTCGGGGCCATGTATGAAAAAGGCTCTGGAGTCCCTCAAGACAGCATAAAAGCCATTGCGTGGTATCAAAAATCTGCCGATCAAGGAGATGCAACTGCCCAGTATGAACTCGGAGTGGCCTATGCCTCTGGCAGAGGCGTTCCTAAAGACGCAGCAAAAGCCGTTGAATGGCTTCAAAAGGCCGCTATTCAAGGCGACGCACCCGCTCAGTATGAACTCGGCGTCATGTATACCAAAGGCTCTGGTGTTCCGCGGGACAATGTTCAAGCTTATGGCTGGGTTAATCTGGCCGCCATCAGCGGCAACAAAGACGCCTCTGAACTGCGGGACAAAATGGAGCAAACGCTGACTCCGGAGCAAAAAGCCGAAGGGCAAAAACTTTCGGTGAAATTCCTGGAGAAAACTCCGTAGAAATCCTGGCACGACAACTGATGTGCTCTTCAGCACAAATTTTCCAGTTGCCCTCCAAATGAGGTCGGATCAGCGGCTGTGGCCCGTTTCACCTGGGTCGTATTCAACCCGCAGAACCTGCATGAGATGGATGTTGGCTCCAGAAAAAACAATTCTTCCCAAGCCTTTGTAGTGTGCATCCATACGCACCTCATCATTGCCGCAGTAGAAGGGAATGAAACTTTTACTCGAGGGATAGGTTTGTTCATCGGTCGGAGCGCCGATGAGATTGTAAACCTGATTCATAGGCATATCCAACTTCACCTTTGCAAACAAGCTGTGCCGGGGAATTTTCCCAAAGATACCCTCGTCTGGGCAGGAGGTTGATACATCACGATTGGGTTGTTTGGAAGGGGTGGCACACCCCGCCACTAAAAGCATGGTCACCAGCGCAAAAAGAATGGGGAAGTTTTTCATTTGATAGGACATTTCCTGGAGGAATGTTTCAGCTTGAACTGGGGTAACATATGCAGCGACCAGATCAAGCGTTAATGCTGCCATCTCTCAGGTTTTTGCAGCTTGTGAAAAATCGAATACCCCTTCGCTTAATGGTTGTTCACATCCGTTGGCGTGCAGCACGGCGGTGACGCCGGGGGGCAGCGTAATCCATCCGCTCAACCGCCCGTTGTGGTTTTCAAACGCCACCACAATCTCGCCGCCGTTGGGATGAGGCAGGGTGCCAGAGGCTTGTTGCAGCGGGCCAAGTTGCGGGCGAATGACCAGATGCGTCGCACCGGGCTTTGCGGGCCGGATGCCGAGCACTGTGGCGTAGAAATGATAGAGCGGGTGGGCTCCCCAGGCGTGGCAGTCGCTCCGGCACGGTTCCGGTTCCTCCGGCAAAGCCTTAAAGCCCATGCCGGACAACGGGAACCAGATGGCTTCCATCCGCTCGAACAATGGCTGAATACGCTCAGTCTTGGCTGCGCAATCGAAGAGGTAGTGAGTGAAGTAGATGGTCGTGCGTTCCATTGTGGGGTCGCGGAATAGGTTTTCGGCCAGAGTGCTTGTGCGTTCCGGGGAAAGCGCACCGCTAAGCAGAGCCAGGCACTGGGCGTGTTCAGAGAAATGCTGGTGTGCAAGGTCATCGGCATAGAGTCCGCGTTTTGCGTCCCAGAAAGCGGTGTCGAGACGCTCGGCGAGGGCGGCAGCCCGGCGTTTCCACCGGAGTGCTTGTTCGGGCTCCTCCAGCCATTCTTCCAACTCGGCGACGAGGTTCAGGGTGTAAACCAGATGCCAATTCAACACGCCGCTGACTCCCGTCTCGCCGTCCGGCGGCACGCCCCAGTTGCGGGTGTCGTTGGTGGTCGCCGTCCAGGCGGGCACCCAATCGGTAAAGTTCCACCCCACGGGAGAGCGCATCAAGCCGTCGGCAGTGCAGAGCGCCAGGAAGGTATCCAGTAACACCCTTGCGCGGGGCATAAAGCTGCGCACGAAGGGGAGATCGCCCCGCCAGAGGGCGAAGTCGTGCAGCATGGACACCCACCAGAGCGAGAAGGGCGGGATCACTTGGGCGACGCGGCTCGGATAGCGGGATTGGATGAGGCCTTGATCGCCCAAGAGGGATGCGGCCCCGAGCAACAGTGCTTTGCGCGGCAGCCGGTCGTCACGCGTCAGGATGAAGGTGGTGAGCGCCTGCAAACGGGTGTCGCCGATGTATTGGAGTTGCTCGTAGTAGGGGCAATCCATGTAGGTTTCATGGGCGCACATTTGCACCGTGCGCACGGAGAGGTCGATCACCTCCTGCCAGCGGGGATCGCTCGCCACCAGTTGCCCCTCATGGAAGAGCGGGTAGCGGGTTTCACGGAAGCGCAACGCGGTGAGGGTCAGCGGGGCGTCCCTGGTTTCAATGGCCACCTCGACGTAGCGTCCGGCGGCCCACCACAGAGTCTCGAACCGGCGGTCAGCCCCGCCGTCCGGCAGAAACAGATCGCCTACGCCGAGGAAGCACTTGCCTTCGATCCCGCTGCGGTTGCCTTTGCCACGGGCGTCGGATGCACCGCCGAGACTCAGGCTGCCGGAGGTTCCTTCATACAGTCCCTCGGCCCAGTGAATGCGGATGCGAGCGCCCGATCCGCCTGAAACCACCAACTCAGGATAGGCGCATTGGTAGTCGCTAAAATCGAGGATGACGCGTTGGCAAACGCGAGGGGGCAACACCAACGGGATGTTTTGATCGAGGAGTTTTTGCCAGGCAGCAGCCTCTGCAGACGATTGGCGCGCCAGCACCTGGGTGGTTTCGGTGGCGGAAAGCGGCGCGTCATCAACATGGCGCACGAGGGGAGCACTTAACACTTCCTTGATCTGCGGCGGCAATGCAGCGGGCCGGAGGCGGTGACGGGCTGGCCATTCGTTCTTGGTTGCGCCGTTAACACCGGGATAGAGGACTGCGACCGGTTCCCAGCCATCGCCCCTCCCCTGCTCCACTCCCCAGGGATACGCAGCGCCGTCGATTTTTAGTTTAGCACCCGCAGCCCAGGTGAAGTCGTCCCGGAGGTATGTGCAGCCACCGACGGGTTTGCCCTCCCACGCGGCAACGCCTGTTGCCACAATCGGCAGAAAGAGACCTTCCGCGCCAAGGAGGAATCCATGGCGAACGCTCATTTGCGCATAGGGTGCCTGATCGCCCAGCGACCAGACTTTGGCGACGATGCGGTGTTCCCCGGCGGCAAGCTCCAGTTCGTAGGTCTCGTAGAACCAGTGGGCGGCGTCGCCTCGCTCGGGTCCGCGTCCAAAGCGTTCGCCGTCACAAAACAGATCGTAGCGCTCGTCGGCGCTGACATGGAGGCGCAGCGTGGCGTCCTCCTTTAACGTGAAGTTGAGCCGGTAAGCGGCAAGAAACGGGGTCGCAGGCGGATTGGCGAGGCTGATCCAGTGGCACGGCCAGGTGCCGCGTTCCGCCCAGTTTCGGCCCGCGTCCAAGTCGCCATAAGGATCCTGCGCGATCAGGACGCGCCGCGCTTGCAAACCCGTCTCGTTTTTCATTGCGTCGATTTGAGGGCTGCTCACTCGCCTTCCAAGAGGACTGCTTCCCGCTCGCGGAAATAGCGGGCGGTCTGTTGCACCATGTGGTCGAGTGTCGCCGGGTTCGGCTTACCGTTCATCGCGGGATAGGGATCGCCGCCGGGGCCGAGCGGTTCCGGGGTGACATAGCATCCCGAGCGATTGAATCCGATGAGGTAGAGCGCCATGATGACGGTGTCGATGTCCAGCGCGCCTTCGCCCAGCGCGCAGCGGTTACTGTCGGCCAGATGGAGGTTTGTAAGGTGCTGATCGGCATCGAGCAACGCCATACCGATGTGGCTTTCCTCGCTCTGCATGTGATACATGTCGCCGTTGATGTGTTGCACGCCCGCGTGGTCTACCGCGGCGAGGTAGGCCTTCGCATCGGCGATGGTGTGGCAGAAACTCACTTCGGCGGCACGGATCGGCTCGATGGCGGCCTTGATCCCTGCGGCGACAAACCGGTCGGCGACCAGCCGCAGCGTGGTGACGGAGCGGTCGAACTCGGAATCGTCATACGCGGTCGGACGGCCCACTGCGCCGGGCACGACCAGCACATATCCCGCCTTCACCGCAGCGGCGAAGTCGAGGGTCCGTTTGAGATAATCGACTGCCTGCTGGCGCGCAATGCCGCTATTGCTGGAGAGGTCGTTTTCCCGTGAAAACATGCCGCAGATGCCGCCCACGGCGATGTTGTGATCGGCAAGAATCCGCAGCGTTTCCGCAGGCTGATAGCCGAGATCGGCTCCGTAATGGTTGCCGTGCAGTTCGATGTGGGCGATGCCAGCATCTGCCAGGCGTTTGGCGGTGGCGGTGAGCGGCTCGATGCCGAATCCCCAGTTGCTCCAGGAGAGATTCAGGCGCTGCTTCAACTTCTCTGGGTGGCTCTTTCTGAGGGCTTCAAACTGCTCGCGAATCCGGGCGTTCTTGATCTCGAAATTTTGTTTTTTCATAAGGAGGGGATGGGGAAAGAGGGAGATTAGGGAATGGGATTGGGGATCGTCAACGCCAATGGATACGACCCGGTGCAACAGTTTCCTCTTCTATTAGCTATCGCCTATTAGCGCTTGGCTATTCATGAACATCTCCCTCATCTCCGGATTCTCCGGGACCGAGAAGCCGCACTCGCTGATCCCGGAAGGGGAGCCGCACAGTGAGGGTAAGCCCGACGCCTTCGGTGCTGACAAGGTTGATCTCCCCACCATGGGCGAGGATGATACGCCGCACAATGAGCAGCCCTAACCCGGAACCTTTTGCCTTGGTGGTGAAGTAAGGCTGAAAGATGCTGCTCATGTGGTCAGGGGAGATGCCTCCGCCAGTATCAGCAAAAGAAATGGAGACGAAGGAATCGTCCATGTCCGTGCGGATGCGGAGAATGCCTTCGCTCTTCATCGCTTGGAAGGCATTCTTGATGATGTTGTAGAATACTTGCTTGAGCTGATTGCGGTCCACCTCCAGCAGGGGGAGGTCGGGGCGCAATTCCTGCTCGACGAGGATGTTACGATCAGCAATTTCGGCTTCCAAGAACGCGACAGATTCCCCGACGATGGCGTTGATGTTTTCGGGTCGGGTTTCGAGCGGAGTGGGACGCAGAGCACGCAGGAATTGATTGATGATGGAGTCGAGCCGTGTGATCTCCTCCTTGGCGATGTCGATGGATTCGCGCAAGGGCTCGCGGGCTTCCTCGGGCAGCTTGCGCAGCCGCCGTTCCATGAGTTGCAGGTGGATGTGCAGGGAGTTGAGCGGGTTGCCAATTTCATGGGCGACGCCCGCCGCCAAGAGCGTGAGAGCAGAAAGCCGCTCGGATTCGATGGTCTGCTCGGTACTGCGGCGAGTCTCGGTAATATCCCTCAGAATGACGGCATATCCGGTGACTTCCAGCTCGGTAACGGACAGCGCTTTCCGCGGGCGCTGAACCTGTTCGTTTCTGAGAGGGACGACGTAGAAGTTGAGGATGCGGTTTTCGGGATAAAACACTTCCATGTCGCGGCTGATGACCTGCCCGCCGCTCCCAGCGACCTCGCTCCACTCCAAGCCCCGCAAACGCTCGGAGAGAAGCCTGTCGAGGCTGTCCTCGCGGGAAAACCCGAATAGGCTGCAAGCCGCTTGGTTGACATAGTTGATGCGGCCCGTGGAATCGGTAACGATGACGCCTTCCTGGATGGCGTTGAAGATCGTTTCCAGAAAACCTTTTTCGTGCGCGAGTCTCGAGAGATACGTCTGGACATCTTCGGGCCCGACACGCCCGATCCGTTCTATGAGTTTATCGACAAATCGCGATTTCATTGCCTGTGAAAAATAAATCAGGCGACTTTGCCCAATACCGTGGCTTCATTCACGACCAAAATGTCAGTGTAAAGCCAGCTCGCGATGCGCCAACAGAGTTTCGTGGGAGGCCTCTTCATGCAAGGATGCTTGCGTGGACGCCCAATCCACTGCAAGCCAAATCGCTTCCTCCAAAAACAACCCTATTTCGGCAACGAATCCCGGTAAGCCGTGGGCGAACGCCCCACAATGCGCAGGAAGACGCGGTTGAAATGGGTGAGCGATTGGAAGCCGACTTCGTAGGCGATCTCGCTCACGCGCAGGTTCGGGTTTAGAAGCAGATTCTTGGCTTTTTCGATTCTCACCCGGGAGAGATACTCGGTGAAATTGATACCGGTGGCCTTTTTGAAAAGTTTACAGAAGTAGAAGGTGCTCACATTGAGAGCGCGGGCGACTTCGCTTAGCGAGATGGCATCGGATTTATGTTGCTCGATGAATTCCTTGGCCCGGTGGATGATAGGCGGCTCAGCATTAGCTTCCTGCAGGGCGATCTGATTGGAGAGGGCACTCAGGTGTTGAGCGAAGATTTCCAGCAACTTCACCATGGCCTGATATTGAGGCGCAGTAAGGACTTTGGTCTGGAAGTAGGCTTCTTCCAATTGTTCCACATCCACAGTGGCACCCCATTCGAGCAATTGCCGGGCGATCTTCTGGAATTGGGCTTTATTGGGAGCGCGCAGGAGAACTTGGCCGGTTTGCAGGAAGCCAATGGTTTTAAGTCCCAGATGCACCGGCACGGCGGAATCGGTCATCCCGGCGAAACAGGTAACCATACTCGGCCTTTCGCCATCGCTCCCGGCAATTTGATGTTGCACGTCGAGACAGGCGGCACACGGACGGCTGGATTGGGAAATGAGAGCGCAAAATGGGTTCTCGAACTTCTTGCCGCGATGCGCCATGTTCCAAATATCAACGGGCCGCAGGCTCAGAGGCATCTGTGTGGCTTCGCTATAGGCTCGCTCGTAATCCTGATAGATTTTGGAGCGGGTCAGTTGCTGAATCAACCGGTCCTCCGGATTCTTGGTCATGGGCTCTTGAGCGCCCCCGCTAGTATGCATTGAGGCTTTCATCCAATAGCCATTTTGGGAGAGTTATTGGCAGTTTTGGGGCAGTGCATACCCCAATTTGTATGGTCTTCACAGAAAAACCAACTCTTTTTTGCTCTCCTAGGGAAACGCTTCTGAAAAAAACGCTTTTCCTAAATTGGCAGGGGTATCCCTTGCCACCCTATCGAGGCTTTCCCGGCATTCCATCGCCCTTTGGCGATACAGCGGAAGGTGTTGAGAGCACCTCGCGATAGCAGTTTTCCAGGACGATGATTTGCCGCTTTTGCTCGAATCGCTCGGCCACGGCTTGCGAGGCGGCGTGGCCCATCGCCGCATAGCGAGCGGGATCGGCGGCGAGGTCGAGCATAGCGCGGCCCAAGGCTTCGTGGTCACGTTCATCTACAAGGAATCCACTCACGCCTGCGTCCACGGCTTCCGGGATACCGCCGTGGTGCGTCGCCAGAACCGGGAGTCCCGTGGACATGGCCTCCAGCATGGAATTGGGAACGCCTTCCTGGTTGCCATCCGTGCCGAGTTCACTCGGATGGACGAAAGCATGGGCTGCGTAATATTCCCGGCGCAGAGCGTTCTGGGAGAGGAATCCGGGGAAGGTTACGTGATCCCCCACCCCTAATTCCATAGCAAACGTTTTCAGCTCTTCGAGCATCGGGCCTTCTCCAGCGATAACCAGTTCTGCTTTGAGATAACATTCCGCAAAACGGGCGAAAGCGCGCAGCGTGGTGTGCAGCCCTTTTTTAGGGATCAGGCGGCACGCCTGAAAGAACCGCCAAGCGCCATCGGCAGGAAACGCCCGGGGAACGAACTCAAACCGGTCCAAGGGAATCCCGGTGCGATGGAGTCGGATTTTCTCCGGCGGACAACCAACGTGCAAAAGTTGTTCCGCCAGGGATTTCGAGCGGACCAAGACAAGCCGCGCTCGCTGGAAAACTTCGAGGGTGGCCCGATGGTAAGCCGGTTTGTCCATGTCCACCATGGCATCCGCGCCGTGAAAAGAAACGATGATAGGCACGGGCGGTTGACGCAAAAGCGGCAGCAAATGCACGGCGATGTGGCCGAAATAGACATGCAGCACCTGACCATTGACCCGGCGAATCTCTCGTGTGATGCGCCGCACTTCGCTACGGTAGATCATGACCGGGCGATGCAGTATCTGTTTGACCAAAATACGCCGCAGGGGATGCGTGAGCGGTTTGGGAATCCGGACTATGTCAGCCTCGGTGAAGGGAAAGCGGGCTGCCTCCTCACGCTTCTGACAAAAAACGACGGCATGCCACTGGCGCAGACCGGTGATCTGCCGATAAACGTGGAGCATCTCCGGCCTCAAAAAGGAGGCGCAATACTGGACTGCAACGGGGCTGTTATCTTCTACCAAAGTGAGCAGAGGGTGAGGAACCGGATTCCATTAGCCTGGGCTTGGAGCGGTTGTTTGTTGGGGTTGACGGTTCGGTTGGAGTCCGTATAGATCACGCGGTTTCCGGCGCTACCATACTCAGGCAGAGCGAGAAGGTTCAATACCTGAATGAGGCAGGGCGCGGTGACACAGGCAATTGAGATGACGGATGACCCCTGCTCTGCACAAAACCTCATTCCAACGAAAAACGGGGATTGCCCTAAATCGGAAGCAAGCTAGGTTCCTGAGCGACATGTTGGAACGTCAGGTAAAAATCCTCAACCGCTTGGGTTTGCACGCCCGTCCCGCCGCCGAATTTGTGCGGGCGGTGCGGACGTTTCAATCTCGCGTGACCATCATTAAAAACGGCGAGGATTATTCCGGGGCGAGCATTCTGGATGTTCTGAGCGCCAACCTCGACCACGGCTCTGCGCTGATCATTCGCGTCGAAGGCCCCGACGCCGAAATTGCAATGGAACGGCTCTGCTGGCTGCTGGAGGAATTCAAGCGCCAGGAAGACGAGGAAGGGCTCTGACCCCAAGGGGGCAACGCAGGGGATGCGGCATTGACAAAATCCCGCTGTCATTCATAACTCGAGGCTCTCCGGCCCGGGATGTTCCGGGGCGGCATTTCCCCCCTTCAACAAAATGCGCATCACTTCTCGTTCCATAACGGGATGGCTCTCGGCCATCCTTTGCCTCGGTTTTGCAAAATCGCTCCAAGCGGATGTAAAAATGTCCACGCTCTTCGGAGACCACATGGTGCTCCAGCAGGATTCCAAGCTGCCCGTCTGGGGCTGGGCGGACCCCGGAGAAACGGTGACGGTAACGCTGGGAAAATCCACCGCGAAAGCCGTTGCCGGGGCGGATGGCAAATGGCGCGTCAATCTTCCGCAGGTTCCTGCCAGTTCAACCCCGTTGACGCTGACGGTGGCCGGAAAAAACACGCTGCAATTCGAGGATGTGCTGGTGGGCGATGTCTGGATTTGCTCAGGCCAGTCCAACATGGAATACGGCATTGGCGGCATCAGCAGGGAGGAAATTCTCGATCCCGAAATCCGCGTTTTCCATGTCACAAAATCCGCCGCGTTGACCCCCGTGGAAGAGACGAAATTTGTCCCGCCGGAGATCGGCCTGGATACGTTGTCAGGTCACTGGCAGAAGACACTCCGGGCCGGATCTTGGGGTGGATTTTCAGCCGTGGGCTACCTTTTCGCAAAGAACGTCCATGCATTCACCGGGAAGCCTGTGGGGATGATCGGAAGTTACTGGGGTGGCACGCCTGCCCAAGCTTGGACAAGCCTTTCGGGGTTGGAGAAGGAACCCGCGCTGGCGAATTATATTAAAGGGTTGCAGGACATGAAGCCTGAACAAAAGGCTAAATTCCCGGTGGTATGGGCCGACTATGTGGCTGCCATGAAAAAGTGGGACAAGGAGGCGCGCGAGCCCTTCGATGTCCAAATGAAGGCATGGAATGTTGCGGCAGAAAAGGCCAAGGCCGCCGGAGAACCCGAACCGCCCAAACCGCAGATGGCTTATCCGCGCCCAGCCAATCCCGGTAACGTGGGAACGACCACCAGCCTCTTCAACGGGATGATCAATCCGCTCATCCCCTACGCCATCAAAGGAGTCGTCTGGTATCAGGGTGAATCCAATGCCTGGAGCGGCGCCGAATACGGCATCCTCTTTCCTAATATGATCCGCGACTGGCGCGAGAAATGGGGACAGGGAGATTTTCCGTTCCTGTTTGTGCAAGTCGCCGGTTACGGCGTGCCGCCGACCGATCCCACGCGCGGAAAGTGGGCGTTGCTGCGCGAAGGGCAGAGCAAGGCGCTCGCCCTTCCCAACACGGGAATGGCCACCGCGATTGACATCGGCGACGAGAAGGATATTCACCCAAAAAATAAATTTCCCTTGGGTGAACGGCTCGGGCTCCTGGCAAAGCAGATAGCCTACGGGCAGCAAGCCATCGTCGCTAGCGGACCGACCTACGATTCTATGAAAGTGGAAGGCGGCAAAATCCGGGTGACTTTCAAAAACACGGGCACGGGACTGGTCATCGGCGTCCCGCCCGCCATGCCCGGCGCGCAACCCGCGTCCGTTCCGACAGCGTTGACGGGATTTGAAATTGCCGGAGCAGATCAGAAATGGGTGGGTGCCCAAGCAATAATCGAGGGGAACAGCGTTGTGGTATCCAGCACCGAAGTGCAAGCCCCCGTAGCCGTGCGTTATTGCTGGGCGGATTACCCCCCATGTAGCCTTTACAATAAAGAAGGCCTCCCCGCCTCCCCCTTCCGCACGGACGATTGGAAGTAGAGACGGCGGCTGATACACCACCCTTCAATTTTCAAGCCTCCATGTGCGCAAGACCGATGGAACAACTTGATTTTCGACACAAGGTGTGAAACATTCCCGCTGCCAATCGGAGCACATCTTGCTTGTTTCCAATCACTTCCGAAATCAATGAGTCTGCTCAGAATGGTGAATCAAACAATGCGAAAAATCCCAATTAGGGACTTTTCTTTTTTAATCACGCATAATAAGTTGACCTGATTGTGACCACGCCTCAAACCCATTCCCCTTCGGTTCAAACATCACCTGCAGCAGGACGGGCCGACCTGCGACCGCAAAATGTTCGCGATGCCGTAATCCGGCTTGCAGGCGACTCCCAGGATGGCATCCAGTCCATCGGCGGCTTCCTCGCCCGGCTCGCCGGACGCAGCGCGCAGGATGTAATGACCTACATGACCATCCCCGCCACAATCTCGGGCGGCGCTTCAATTTTCCAAGTACGCATCGGTTCGGGCGAAGTATTGTCAGCGGGCGACGAAGCGGATTTCCTGGTCGCCTTCTACCAGCATAGTTATGACAGCCACATTGGTTCACTGAAGGAAGGCGGCGTGCTGCTTTACGATTCCGACCACGTCCAGCCCAACCTGGATGACAAGCGCTTTATTTATGTGGGCATCGCGATTACCAGCCTGACGATTGAGGCCTTGGGCGGGACGGCCAAGACCAAAGGAAAAAATATTTTTGTGCTCGGCCTGCTCGCCGCGATATTCAATTTCGACGCGGAAAAGTTGAAGACGTTGATCCGAGAGCGGTTCGGCAAGAAAAACGCAGCCCTTGCAGACACCGCATTGATCGCATTCCAGGCAGGCTACGCCTATCCGGTCGAAGACTTGCTCGCCAACCGGTATCACTTCGAGCCCGCCGCACATGATCCAAACAAGCCGGCGCAGATCACGATGGATGGGAATCAGGCGATCGCTTACGGGCTAATCGCGGCTGGCGTGCGTTATGGCGCAGCATATCCGATCACTCCCTGGACATCCGTCATGGAGATTCTGCGCGCAGAACTGCCGAAATACGGCGGAATGTTTGTGCAGACCGAAGATGAACTCGCGGCGGTTTCGATGGCAATTGGTTTTTCATACTCTGGAAATCTTGCAGTTACCGGCAGTTCCGGTCCCGGCATTTCGCTTAAAACCGAAGCAATCGGCTGGGCTTCCATGGCCGAAATTCCGCTCATCATCGTCAACGTGCAACGTGGCGGACCGAGCACAGGGCTGCCCACGAACATCGAGCAGAGCGATCTCTGCCAAGCCATCTTCGGTGGGCATGGCGACAGTCCGCGCGTTGTTTTGGCAGCGGCCACCGTGGAGGATTGCTTCTACATAACGCTGGAAGCAGCGCGCATCGCGAAAAAATATAGCACGCCGGTTTTCATTTTGAGCGACTCTTCACTCTCTACCCGCATCGAAGCTTTTGATGAGCCGGACTTAAAAAACCTGATGCAAAATCTGAAGCCGGACTTGACCCCGCGCCCAGCGGGATTCAAGCCTTACCCACTCGATAAAATCACGCAGCATGCGCCTCCAGGGACCCCAATGCTTGACGGCAAATATCCAGTGTTGACCGGTTTGGAGCATGATGAAACCGGACATCCGACGGGAAGCGCCGGCCTCCATGCCAACATGACCGTGAAACGCCGCAAAAAGCTCCAGCAACTCGCCGCAGAACTGCCGCTGCCGGAGGTTTATGGAGACGCCGAAGGAGACACTCTGCTGGTGGGTTGGGGTTCGACTTACGGGCCGATCCGCGAAGCAGTCAACCGCGTGCGCCAAAGCGGGGAGAAACTCTCTTCGATCCACCTTCGCAATCTACATCCGCTGCCAAACGGTCTCGATACAATCTTTGCGCACTTCCGCCGTGTCGTTGTAGCGGAACTCAACGATGCGGGGCTTTATGGTTTCGGGCAGTTGGCCACGATTCTGCGATCCAGATACTGCGATCCAAAAATCCAAAGCCTGACCAAAACGAACGGGCTGAGTTTCCTCGTCAAAGAAATCATCAACGGAATTTCCAAATGAGCACCACCATGACACTCGCCAGCGAACCGGCGAAACTTACTAGAAACGCCCTCACTGCAGAACGGCCCACTTGGTGTCCGGGCTGCGGAGACTATTCCGTTCTCGCCTCATTTTATAAAATCCTGGAGAAGCGCCAACTTCCCCAGGAAAACATCGTCACACTTGCCGGGATCGGGTGCTCCTCACGCTTTCCGTATTTCGTCAACACCCACGGTGCGCACTATATCCATGGGCGCGCAGTGCCGCTCGCAACAGGCGTCAGCCTTGCCCGGCCCGACCTCCATGTTTATGTATTCGGCGGCGACGGCGACGGCTTTTCCATCGGCGGCAACCATCTCGAACATGGCGCGCGCAAGAACATCAATCTGACCTACGTCATCATGGACAACTCGGTCTATGGAATGACGAAGAAACAAACCTCGCCCACCTCGCCGGTTGGATTCAAAACCAAAACCGATCCCACTGGCGCAATGGATCGCCCGGTCAATCCGGTGAAGAAGCTGCTTTCCGCGGGAGCTACATTCATTGCGCGCACCCATGCTTCACAGGTCAGTCACATGATGCAGATGATGGAACGGGCAATGGATCACGAGGGTTTTGCTGTCGTCCATGTTCTTTCCGATTGCGCCGAGTTCTTCCCCGACGCCTTCGACTCTGCCAACCCCCGGAAGGGCGGTGAATTCAAGGTCATCGAAGAGAAAAAGTGGGATAAAACACCTGAAGATGCGCTGCGCCACGACATCACCGATGAAGCTGCGGCCTATAGACTCGCGGATCACCCATTCCCTGGACTCTTTGGAGTTTTCTTCCAAGTTAACCGCTCAACGAAAAACGATCTTGAGGATATGCTGATTGATTCGGTTCGCGGGAAAATGGGCAACCTCAGCGATCTTGAAATATTGCAGCAAACCTTCCATCGGATGAAGTAGGGTTTCCTCTGAAGGCTTTTGCGCTTTGCATTAGCCTTCGAGACCAGTTCGCACCAAACTTTCCAGTGCGTAGAGCCATTGTGGATGCCCGTTCAAACAGGGGATAAGGGTGAATTCCTCACCTCCTGCTTGAAGAAATGTATCGCGACCGCGCATTGCCACTTCTTCCAGCGTTTCCAGGCAATCTGAGACAAACGCAGGGCAGATAACCAGCAGCCTTTTCACTCCGCTCTCGGCGAGACGCTTGAACTCAAAATCCGCATAAGGCTTTAACCATGGGTCACGCCCGAGGCGTGATTGGAATGCGACGGAAAACTTATCCGCTGGCACACCGGCCTCCCGGACAAAAGCGCGAACGGTCGAAAAGCACTGGGCGCGGTAGCATGTGGAATGCGCGGGACTCGTCCGTTCACAGCAGTCGTCTGACATCAGGCAATGCGAATGGGTCGAATCGGCCTTGCGCAGGTGACGCTCGGGCAAACCATGAAAGCTGAAAAGCAGATGATCGTATCCTTGTTGCAAAAACTCCGATGCGCTGGTCGCGAGCGCTTGGATATAGGAGGGTTCGGCATAATAGGGCTTCGCAATTTTTAGTTGCATTCCAGGAGCCTGCTTCGCCGCCACTTCCTGGGCGTGGACCACCGCCGTCTCGTAGCTCGACATGGCGTAATGCGGAAACAAAGGGAACACCAGCACGTCCGTGATGCCTTGGGTGCGCAGACTGGCAATGGCCGATTCGATGCTGGGGCTTTGATAGCGCATCGCAAGTTCAACGGCGTAATCGCCTCCCAACCGCTGCTGCAATGCGCGTTGCACATTGCGGCTGGTCACCACGAGCGGTGATCCCTCGGGCGTCCAGATTTGGTGGTAAGCTTCCGCAGATTGCTTGGGCCGAAAAGGCAGGATGCAGCCGTAAACCACAAAAGCGCGCACCGGCCACGGGGCATCCAACACGCGGGGATCCATAAGAAACTCGCACAAATACTTGCGGACATCCGGCACGGACGGAGAATCCGGCGATCCCAGATTGATCAACAATACGCCTTGTTTGTTCAAGCCTTCACCTCCAGCGATTCGCGAACTTGAGCGCTCACTATGAAATAATTTGCAACCCGGCTTGCCGCCTCCTGTCCGGAGACGATGGAGTTTCCCAGCGAAATCCCGTTGCGAAAATTGCCTGCGAAAAATATTCCTGGGTGACAGGTCTCTGCTTCTTCCATCAAGGTCATGAACTTTCCGTAACCCACATTGTATTGCGGAATCGCCCAAGGGAACAAGACGTGGTGCTGGTAAGTCGGTCGTCCACGCACCCCCAACACCCGCTGCAAGTCGCGTAGCGCAAGGTCAAACAACTCGTCAGGTTCCCGCGTGGCGAGTTCGGGATTGCGGCAGCCACCGATGAAACTCGTGAGCGTCACGTGACCTTCGGGCGCGCGATTTGCGAAAATCGACGAAGAAAAAGTCGTTCCAAGAATACTCAGGCGCTCCACTTCGGGAACGAGAAATCCAAACCCATCGAGCGGGTCTGCTACGTCTTCGCGGCGAAACCCAAGAACAATGCGAGCCACCGCCGGATGATGTATCTCTCCAAGAGCAGCCAGGCTGACGGCTCCCTCGTCCGCAATGCGAAGGCCAGCCAGCTTGTGAGCCGGTGCAGTCAGCAACACAGCCGAATGCATGCGTTGCTCCTCACGTTGGTTGGCATGAACCGTCACCACCCAACCGTCAGCGTTCTTCTGGGCGGCAATCACGGAGGAATTCAGCTCCACCACAGGCCCTAGCTGCGCATGCAGCGTGTCCGTGAGCACTTGGAGTCCATCGTCAAACGAGACTTTCTTCGCCTGCTGTGCGCCAACTTCTGCGCGCTTTTTCCGCTCGCGCGCGCCAAGGAACTGCCCAACAATCAGGGAACCATATCGGGCTTCGACCGCGTGAAGTTTTGGGAATGCGTGGCGCACGGAAAGCTTCGCCGGGTCGCCCGCATAAATACCCGAAACAAAAGGATTGATGGCGTAATCGAGAAACTCGCGCCCGAGCCGACGCACCACAAAATCGGCAAGCGACTCGTCTTTGGATTCCGGAACCCGGCGGATAAAGGGCTCCGCAGCAAGGCGCAGTTTCGCCGCCATCGAAAAAAGTGGCGTGGCAGCAAAAGCGGCTGCCGAAGTCGGCAACGGGCGCATTTTGCCATCGCGAACAATGTAATTCTTGTTGGCACCGGGATCGGAATCCCTGCGGCGTGAATCAAGCCCCAAATCCGTAATCAACGCTGCAATCTTCGGCGATGTTTCGAGAATGGTATTGGGCCCATATTCCGCCATAAACCCATTCTCACAAATGGTTCTCACAGGCCCACCGACCCTGTCCCCCGCTTCATAAAGAGTCACCGGGATATTCTGCTCTCGCAGCCTGAATGCTGCGCTAAGCCCCGTGATCCCTCCTCCGACGATAGCAACCGAGTTCATATCGATTTGGAGAAGCGCTCGTCGGCGCTCTTGCCAAAATAAGCATCAAAACGCACCGCGATATTCCGAATCAGCAATCGTCCAAGGTCCGTGACAACCAATCCGCAAGCATTGGTTTCAATCAGCCCATCGGCCTGCAAATCCCCAAGAGAAGCCAGTTCGCGGGCAAAGTAATTGGGGAAATCAATGCCGAGCCGCTCGGACATTTTTCCGAAATCGAGGCTAAGATCACACATCAATCGCCCAATCACCTCCCTGCGAATCTGGTCATCCGCAGTCAGCACGTAGCCCTTGGATATGGGGGCAGTTCCGGCATTGATTGCTTCATAATAATCGGAAAGGTCTTTGTGGTTTTGCCAATACGCGCCGTTTGCCTGCGAGATGGAAGACATCCCGAATGCATAAATATCGGCGTGGCCACGTGTACTGTATCCTTGGAAGTTGCGTTGCAAGGTCTTGTTCCGCTGCGCGATGGCTAGTTCGTCATCAGCCCGCGCGAAGTGATCCATGCCGATGTAGCAATACCCATTGGAAGTAAGCCGTTCGACGGTCAACTTCAGCAATTCCAGCTTCATCTCGGGCGTGGGCAGCACCTTCAAAATCTTCTGTGCAGGCTTAATCCACGGCACGTGCGCATAGTTAAAAACAGCCAGCCGATCCGGTTGCATCTCAATGACTTCATCGAGCGTTTTTCCGAACGTCTCCGCCGTTTGATGCGGCAACCCGTAGATCAAATCAATATTGAGCGATGCAAACCCTGCTTCGCGCAGCCAGTTGATCGTTTGTTCTGTTTGGGCCTTTGGCTGAATCCGATGCACGGCCAGTTGCACCTTGGCATCGAAGTCCTGCACGCCTACGGAAGCCCTGTTAAAGCCCGCTTCGCGTAATGCTGTCACATGATCGCGCGTAAAATGTCGCGGGTCGATTTCGACACCCGCCTCGATCTGATCGTCAAACGGAAAGTGCGAACGGATCGTTTTGCCCAATGCGCGGATTTCATCCGGCAGCAAAAAGGTCGGCGAGCCACCGCCGAAATGGAGTTGCACCACCTTGCGCTCGCTCCCAATAAGCGCTGCCATCATCGCCATTTCCCGACTCACATAGTCAAGGTATTGCGCGCTTGCGCTCTGATCGGTCGTGATAACCGTGGTGCAGCCGCAATACCAGCAAAGCGAGCGGCAAAACGGGAGGTGGAAATACAGCGAAAGGTCATCTGTGGTTGCAGCGCCATTTCGAATTCGATCCAGGATTTCCTGGCCCGGCATTTCAACGAAATGCGTGGCAGGCGGATACGAGGTGTAGCGCGGAGCCGCTACGTTATACTTCCGGATGAGATCGAGATCGACTTGTAAAGCGCTCATACAAAATTGCGAACGGTCTCCACGAGCGCCTCAATGCACTCAAGTTTTGCCGATGGTGGAACACCATGGCCAAGGTTAAAGATATGCCCCTTCACTCCGGCCATGTCGCGGAGAATCCGCGTGGTTTCGGCAGCGACGATCTCCGGGGTGGTGGCAAGCAGCGTAGGATCGAGATTGCCCTGCACACCGACATTCTCTGGCAGCATGGCGCGCACTTTCGCGAGCGACTGCGTCCAATCCACGCTCAGGATGTTCGCTCTGGTGTCCACCAGAGAGTCCCACTTTCCGTGCGTGCCTTTGGAAAATAGAATGACCGGCACTTGGCCGCCAAGCATCGTGATGATTTGGCGAATCCACCGCCCCGAGGCCTCCTCGAAAGCGTTGTCCGCAAGATTCCCTCCCAGGCTGTCGAAAATTTGAATCGCATCTGCGCCTGCGTTGATTTGCATTTGCAGATATTCCGCCACCGCAAGGGACAGCTTTTCCATAAGCGCTCCAAATAAAACCGGCTCAGAATAATAAAGCGCCTTCGAGAGTGTGAAGTCGGAACCACTTGCCCCCTCGATCATGAAATTCGCAAGCGTCCACGGTGAGCCTGAAAAACCAAGCAAAGCGGCCCGGCCATTCAGGGCCGGTTTGATAAGTGCCAGCGCCTGAGCCACGTATTGCAGCCGCTCGGCAACCCTTCGGTGATCGAGACGCCGGATGTCATCCGCAGTTCGCACGGCAAAGTCCATTTTGATGCCACTCCCCTCACGAAAATGATAGGCCTGCCCCATTGCCTCGGGCACCACCAGGATGTCGCTAAACAAAACCGCCCCATCGAATCCGAACCGATCAATCGGCTGAAGCGTGACTTCCGCTGCCAACTCCGACGTTTGAACAATTTTGATAAAGGAATGCTTTTCCTTGATAGCACGGTATTCCGGCAGCGAGCGGCCAGCCTGGCGCATCAGCCACATCGGAGGCCTGTCCACAGATTCACACCGAGTTGCCGCAAGAAAACGCTCGCGATTGCCAGACAACGGATTCATGGGCTGCGCGGCGCGAAGAGTGTCTGTATTCATGAATGAGTGTAAACGACGGTCAAAAAGTCCGGCAGGCGCCACGTTGACCATAGCACACGCCTTTCCAATAAACACCGTATCGAGGAATTGTCAGGTAGAAACCGATGGGCGGGGCAAACGTCGCATCGGCAATGGAAAATTCTTGCGCTCGTTCCACCGAATACAAGCATCCATCCCCGTTATTTAGGCGTGGCGCCAGTATGGCACTCGGTGCAGGAGAAGTCGGAATACTCGGCATCTATGTGAACGAAATCCAAGCCTTTCGCATTGAGCTTCAGGATTTCCTCGTCATTGCCCTGCGCAAGGATCAGGTGGCACGATTTGCAGTCGTTGGCCTTGATCGAGGTTTTATCGTCCGCCGTCTTGTGTTTTCCATCATGGCAACGGAAACAACCATCCCATTCCTTGTGGCTGAGATGGTTCGGATAAGCGCGCCAATCCGCCTTCATTTCCGGGAAAAAATTGGCCTTGTAGATCGATTGGCTCTCCGCAACGAGCGCGTTCACTCTAGGCACGTTGGGGTAGGCTGCGCGCAAAGAAGCGTCAATCTTCTGCAAAGCTTCCGCCTGGGTGGCGTAAGGCTGGATGAGCGCGGTGACCACTTTCGATTTCACCCACGGAATTTTTACATCCATGCGCCCGCTGGCCAGCGAGATGTCAACCGCTTCGTTGGGCGAGAGGAAATTGTGGGAAGGCCGGTTGTGGCAATCAATGCAATCCATCTTGTGAATGGGCAACTTCGTCAGGTCGCCTTTAAACTCTGGATTTCGGTATTCAGTCACCACCCCCTTCGCGTCGGTGTGCCGGACCCACGGAATAATGCGCTGCTGATCGTCCGGGGAAACATATTCGATCTTATTGGCAAGATTCATGTGCCAATGAATGCCGCCCGCAGGGCCACGGAGAGGGTCCCCTCCCCCCACATTCACCAGCAGTCTGACGCTGAATGGCGTATTTTTTTCATCCGCCAGAAAGTGGCGGAAGGTGCGCTCGAATCCGCCGGTGAATTTCTGCGGCCAGTGGCACTGCTCACAGGTTTCGCGGGCGGGACGCAATTTGTCTGGATTCAGGCGAATGGGCCGGGCGAAGTCATTCAAGGCCAAATGATATAACTGCCTCATGCCGCTGATCTTTGTCTTGACGTAGGCGCTTGCTCCGCTGCCCACATGACAAGCCGCGCATTCCACGCGCGCGTGCGGAGAATGTTGAGAGGTCACAAACTCGGGATCCATCGGGAGGTGACATGCTTTGCCGCAGAACTCCACCGACTCAGTGTAGTGATAGGTCTGGTAGCTGCCGACCGAAGTCATGAACAAAAACGCCACGCCGCACGTCGCAAAAACACTGAGTATTTTGCGATCCCGCGCGCGCGACAAGTCAATGGTGAACGCAACGGGAGCCCCGCCCTGCTTGGCCTTGCGCTCCTGGCGGAGTTGCAGCAAAGCGCCGCAGATGACAAGCCCGATTCCAAAAATAAGAAACACCGGCGCCACCGCATAGGCAAGGATGCCCATGTAGGGATTCCCATGCTCGGCGGAAATATCCAGCGAGAAGAGCAGCAGGAATGCAAAAAAACTGCCGATGGCAATGATAGCTCCCGCCAGACTGATCCAGTTACGGATCAGTCTGCGCAAAGAGAGCCTGTTTTCAGGTGTGGTATTCATTTCAAAGGCATCGGCAATTTTTTAAGGCTCGTAATCGCGAGCAAGCCGAGAAAAGACGCCTGTTTATTTCTTGAAGGCGCGAATGTAGGTTAACAAATCTTTGATCTCGTCTGCCGTCAGCTTGTCCTTGAATGCCTTCATCTTGTCCTTGCCTTCCGTGATGGCTTTAATGGCGTCCGCATCTGTGAATTTTGCCTGAACCGCTGCGTCTGTGTAATTTCCGACCCCGCTCTTCTTGCCCATCATCGTGTTCCCGCTGCCATCCTTGCCGTGGCAAGCCGCGCAATTCTTGCTCCAATTTTCAGCAACATCCGCCGCCTGAGCGGCGCCTGCGACACAAACCATCGTTCCAACAATAAGGAGTGTTTTGATTTCTGTTTTCATGGATTTTTGATTTTTGTTTTACGTTTGAATGGACCCGACAAAATTACGCTCTGTTACGCTCCCGGCAACCATTTAATGGCAGTGACATTTAGCCTCCCCGGGTTCACCGACCTCATCAGCCATTTCGCACAGGGCATGGTAGTATTTGTCGTTGGAGAGCCCCAAAGCTGAAGCACCGAAGGTTTCAGCATCCTCCGATGAGACAAACTCCCCGTAGTTCACCTGCACAAGCTGATAGAGAACCAGATAAGCCGCGCGCTCGAGCTGCGTCGCAAAGTGCGGATGGACGCATAGGGTGAACCCGTCTTCGGGGCGTTCCCCCTTGGCCACCGGGAAAGCAAATTCACCGGGTTGCAGCGGCCCCGCATCAAAGACCACTTCACAGGGATAACGGCAAGCCGTGCGATCCTCCAAAATCCGCAGCAACTCATTCCAACCAATGCAGGGTCCGTATTTATCCTGGATTTCCGCACCTTTGACCGCCACATGGGCGGTCAGCGATTGCCGGGCGTCGTCTGCTGTGAGCTTTTTTTCCATCGGTTCAGGATAAAGGCTCGCGCACCTCCTGCTGCGCGGCAGTTCGCAGGAACTCTCCTTCATTCGCCTTGGAAATGTTACCTTGAAGAATGGGAACAGCCATGCGGAGAAAAATGGTATAGCACAGCAAACCAAAAGCCCAGATGCCGAAACAGACCAAAGCTTCGTTGAGCGAGGGGGAATACTCCGCCATCTCTCCCAGCGGGGTCGGAATAAACCCGGGAATGACCAATCCCATGCCTTTCTCAATCCAGATTCCCGTAATGCAAAGCATGCAGGTCAGGTTAAGCCACCGCAAACTGCGGCTGACGGGCAGCACGAGCAGCACCATGGCCGTGAGATTGAAAGTAATCGCAGTCCAAATCCAAGGCACCAAGGCGTGATAGCCATGGAAACCAAGATACAGGTATTTTGACGACACCACATGGAGACCTCCCGAATAAAACTCCGTGAAGATTTCGCACACCAACAGGAACACGTTGATGATCATGGAAACCTGCACAATGCTCCGCAACGTAAGCAGCGCCTTATCGGAAATGTTATATTTGGTAACCCGCCGGATGACCTGCAGCGCAAGGATAATCAGCGCCGGCCCCGCCGTGAAAGCCGATGCGAGGAAGCGCGGACCGATAATCGCCGAATTCCAAAACGGCCGTCCACCCAATCCGACATAGAGAAATGCGGTAACCGTGTGAATGGAAATGGCCCAGAAAATTGCGATGAATACAAAGGGGATGTAAAACCAACGCGCCGGTTTCCGGCCATGATACCGGCTGTACAGCAGATAGCCGCAGATATGCACGTTCAGCAGCAGGTAACCGTTTAAAACAATGACATCCCAACTCAGCATTGACGCCGGGAAGTTGAGTTGACCGAGGCCGGGTATCAGATGCCAGAAGCGGTCGGGACGCCCGAGATCGACCGTCACAAAAGCCAGGCACATAAGAATTGCTGCCACCGCGAGCAATTCGCCGAAAATCACCAGATCATGCAGTTCCTCATTGTCGTAAATATAAACCGGAATAACCATCATCACCGCAGCCGCAGCCACACCAACCAGGAAGGTAAAATTCGCGATGTACACACCCCAGGAAACCTGATCGCTCATCCCCGTAACCACTAGGCCATTCGCAAACTGCTTGGCATACGCGTTCAGCCCCAGTATGCAAAAAACGGTGAGGGTTCCCATCCAAGCGTAGTACCGCCAGTCTCCGACGAATGCGATACGCGCACAACGCAGGAGAAATATAAAATAGTTTCTAATCGCTGTTATCATACGTCGAAGTAGTAGAAAAACCGGGGCGAGGTTCCCAATTCCTCCTTGAGTTGAATAAACACCCGCTTGTTTTTCAGGATGTAGGAAACTTCACTGTTGGGGTCCAAAATGTTGCCGAACTTGCGCGTCCCGGCAGGACAAACTTCCACGCACGCCGGATAACGTCCTGCGCGGGTCCGCTGGATGCAAAAATGGCATTTCTCCATCACACCCTGTTTTCTGGGCCGATTGCCGAGATAGGCCATGTTCGGATTGAGCCTCTCTTTGGGAATCGATGGCTTGGCAAAATTAAAGCGCCGCGCCCAGTAGGGGCAGGCCGCTTCGCAATAGCGGCACCCAATGCACCAATCGTAATCAATCACCGTGATGCCATCGGTCTCCTGCCAGGTCGCGTGAACGGGACACACCTTGACGCAGGGAGGATTGTGGCACTGCTGGCATTGCACAGGCATGTAGAAATGGCCCTTTTCCGGAACCATCGCAGGATCGTAATCATGCTCCGCCTTTTCCATGTCAAAGGACCCGTTGGTCATCTTCAACACCCGGATGTATTGGATTTCTGGATTGCGCGACTGGTTGTTCTCCGCCACGCAGGCGTGAACACATTTGCGGCAGCCGATGCAGCGCGAAAGATTGAGGCAATAAACATACTCCACGCCATCCATCGGTTTGAGGTCACGCACATGCGGACGAATGCCGTATTGCTTCTCCACCTCGTTCTCGATCCGCTTCAAAACCTTCTCCATGTCTTCGGGAGTCAGTTCCTTGTAATACTTCTGAACAAACTGCTCCATCGAAGTGAAGTCCTTCAGATTGCGGAGCGGTGCCAGACCCGCAGCAATCGCCGCGAGGCCGGTGGTAAAAACCGCCGAGGTGCGCAGGAAGCTGCGACGGCTCAATCCATCGGCATCCAGAGCCGGAATATTCTCTTTGTGGGAAGGATCTTGTGACATGCTAGTGTTCTCCCTCAGTCGTGAGTGTAGGCTTGGCCAGGGGGCGCAGCGGATGCGGTGGCGGCGCAGGTTTCCTTCCGGGGAATTTTGGCGCGTGCGGATTGTGACAGGAAACACAGTCCTTGCGCGTGATCGGCCCCATGCTCCGGTTCCAGAACCCGCTCGTGCGCCCATGCGCGCCAGCCTCCCAATCCCGGTAATTCGGGCCATGGCAACTGCCACACAACTGCGTGCTCTCGGAGAACTTCAACTGGCGACCATCGCGGGTCTGCAACACTTCCAGATTGGTTTCATCATGGCAGTTAAAGCAGAGGTTGTTGCGGTTGTGACTGCCATGCTTCATGACAATGTCCGAGTGTTCCTGGGGAATAATCAGGTTGTGATCGGCATCGAAACGCAAGGTGGGCGGCTTGTTTTTCTCATGACAGCCGTAACAGTCGAAATCCGAGAGATCCTCCTTGTTGGCAACCAGCTCCGCGTAGGAAGTGCGAACGGTCGCCGTGCTGATAAAGGCAGGATCCACCAGCGGAATCTCCAGCCGTGGAGTTGGACGCCCCCAGAGATTCAAAACGAATCCCACCGCCAGCGCCGTGAAGACCCCCATTAAAACCAGAAGTGTTAGTGAGGTCTTGGAGAGGCTTTTCATCGCTTGGTATGCAATTTAAAAATGTGCGCTGGAACCGTCACCGTAAGGGTTGACAATTCCAGCGCATCAAAATGCAGTTACAAATAGCAACTGCTACTTCTTGAACGCCTTAACATAGGCGGCCAGCGCTTTGACGTCATCGGCGCTCAGTTCGGGGAAGGCTTTCATCTTCGTCTTGTCGCCTTCTTTAACGCCTTCCTTGATGGTCTTGGCGATCTTGCTATCGTCCAAGGTTGCCTGGTAACTGGCGTCCGTGAAATCCTTGCATCCGGCTTTCATTCCCATTTTCGTCGCACCTTTGCCATCGACTCCGTGGCATTTGGAACAGTTGGCCTCAAACAGGGTCTTGCCGTCGTCCGCCGAGGTAATGCTGGCAGCGGCCAGCAGCGATCCGGCGATCAAGGATAGTGAGAGTACTGATTTCATAATTTAGTCTTTCTGTTCCGATTAAAAACGAACCATGACGCTCGTGGAGATCAGGTGCGAGTTGAAATTACCGTAACCATACGATGTCTGGTCCCGGTAGGAAGTAAAGGCATACTTCAACGTCAGGCGCGCATTACGGCAAAGCTGCCGCTGGATGCTTGCCGACACCGTCTGCTCCTCCTGGCCCGCGCCATAGGGTTGGCTGATCACCACCGTATTCGCGAACAAATTGTTGTTCGAGTAGTCGTCCGCACGGTAGTAGGTGTAATCTGCATGGAGTTCGGTTTTTTCGTCAACCACAAGCCCGGCCCCCAGACCTGCCGTCCAGTAATTATTCTTGAAGCTGAAGCCTATCGGACCGATCACTGGACCACCGGGGACGTAAGGAAGAATAGTAGGCAACCCAGTTTTGGAGTCGATCACTGGATTTCCCTTTGCATCCAATTTGATGCTTGTCGGGTTGGGGATGATGTCGGAGGCGTCCGTATGGGTGTTATTCAACACATAGCTGGCGTTTGCCTGCAGATAGAGCCGATCCAACGGATTCCATGTGACGGTCTCCGTGAACATATGGTTCGTTTGCGTCGCGCTCTTTTGCGGCCCGAGATCCAGCGCCGATGTGTAGGTATCAATTTGCTGGAGATCATAGCGGCTGACAAACGAGAGGTTGCTCAGCGGGCGCGCCGTAATCCTGAAGTTCACATCGTTCGTGACGAACTCCTGGCTATAGATGTAATCATCCCCTTCTTTATCATGATCGTTCTTGTAATAATACTGACCCGAGAAACTCAGCATTTGCAAGGGATACCAGTTGAAACCCGTCGTGTATTTCTGAATCATGCGAGGGGATGTCCAATAGTCGTTGATCGTTGTGGTGCCTGAAGCGATCGAGCCAGGTACCGTGATGGTTGTCACCTTTTTCCCTGTGGTGGGATCAATCTGGTATTGTTGGACTTGTATGGCACCACGCTGGTATTTTGTTTGGTTTTCCTGATCCGCATCCAAATCTACGCGAGTGTAGAGAACCCAATCTTTCAAGCCCGTGAACCGCACCTCGAAGTTTTCCGCCAGCTTCTGCAGCGCATAGTCACTGCTGGAGATGTATGGTGTCTGTGTCGGCGCAAAGTATGTAACCGTGCCTGTTGCCAAGGCGGTGGTGGTGTGTCCATGCGATGTCGTCGTTTTCAGGTATGGGAAATATGCCATCGCCTTGGTATTCACGTTTGTCTCGGTAAAGCTTGAGACACTGTCCGTGTCCTCCTGGTCAAACCGGAACCCTGTAATAACGGAGAGTTGCGGGATCGGCATATACAGGAGGTTCACATTAAACTCGTTCTGGCTCACTTCCGAACCCCCGAGAACATCAATCCAAGCCCTGCCTTTGGTGGTGGCATACAAGGGCAACGCCGGATCCAGGGGATTGGTAACGCTGGACACTCCATACATCGGCAGGTAGGGCGAATTATAGTTCGGCCCATAGATGCGGCTTCCACCGATGTTGCTGTTCAACGTCGTGTAGGAATAACCGGTGTTAAACCACAGCTTTTCACCAAACCGCGTCTCCGTGGTCGCATGGGTGCTGAACGCATCAGAGCTGAACACGTTTTCTTGGGTCAGGTATCGGTCGAGCTTGACGTCTGTATATGGCTTGGTGAGATAATTTTCTCCGGGTTGGAACCCAGTGTAGAAGGAGTCGTCGTTGTGGATGAGGTCCGCACGAGCTCCCACCCCCACATCGGTGTTGCCAAACGTCTGCTTGACATCCGCCGTGAAAATATCCCGCTTTTCATTGAGTTCACGGAATGCAGGAACGATTTTCCGTGTGTTGGTGCTCGCGCCAGCCAGCAACATATTGGGGCCGGTGTTATTGACGACATCCCCCCAGGAGGTGGAGTCTTTCACACCATCCCGCCATTGGTGGTCATAACGAATGGTAATCTCGGGCAGACTGGGCATGCGAAGTCCGAATTCAGCCCATACATCACCGCGATCCACATACAGATCATCATTATTGGCAGGAACCATCAAGCCGTCACCTGGGAGCGCCTTATTGGGATAAAATCCTCCCATCCCATTGTAATAGGCGCGGAACTCCTTGTAGCCGGCACGGAAATACCCAACGTCGGGCTTCGATATATCCAGCTTCAGGTCGTAGTCGTTGTTGCCGAAGATGGCGCGCCCATCGAGCTTGGCGAACCACTTGTCCCCGAGCATCTTCTCCACGTGCATGTCATTGATTCCACCGAACATGCCTTCCGTCATCCCGGTCACTTGCTGCCCTTGCGCGTGGTTGCCATTATAGATCATGCCTCCGGTGCCCAACTCCACCCAGTTGGAGAAGGTGGGTTCTTCCGTCGTTACAGGAACCTTGGCGTCTCCGGCATAGAGCGGAGTTGCACCAGCCAGCAGCACACAGGCGCCGAGCGCAGCAAGGGGAGTGCTGCGAAAGAAAATATCTTTTAAGGAAAATGTCATTTTCATGTTGAGGGGTCTTTCGAGATTTTTAGGGGGATTAATACAGGAAGGTTTGCCGGGTCTGAGAACCGTGTATGGACTCATGGCAGCCGCCGGACCAACATGCGCCCCTGGTAAGGTTGTTGGTGTGATTGTCACCAATGATAAGCAACTGTGCCGAAGGGGCTGACGTTGACGTTGACGGCACCTGCCGTTGATAATGACACTTCAGGCAGAGCGATGCGTTGCGTTGGAGCAGCATGCGCGGGTTGATGGTTCCATGCGGATCGTGGCAGCTCGTGCAACCGTCGCGCACCGCTTCGTGCTGGAACACAAACGGACCTTTTTGGGCCGTGTGGCATTGGAAGCAGGTGTCGTTCGGGCTCATCAACGAAGTGCCACCGCCCTTCTTCGCATCTCCCTTGTGCGGGTTGTGGCAATCGACGCAGCTTACCTTGCCTTGGAGCACTGGATGGGTGTGAGGCAGGTTAAACTTTGCGCGCACTTCCATGTGGCATTGGAAACATGTTTCTGGCGACCTGCGAGGATTGAGGATTGTGTTGGCCTCGCCGCCGGATGCAATGTGCTTGCTTCCGGGTCCGTGGCAGGATTCGCAACCGATATTTTCGGCGTTCTTGCCCTCGGCCTTCAACCGGGAATGCGTGGCAGTCGGGAAATCCCGCGTGATCTGTTCGTGACATTCAGCGCAGCTCTTGGAGCCCTTGAAGGTGGCTCCCGGGATGCTGGGCGGAGCCATGATGGGCTGGGACAGCGTGCCGCACGAGATCATCGCGACAGCAAGCGCTACGCAAACCAGTGTGAGCCATACTGCCTTCCGGGCAGTGCCCTGGAACCAATGGGTTAAAACGGATAACGGGGGTTGTTTCATTTGGGGTTTTTCGTTTGAGGCCGCTCAGTAGGAGAAATTACTATTTTCACTGATACTGAGATGCGTGATTGCCGTTTCTTATACTTTTACGACTCCCCGCTGGCTCGCCGTAGATTGTCCATAACTCACTATTTATTGTCAGCCAGGCATTAATAAGCTACGCTTATTCTAATAATGGCGCAAAAACGTCTTCTCAGCCAAATCAAAAGCCACCCATGAGCCATGGACGGTCTGCTGCAACTCCACGAGGGAATACCCGCTGGAAGCCTATTCCGTGAGCCGACTCCGCCAGCGACTTAAGGGAATCGCCGCCATGGCCATCAACGCCAATTGGCTTCCCACAAAGCCCATCAGCCACGGAAATGCCTTGTCCATAAAGCCGTAGGAATGGAGGCCGACGCCCAACATGTTCACGCCGAACCACGAAAAACTCGTAACGACGTTACCGAAAAGAGCCAGCACCATCAGCCCGCGCTGCCGAATGTAACCGCCCCAACGCGCGTGAAGAATAATCGCGCACCAGAGCACGATGAGCAGTGCGCCATTCTCCTTCGGGTCCCAGCCCCAGAAACGGCCCCAAGATTGATCGGCCCAGATGCCGCCGAGCACGGTTCCAACGAAGCTGAACAACGTGGCGAAGCAGATGACGCCATAGGTCATGCGCGCCAGGGCTTGAGCGGACTCACGGGTGAGCGAGCGGGTAAGGACGCCGCGAATGACGTAAAGCATCGCCAACATTCCAGCCAGGAACATCGCGGAATACCCAATCGTAATGCTCACCACATGCGTCGCCAGCCAGATATTCGTGTCGAGCACCGCCCGCAACATTTCGAGCGTGTCGCCGCTTCCCGCCAAGTGATGCGCAATAATGAGCGTGATAAATCCGATGACAGACGCGCAAGCCAGGCCAATGCCGTCACGGAACATGCGCTCCAGGAACAGCCCGATAATCACCGTCCCCCAGCCAATGAAAATCGCCGAGGAGTAAAGATTCGTAACCGGTGGACGCCCCTGCAAATACATGCGCGCCGCCAACCCGAAGGTATGGATGGCCAATGCGATCAACGTCACGTAGATGGCCGTACGATTCAGACTGCGGGACCACCCGAGCCACGAGCCGCACACCAACAGGAACACGAGCACATACAGTTGCATGCTCTGGTAAAACGGCGCGATATGATTGAATAGGAATTCAAAGGACGCACGGCCCGTTGCCACGGGTTCCTGCGCGGCCATTGCGGAAGCAAGCGCGTTGACCTCGCCGTTAAAAACGTCAGGCTTGTTGGCGCGATAGGCGTCCCCCATCGCCGCGTAGGCTTTCGCCGTGGGGTTAACTCCGCCCGTCCCTACCAGGCTTGCTCCTATGGAAAGCCACTCTCCGCGCTGCCGGGCAGCGGCATCCAGCGGCGGCACCGGCTGGATGGAACTGGTTTCCGCCAAGCTCTGATAGCGTTGTGTGAGTTTGTCGAACATCCCAAGTTTCTCCTTCTCGGATGGGTCCGCTTTGTCGCCTTTCCTCGTCGCTTCCATGGCGATTGGAATCAACTTCCCATACGCCTCCACCTCCGCCGAGAAATCCTGCGCATCCTCTGGCCGCACACTGCGCTTGAGCTGCTGATACACAACGAGGGCATTGCGCAGGTTGTAGATCGCCGTCTGATAGGGCGAGCGCTGCGCGGATTCGATTTCTCCGGCCTGCTGGCCCTGCCCGTCGATCTTTTCGAGAAACGGCGCCAGTTCATCAAAGCTGAAATATTTCCTGTCACCCTGCTGCCAGCCAAACAACCCAAGCACCTCCGGGTTGTTGATGGCAAACGCGGGGTATTGATCCGCCGCTGGAGCGTTGAACAGCACATCCGCCAGCCAATGCGTGGCGGTGAGCGTTTGGCCATTTTCCAAGCGCAAAGTCTGCCGCCCGCGAAGAATGACGAGCGCGTTGCGCGCCACCGTGTCCAGCGGCTTCAAACGCCCGGCGGCCAGCACGGGAATCTCTCCGAATTTTTTGAAATCAAATTCTCCCGGCGCCGTCTTTGGCATGCGCCAACTGGATGCCAGCGAGACCACGACGAGAAGGATGACAACCCATGGAAAATAGCGTTTCATTTTGCGCGAGTGACGTTCGTTCGCCGCGTAAAGCCGACGAAGTGATAACAGAATTGAATAAGCATGCCGAAACCGATGACCACACAGGCGATATACGGCGCGACAAAACTCGGATTGTGAACCACTTGCAGAATCGAGGTTTGATCATCCTTGCCAAACCCTGACTGGTAATACGTCTCCCCGGCATAGCGGAGCGGGTGGTTCATATAGATCAATACATCGCGATTCACGGAATGCGAGGGATCAATCAGCGTAATCTGGCTGGCGAAGTTTTTGGGAATATCCGTTCCGGGATAGTTCTCGTGAGTGAATTTTTGGAGCGTGATGCTGTAAGGCTTGTAATAGCGGACGGGCCGCATTTCGAGCCGCCAGGGTCCGCCTGCGCAGGAAAAAGTCTGCGTTGCGCCGAGTCCTTCCGAAACCAGCCACGTGCCAAGCGACCCGGTTGCGGCTACTCCCCCCTCTGCTGTCGGCACGAGTTGGATGACCGCACTCTTCAAATCCACCCCATCCACCGATGTCGCACGGGGAATCTCCCTCACAGAAACTTGGGCTCCAACCCCATGATCCGCCGCCCGCCCGGCGTTCGTCTCCGCCTTGTCGAGCATCTGGATCTGCGAATTCTCGTAGTAGTGTTGGATCACCACCTGAAACGGAAGACCGCTCAGGTTGACAGTCCCACCCCGGCGCAGGCGCGCCTCCGGGATCGCCGTGACCCGATCCGCGTCGCTGTTCCTTTGATCTACAATCACCAACTCCACGAACCGGGCATCCTCCGAGTAATTCTTCGTTTCCCCCGGCGCAATCTGCAACTGGCTTTCCACCGAAAACAGATCGGTGAACAGCCCGCCCGCAAGCATGATGATGAGGCCACCGTGAATCAGGTGCATCCCCGTATTCCGCAAGTTCAATCGGAAGCGGCGGAGATGCGCGGCGAGCAGATTGACCAGCAACACCGCGCCCAACAAATGCCCACCCGGAAACACCGGAATTCTGAACCCATGGGATTCCGTAGGCCACCAAATCAGCATGCTTTGGAAATACCGCTCCTGCACCACATGCGTGCCGAAGTGGACTTGCGCCAGCGTCCCGGCGAAAACCAGCACCGTCGCCGCCGCCAGGCAAGCAATGGCCAGCTTCATCGACGAGATGAAATCAAAGAATCGGCGCCACATGCTCATTTGGCGGGAGTGGCCGGGGTGGTCGCAGCGGCATTATCCGGGGATGGAGATGCCTCCGCAGCAGGCTTTCCCGCAGCGACGCGAACTTTGCTAACCCATTTCACGAAATCTTCCTTCTGCGCGCCCACCAATTCCGCGTTCCCGCGCATTTTGAAAAAGAACGTCATGTTATCGGTCGAAGCAACCCCCGCAACGATGCGCCCATCCTTTGCCGCGTCAGCCCCCGCAGGCAACCCCTGCAGGTCCACTACGGTCACTTTGCCAAGCGGCGAATCAATCACTTGCGCCTTCTGCGCCAGGGTTTCCTCTGTGAGGTCGGGCTGACCCAACTGCGACTGCCAGCGGTTGACATTGGCAAGGACGCCACCTGCGGCACCGTTCAACAAAATGAGCGAAATATCCGCCGTCGCTTCCTTCTCCCCGTTCACCTCAAAGCTCGCAACCCGCATCGACGAGGGCGCTTTCATCTTCCACTGCGGCGGGGGAGTTCCAGTGTCAATTTCCGGCGCGGACGCCTTGCCGCTTGGAATCTGCACGTCCGTGATGCCCCCCACGCTCGGATGACCCGCCGGGGTCACGGGCATTACGCTACCGGGAGGAGTGGCGCCATGGGGGGCTGCGGGAGTTTCCTTGGCAACAGAGTAAACCTTGGTGTCCTGTTTGTCATTGCAACCGGAATTAAGCGCACTTATGGAAATAATTCCGAACAACAGAAATGATTGCTGAAGCTTCATGAGTTGCCGTCCTATACATGGCAATTCCCCGCGAGTCAACAAACGCCATCAACTTATCCAAGCCTACGCGCTTGCTCGCTTAAACTTTGGAACGCCTTGCCCGCCAGCGCTTCAGGACTGTCGCCCGTCACTTCCGCCTGACGGGGCGGTTCTTCCTGCGCTCTAAATAAAATCACCTGCATCCGCATGGGACTCGCGCTGATGTCCGTGAGAACCCCCACAGGCAGCGAGCAGTCGCCGTTCAAGAGCCGCATCAACTCCCGCTCGGCGCGAATCGCCAGCCAGGTCGGTTCGTGGTTGAGCGCGGCGAAAAATGCGGCGTCTTCAACCCGGCACTGCAAGGCAATAGCCCCCTGGCCGATGGCAGGCAACATCTCCACGACTTGCACATGGAATTGGCCTTCATCCGTTTCAAGGACGCCGTTTTCCGCTCGATAGCCGAGCCGATCCAATCCGGCCTGCGCCAGCACGGTGCCGTGAAGTGCCTCGGAGTCTCTCAATTTGCGCAGCCGCGTGGCCACGTTTCCCCGGATCTCCTCAATAACGAGATCCGGGCGGCGAAACTGCAGTTGCCGGGCGCGGCGGACGCTGCTGGTGGCAACGTGTGCGGCGCGCGGAAGATCGCCCCCGGTTTTCGTAATGAGAACGTCCGCAGTATTGGCGCGTTCGAGCACAGCGGCGAGCTGCAAACCCGCAGGCATCTCGCCCGGCATGTCCTTGCAGCTATGAACAGCCACATCAATTTCCCGCCGCAGAAGCGCTTCCTCAAGCTCCTTGGTGAAGAGCCCCTTTGCGCCCGCCGGAGTCTGCTTGATGAGACTCATGTCGAGCTTGCGATCACCGGAGGTCGTGAACTTGCGCACCGCTACTTCCGTTTCCGGGTAAATGCGATGGAGAATGGCGAGCGTCAGTTCCGCCTGGGCCAGTGCCAAAGCGCTGCCTCGGGTGCCGAGAGTAAGATTTTTCATGCGTGAGAGTCCCCTTCCGTTCGGCGGGAGGAATCCGGCATGCCCGGAGGTTCAGGCCGCGCCGTCTTGAGCCATTGATGAAATTCGCCGACGTGCCGCGCAATGATTTCCTCGCAATGCGTCACCTCCTGCCGCCGCACCTCCAGCCCCTGCTTGGCGATCGCCTGCAAGGAATCAATATCGTAAAGGTAAGCGCCTTCAATCTCGTTGACCGACGGCTCCACATCGCGGGGAACGGCCAGGTCAATAATGAAGAGCGGACGATCAGGCCGCTGGCTCATCACTGGGGCAATCTTGGCATGCGTCACGATGGCATGCGTGGCGGCGGTGGAGGAAATGAGGATGTCAATCTCGTGATAACGGCGGTCGCATTCTTCAAAGTGAATCGCCTCACCACCCATCTCCGCCGCCAGCGCCGCCGCGCGCTCATAAGTGCGGTTGGCCACAAAAATACTTTTCACACCACGCGAAAGCAGCGCGCGCGCCGTCAATTCACTGGTCTCCCCCGCGCCAAGAATCATCACATGGCACGCAGCCAGCCGCCCGAAAATTTTCTCCGCGAGATCAACCGTCACCGAACCGACCGAGACCGGCCCCCGGGTGATGCTCGTCTGCGTCCGCACTTCCTTGGCGACGTTGAATGCCCGTTGGAAAAATTTATTCAGGTTCCGCGACGTGCTCCCCGCCGCCGCCGCCGCCGCATAGGATTTTTTGACCTGGCCGAGGATTTCCGTCTCGCCGATCACCATTGATTCCAGCCCGCTGACGACCCGGAAGAGATGATTGATGGAGGCCGTCCCCTCGTGGGCAAAGAACGGCTCTGGAACCGTCGGAACCACGCCGCTTCGCTCCGCCGCAAACCGTTGTAGCGAGCACATGGCCGTAGTGGCATCGTTCGCCGCCGCATAGAACTCCACCCGGTTGCAAGTAGAGACAATCACCGCCTCGGCAATGCCCGGCAGCGAAGTCAGGGTCGAAAGCGCACAGGCCAATTCCCCTTCGGGAACGGCGAATTGTTCCCGCACATTCACAGGAGCGGACCGGTGGCTGAGCCCCAGGCAGATGATCTCCATCTCAGGCATCCCGTTCACAACGCGGCTCCCTGATTAAAATGGTTCAGCGCAAAGAGCGCCACGCACGACAGCGCAAATGCCGCCACCGAGAAAATCGCGATCCGGCGCGGCCCCAATCGGCGCGCCAGCAACAACATCAAGTAAGCAACCCACATCGCAACACCCCAAATCAGCACCCCCGGAGCCACCTCGACGCGAATGGCAGCCGCAGTAGCCTGCCCCGCAGTGAGAAGCAACAACCCCGTCCAGAGCAGCCGCAGATTGGCTGTTGCGAGAGCCGTGATCGGCGGCATTTGGAAAAAGAACGTGCCGAGCCGATGCGTTTTCAACTGGCGTTCCTGGGCCAGATACATCACCCCGGCCACCGCCGCCATGGCGAAGGCTCCGTAGGCAATCACTGAAAGCGCCGCATGGAATTCTACCCATCGGGCGTGCGGGTGGAAAAGCGGATGCGGCGTGTCAATGGGAGCGAGAAGCGCCACAGTCTGAAGCAAGAAAATCAGCGGTTCCGTGAACATCCCCAGCAGGGAAAGCCGGTAAGCCGGGCCAATCAAAAAATAAAAAATGGCAATGGACCAACTCAAGAAAACGAGCACCTCAAAGAGATTCGTCAGAGGACAGTGCCCTATCGCCTTCCCGCGTTCCCCGAGAAACATCGTCTGAAAGAGAAACCCCAAAGCCATCATCCCCAAGTTCAACCGGCGCGGTCGGTAATGCCCCGATTTCACGGTCGCCAGGGTGACGACAAATCCGAGCAGAAAGCAGAGCGTGGAGAGAATCAGCGGCAATCGGTTCATTTTTCGGAAAAGAGATGCAAGCTAGCAAAGCTCTCCCATCAATGCAACTGCCGTCCGCTATGCCTGGCCTCATGCAGGCAAACGAAGCTGCGCCATGTCTGCTCTGTCCAGCGTGAAACGCAGCCGGTGATGCGAGAGTGACTTTTTAGAGCAACCCAAATTGCTCCTGCGCTTCGCTCTTGGCTTTCTTGAAATTCAAATCCGGTTCGTAATCGGGATGTTCCGCCCGCGCCGTGCCAGATAGCAGGCCGTCAATCGTCAAAAGTTGCACGCGGGGAAATTTCCGCCCATTCTGGCTTTCGTAAAATCCGGCGCTTGCGGCGTCCGCATTCATTCCCTTGGTAGGTTGCTCCAAGGAAATGAATAGGGCGATTTCCGCACCCTCACGCTCTCTTACATGATTGAGCGCCCGCACGTCATCGGCCTTTAATCCGCCGCCCTTAACGCTGACAACGATTTTCCGCACCCCTTCCTTGTCCAAATCTCGAAAATACTTTATGCCGTCAATCCCGCCGTCCGCACCTTTCTTTTTTCCTTGGTAGGGTTGCGCGTCCACAAGGGAAACCGCCCACCACTGGAATTGATACTTGTCGCGCTTGGCTAAGTCCGCCGCCCCGTCCAAGTCTTTCGGCGTGCCGTGCGTTTCAAAGGTCAGGTTGGACTTGAAGGCGTCCCGTAGCCTCTTTTCAATAAGGGAAATGGCAAGGTGCGTAATATCAATCCCTATCCATTGGCGGTTCAATTTTTGGGAGGCGTGAACCGCCGTGCCGCACCCGCAAAATGGATCAAGCACAACGTCGCCCTCGTTGCTACTGGCGGAAATGATGCGTTCCAACAAAGCTAATGGCTTTTGAGTCGGATAGCCGAGCCGTTCTTGGGCTTGGGAATTGATGGGGAAAATATCAGTCCAAACTGTGCCCATCACGCCGCCCTCCATATTGTTAAGATAACGCTTAAACCGGGGACGCTTTGTCGTATCCAACTCCCCGGATTTTATTCGCGGATACCAAATACGACCTTCTTCATCCAACTTTGCCATCGTCTCTTTCGAGTAACGCCACCCTTTTTCAGGAAATGGAAATCCTTTCCACTTATACATCATATTGGGACGGGGATTCGGGCTAGTCATATCCCAAAGACCGTAAAGACCACGCCCATCTTTGTCGTCATAACGATATTTCGATGTGACATGCTCCTCCGTATGCCCCTCATGCGAAGTGTTCCATGTGAACCTGTTGTCCTTTGTGTAAAAGAAAATCGTATCCGCAACGCGACTCCACGTTTTGCTGTCGCTGTGCGTCGTCGTTCGCTTCCAGATAATTTCATTCTGATAGCTCTCCTTTCCGAACACCCCATCCAATACGATTTTCAGGTAATGGGAGGCGGTAGGGTCGCAATGAAGGTAAAGCGAGCCGGTAGGTTTTAGAACCCGGTGAAGTTCCAAGAGCCGGTTTGCCATCATGACGAGGTAAGCCATCATATCATTTTCGCCAAGGAAGCTCCGCAAGGCCCGTATCAGGTCGGCAACATCCGTATTTGGCTGGTGAATGATTTCATCATACTCGCTTTCCGCTTCTTTATTCCAATGCCAGCTATCTTCAAAAGCCTCAATCTGGGCTTCGCTCGTCTGCCCCTTTGGGGACTTGAAAAGCAGGTTATAATCCCGTTTCGAGTTGAAAGGCGGGTCTAGGTAAATGAGGTCAACCGAATCGGTGGCTATGCTTTCCCGTAAGACGTGGAGGTTGTCGCCGTAAAAAAGTTTGTTCATCCGTTCGGCTGATTTGTTTTTGCTCTAATATAGAGCATTTCAATGGATGCAATATCCTAACGTCAAGCTCCGAAATGGAGCACGGCCCCTATAATTCTGTCGGTCCGGTTATCCGCAAACTCCGCAACGAAAAGAATCTCACGCAAGTGACACTTGCGGCGCGGTGCGGGGTGGCAGGCTACGAAATCAGCCGGGGCACACTCGCCAAAATCGAGTCACAAATCCGGGGAGTTCCCGATATTGAGCTTTTCGTAATTGCCGGGGCGCTTGGGGTCAAAATCGAAGAACTATTTCCGCCCCGATTTAAAGCACGACTGAAAGCTGGTGAGTTTGCCCGCAAAGAGGAATGATTTTGCGGAAGTGTCCGTGGCAGACATTAGCGGAAAACGCGATTGCCCATGTTGCTCGCAACTGGTAAATGGACAGATGCAAACGGCAGCGGAAAATGAAGGACAAAGTAGCATTTTCGGTAGCATTTTGCCAGTTTTAGAGGCTGTAAAATACGTAAGTCTCTGTAAATCAACAGTCCCCGTAGTTCAACGGATAGAACGAGCGTTTCCTAAACGCTAAATCCGGGTTCGATTCCCGGCGGGGATATGAGTTTGCCGCATTCAACGACAACGCCGAATCCGGCGCGGGCGGGCAGGAGCGCGAGGCATCCCCCCGGCGCTTTTCTAACGTTCCCTTGGAATAGGACTTACTTCACTTCCACTGGCCCCCAATATTGAGGATACATCCGCGCTTCGGTCGGCACGTCGTCGGTCATGGTCGTTTCCGCCTTGGCCGGGGTGAAGAGGTAGTTGCGGCTGGTCACTTGGAGCCCGCGGGGGCCCGCGCCGGAGAGGCGCACTTCCACGTCGCCTCTGAGCGCCGAGCCGGGAGCCAGACTAAACTCCAGGAACGGAAGTGGCACGGCAAAGGTGGCAACGTAACCGCCACTCACCTTTTCCAGTTGCACCTGGCCACCAGAAACTTCGCCCACGAACTCGAAGGTCCACTTCCCGGCAGCCGGGGTGTAATATTCAAACGGCTTTTTCACGCCCTGGGTGACGGCTTTCATGGCGATGAGTTTCGGCTGACCGCGCAGATTCACAGCCATGAAACGAACGTCGCCTGCGCCGACCTTCGCATCACCTTTGCGATCCGGCCCCAGAACGATCCCCGCAGTGTCCCCTTGCTTGAAGACGAGTTGCTCTTGGGTTGCGCCGTTTTCCAGCGGCGAATCGTCCGTGACGGCGATCCGCGCATAGAGAAACGCTTTATTGTAGCCGATCTGGGCGTTGGCGAGCGGCTTGCCTGCCTTGTTCAGAACAGAAACGGGAATGTTCTTCCATGCGGCCTCGCCACTCATGGGGTTGCCAGCAATCGGTTGAATCGTGAGCGCACCGACCGCAGCAGCAGCGACATCCGTCGCTAATGCGTAGGTTTTGTCGAGCTGGACAACGCCACTCGCACGACTCTCACCTTCCACCGCCCCCTGGCTGAAACCCTTGACCTTGTAGGTCATACCGGAGCTATAGGCCCAGAGTTCACCGGTAGCCGGGAAATAGGCTACCCGTCCGCCACTGGTTTCGCCGCCGAAAGTGTAGGGTCCGGCGGGCGTCACGTCGCCGGGATTATTCATGAGGGCATCCACGAAAAATCCATCCGCAGTGTAAAAATAGATTTGCCCCCACTCGCTGCCACCCGCGATGTATTTGTCGTTGGCCAACCCCGCCATATTCCAGAAATGATACATCTCTCCCGGCGCGGCGCCTGCCGTGGCCTTGCGGCCCGCCAACCAGAGGAGCTTCCCGTCCGGGGCAAACTTGGCAAACTTAACCACGTTGAAATGCGAGGTGTGTCCCATCCCTTCGCACATCCGCTCGGCGGTTGCTGCATTGGCAAAATCATACGGGCCTGTGCCGCCCTTGAGCTTGGTATTAAAGAGAGTATAGACATTGCCCTTGGTATCCACCCGCACCCCAAGAAGCCCTTCGCGGTAGCCGGTGGACATCCGGTTGAGACCCGGCATGACTTTGGGCACGACAAGCGACGCTTTCTTGAGGTCCCAGTCGATGGCCCCGTCTTTGGCGAGGGACTTGGCAGGAACCTTGAGGAGGCAGTTATCCATGGTGGTGAAGTAAAGGTCGCCGTTGGATTCCATGTGCATTGCCGAGGTCGCGCCAGCCAGCGCAGGAACCGGTTTTCCGTCGGCGAGAGTGGTCAACTGCTCGTTCTCGTTCTCCTGCACTTTTCCATCGCCATTGCGGTCAATCCAGACGTTTGTTCCCCTCCATACAGCCACGGGACGCATCATGTCGTCCTTGAGCAAACAGATGGAGCGCAAACGGCTGTCTTTGATGAAGTAATACTGACCGTTGTTCGCCTTAATCGTTTCCGGCTGCGGAAGCCCGTCTTCCAAATTGCCGACCTGCTCATAACCGGCGAAATCGGGTGCCCAATAGGCGTTGGGCACGCCCGTCTTGCCTTCACCGGCCAGATTGGCGCGGCAAATCGCGCCGTTATTGAGATAAAATACGTTCCGGGGATCGTCCGGCATCGGCCAGGTCGAATTCCAATAGACGCCGGGACCATACCAGCGGTTCAGCAGCTTGCCATCTGACAGCGCAATGCGGGAAAAGACCTTGGGTGGAGCGCTTTCAGCAACAACGATGGCTCCCTGTGAGTCAATCGTCAGGCCTGCTGGATTCAGGAACACCAAAGCCTCTGGATCGTATTTCCCCTGCCACGCACGACCGCCTTTTGTTCCAATCGTCTTCACCAGCTTGCCGGTCGCGCTGAATATTTTCACCTGCTGCGATTTCCCGAGATCGGTGACCGCCAACTGGCCGTCCTTGTCCACGGCGACATCATAGGGCGCTTCCAGCCCGGAGACGACCACCGGCGTTGCCACCCCAGCGAATTTCACCCCAGTGGCTTTCGTAAAACGAACAACCTGCGCGGTTTTGCCGGGGACGTAGGAAACAGCGAATAGATCCCCCGCCGCGTTCACCACCAATCCGCGCGCACCGGGGCAATTGAGTTCGCCCGTGGGTTTGCAAGTCTCGGCATCCACGATGAAAATTTTGTTCAAGGAGTAACTGCTCACGAAGACCTTGCCGTCGCGCACCGCGAGGCCGACACAATCCGGCTGCCGCACCATGCCCTCAGGATTGGGATCCTCCTTTTTGCCGACCCCGACTTCCAAAGGCGTGGAATCCTTGGGCACCAGCGTGTAACCCCCAGCGCATACGGGAAGCTCCGCTGGTCCGCCTTCGCTCCAGGTCAAAAGAGCGCCGGTCTTGGCATCCGAGCGACAAAGATAATTTTTGTCAGCGCCACGGATGAGATAGACATACTTTTCATCAACCGCCACGGCGTAAAAAGGTCCGAATCCGCCCCCCACAAACGGCTTGGTTCTCCAGATCGTTTTTCCTGCCAGATCAATCTTCACCAGAGGTTGCCCGGCTTCTCCCGTCGGCCAGAGCAAGTAAAGCGATTCAGCATCCGATGCCGCATCGATCGGACTCGTGTGATCTCCGCCCCAAGCGCCTTTGCCATCGAGCGTCTGATAAAAAGGATCGCCCGAAGCCCCGACGCCGCCCTGGTAATCCGCCACGAGCGGCTTGTGGAAATAAGCGCCCCACTTATAAGAACCGGGAGCGAGCGGCTTCCCGAACGCATCGCGTCCGTCCCAACGCACTTCGAGCTTCCCCTTGGGATGCGCTTCACCGCCCATGACCTCGCGAAGGATTCCGCCATCTGCATCCAGAATGTTGACGGAAACCTTGAGCCCATCGTCCGGCACGTTCACTTCAAACGGCACGCCGACTTTGGGAATCTCGACATTCGCCGCCGCTTTCGCATCGGCAACTACCTGCGCCATGGTAGGGCGCACCCGCTTGCCGGGCGATTTATCCGCATAGATCAGCTTGCCCCAAGCGTCCGGACTGTGAAATGCGAAAACGCCTGGATTCTTGCGGTAGCACAGGAGAACGCGGGACTTGTCGCCCCCGATCCAAAGCGTCTCCGCCGTGAACGCTGCGCCTTCGCCCGCCTTAAACGGGTTTTTACCGTCCGGGACATCTAGGACCGACCATGGGAGCTTGGCTTCCATCACATAACCGGTTTTGCCGTTGTCCTTGATGCAGACTTCCGCGCCGGGAGGCATGGTAGTCTCACCGTTCCTGAGATTGGTACCCCGGTTGATGTTCACGAAACTTTTGCCTGTCAGGTGATTCTGCCAAAAACTGAGGTGCAGCACGCGCGTGCTCGCTTGGTCCCGGTTGCGGTCCAGCGGATAGGGTAGTGCGGGGTCCGAAGACAAGCGAACCTGCAAAATATCCCCCCACCAAAATCCGTCCTGCGGGTTGTAGGGGTTGTAAATGCCGCGTCCCGGCATGGTGACTTTCGCGGAAAGATAGAGCGCATCTTTGTCATACATGACCGCCCACTCGGCGTTCATGGTGTCGGCAGTCTGCGTCGAAATATAAACAGGCTCCTGGGTTGAGAGGTCCCAATCGTCAAGGTTGCCATCAATGACAGGTGGCTTGCCGTCCTTCACAGGAACAGCTGTCATGACGCCGTTGCAAAAATCAACCGCTTGGGAAACGGTTGGCAGGGTGGCAAGCGCCAGTGCAGCGCATAGAATACGGAGTACGCGAGGAAACATAGGGGAGTTCATTGGGGATTCTTTTTCAGGGGGGAAGAAGAGAGGGATTGATACTATGGATCGGAAAAACTTTGGAAAGTTATTTCCATCCCCAGTTCCGCGTATCACAAACAGGTGGATCGCGACCTCCGGGCGCGATGGACCGCGCTCCCCATTCCTAACCCGCGAACAAACCCTAATACGACTTCGCCCAGAGCACGCGCTTCTTGCTCGGCTGGCCGCAGACAACACATGCGCCGTCCTCTTCCACCTCATCAAACGGAATGCAGCGAATCGTCACCTTCAAATCCGTCTTGATGACCTCCTCGCACTTCCCACAGCCGCACCAGTGCGCCTTGGCAAAGCCGCCGTGAATCTCCGGCTTGTCGGCATTCTTCGGCGTGAAGTAAGCGTAAAACGCCTCGCGACTGTCGATAGGCAGCGTATTGGCATCCCGGTAAGCCAGCGCACGCGCGTAAAGCGCATCCTGGATCGACTGCAAAATCGCGGGAATCTGCGCGGGCACTTCAGCAGCGGGGAGAAACGCCTTCTCCTTCGCCCCCTTGTCACGCCGGGCAAGCGCCACGGTCCCTTGTTCAAGATCGCGCGGGCCAATCTCAATCCGCACCGGCGCGCCCTTCTTGATCCACTCCCAATTCTTCGTCCCACCGCCGATGTCACGCTGATCCACCTCCACCACCACCGGCTCCCCATGGAACCGCTGGGCGCGCAGTTCGCCAGCCAGCTTATTCGCGGCAGCGAGCACCGCCTCCCGCGTCTCAGGCTTGGGCGTGACAGGCAAAATCACAACATGCGTGGGAGCAACCCGCGGCGGGAGAATCATCCCGTCGTCGTCGGCGTGCGCCATGATCAGCGTGCCAATCAACCGCGTGCTCACGCCCCAGCTCGTCGTCCAGGCCAACTCCTCGCGCCCCTCGCGGGACTGAAATTTAATCCCGCTGGCCTTGGCAAAATTCTGCCCCAGGAAATGGGAAGTCCCCGCCTGAATCGCCTTGCGGTCCTGCACCATCGCCTCAATACAAAGCGTTCTGTCCGCGCCGGGGAACCGCTCACTCTCGCTCTTCTCGCCGCAATAAACCGGCACCGCGAGATGTTCGCGGGCAAAAGTCTCATAAACCCCGAGCATCTTCTCCGTCTCCTCAATCGCCTCCTCCCGCGTCTCATGCGCAGTGTGGCCTTCCTGCCAAAGAAACTCCGCCGTGCGCAGGAAAACGCGCGGGCGCATCTCCCACCTCACCACATTCGCCCACTGATTAATCAAAATCGGCAAATCGCGGTAAGACTGCACCCACTTCGCATACGTCGCGCCAATGATCGTCTCCGAAGTCGGCCGGACCACCAGCGGCTCCGTCAACTCCGAGCCGGGCGCAGGGCGCATCTTCCCATCGGGACCAACCTCCAACCGGTGATGCGTCACCACCGCGCATTCCTTGGCAAAACCCTCCACATGCGCCGCCTCCTTTTCCAAATAGCTGATCGGGATAAAGAGCGGAAAATAAGCATTCTTGTGGCCGGTGGCCTTGAACATCCGGTCAAGCTGCTGCTGGATGGCCTCCCAAATCCCGTAACCCCAAGGCTTGATGACCATGCAGCCGCGCACATCGGAAGCCTCAGCCATATCGGCAGCTTTCACGACTTGCTGATACCACTCCGGGAAATCCTGGTCGCGGCGAGGGGTGATGGCAGTCTTAACAGCAGGCGTTTGGTCACTCATAAATGGAAAAAAGGAAACATCCAGTAACGCAGATTTTCAAAGCTTTTGAAAGCGATTTAACTCACGCGGAGGCGCAAAGAGCGAAGCGACTTTGCGCCCCTCTCGTTCCCAAACTCCATTTGGGGATGAAGAAACACCTACCCATGTCACGGTTTGAATATTGATCCCTCTCGAATTATGCGGCTGTTAGAAAACAGAAATAGCCACATCCAAAACGAAAAGAGAAATACAAATTGGAGCAACAACACCGAATGATAAGACCTATCACTTGCATATCTTTGGGCTGACAGGAAGCCACCCGCATAATTAACCAAAAGGAATAACGGTGCCGCAAGCCGAGCCGCCAGAAACCCTTTTTCTTTGAGTTGTATCATCCAGAATCCTACTGAAAGACAAAATGCATCCACCACGGCCATTGTAAATTTCACACCGCATGCAACTCCAGGCGAAATAGATCCCGCTTTGATATAAAACAGAACAGGAATGCAACTAGGATGGATTACAATTAACGCAATCGTGTTATAACTCAACATTCCGAGCGTAACAAGAATCAACGAAAACAATCCGTTTTGTATGCGAAAAGCTAGCGGAAGCGATGCCCGGAAGCTGTTGTGCTTCGATATCGTGCCCAGCCAAAGCACAAACATGAAAATATAGATCAGATATATCATACTAAATATTATTTTAAAGACCCCTCCAAAAACGCCTCATAAAACTCCACGCCCCGCCGCAGTTCCTCCAGCCCGATCCACTCATCCTTCGTATGCGCCTGCGCGATGGACCCCGGTCCCGCCGCCACAGCCGGAATCCCCGCCGCAGCCAGCACCGCCGCATCACAAAACCACGGCGCGCCGCACAGCTTGCCACCAGCTCGTTCGAGCGCGGCAATAAGCGGATGCCCAGGCTCAGTCCATAACGGACGCGACTCCGTCCACGAAGCCTCCAAATCAGGGCACACCACCCGCAACTCCTCCACAATCCCCTCCACAAACCCGGCCCGATCCTGCTCCGGAATCGTCCGCAGATCGACGCCCGCCTCGCAGCAATCCGGCACGATGTTGATTTTTGAGCCGCCCCGAATCGTCCCAACGCTGGCAGTCGGTGCGCCGAGCACCGGATGGTTCATCGCAGCAAACCGGGGGATCACCCGTTCGCGTACCACGCGCAGCACCTCCATCATCTTGTAAATCGCATTCGCTCCCCGATCCGGCGCAGAAGCATGCACCGCCTTGCCCCGCGTCGTAAGGTGCAGCCAGGCCGAACCCTTGTGCGTATGCACAATGCCCAACTCCGTCGGCTCGCCAATCACCGCAAAATCCGCCGTGTGCTTCGCAACAAACGCCTTGGACCCATACTGCCCGGCCTCCTCCCCCATCAATCCGGCAAAACAAACCTCATAGCCCAGCGCCGGAATCCGCTCCCGCAACTCCCAAAGAGCCCAAAGCATCGCCGCCATCGGCCCCTTGGTATCGCTCGCGCCGCGCCCCCAGAGCTTCCCCTCGCGCACCTCGGCGGCAAACGGATCAATCGTCATCCCCACCACACTCACGGTGTCCAAATGCGGCGCAAACACCACGCGCTTCTTCCCCGGCGCATCGCTGGGGAAGACCGCAACCACGTTCGGGCGACCCGGCAACACTTCCTCCCACTGCACCCGCGCACCCGCCCACCGCAAAAACTCCCCCACATACTCCGCGCACGCCGCTTCGCCGGGGTTTTCCACCCCCGGATCGCCATCCGGGTTCACACTCGGGATGCGCACCAGCGCCTGCAGCAACTCAACAACATTGGCGGGCACACTCATGGGTTTCTCTTATTTCCCGTAAGTCTGGAAATACCACTCGACGAACTTCGGAATGCCGTCGCAAATCTTCGTCGTCGGCCGGTAATTGAGCAGTTCCCGCGCTTTGGTAATATCCGCGTAAGTAATCGGCACGTCGCCAGGCTGTTCCGGGAGCCGGTTAATGACCGCCTTCTTGCCCACCGCGCTCTCAATGGCGGCAATCAATTCGCTCAGCGTCGTAGTCTGGCTCTCGCCCAGGTTGAAGACATCGCAAAGCGGCCCCTCGTAAGTCAGGCAAGCCGTGACTCCTTGCAAAATGTCGTCGATGAACGTGTAGTCGCGCCGCGTGGACCCGTCGCCGTATTGGTCGATCGCTTTCCCCTCATGGATCGCCTTGGTGAATTTGTGAATTGCCAGGTCAGGCCGCTGCCGGGGTCCGTAAACTGTAAAGAAACGCAAACTGATCGTGCGCATCCCATACAAGTGCGAGTAGTTGGAACAAAGCTGCTCCCCGGCCAGCTTCGTCGCCGCATAAGGGCTGATCGTCTGGTTCAAACACATGTCCTCGCGGAAAGGCACCGTCTTGAGCACGCCATAAACGGACGAACTCGACGCAGAAATAAACCGCTTCACCCCGGCCTGCCGCGCCGCTTCCAGAAGATTGAACGTCCCGGTGACATTCGTCTCGATGTACAGCTTCGGCTGCTTGATGGAAGGCCGCACCCCAGCCCGCGCCGCCAAGTGAACGATGGCGTCGAAGCCCCCCTCACCCACGATGCGATTGATGGCGTCGGCATCGCGGATATCCGCCTCATGCAGCGCAATCCGGCCCGCCGCGCACGCAAGGTTGGTCCGCTTTATCTGCGGAGCGTAGAAATCGTTGAACTCATCCACGACCGCCACTTCATGCCCCTGCGCCAAAAGGAGATCCACAAGATTGGAACCAATAAAACCGGCTCCGCCAGTCACCAAGATTTTCATTATCGCAGGCTATGGAACGGAAAAAATTCGAGCAAGCAAAAGTTCCGGGCTTTTCCGGGGTTGACACCCCGCCCGCCCAGTGAGATACATTTTCAACTTATCTTTATGGCCGACGAGACTCCCCCCGCTACCCCAGATTCCAGCCCTACAAAAAAAGCAACGGTCCGCATTGCCCTTCCTCCAAAACCGGGCGCTGATCCCTCTGATCGGAAGGAGACTATCCGCATCCCCCTGCCCGAGCAGACCGCTGAAATAAAGAAGGAGACCATCCGCATCAATCTCCCTTCCAAGGCCGATGTCAAACACGAAACCATCCGCATCAATCTGCCCGAGAATGCGACTGCAACCTCTCGAATTAAGATGCCGGTCCAATTTCCCTCAGCCCCCAGTGCCCCGTCTGCACCGTCCCTTCCCTCGGCACCACTGCCACCTCCCGGCAAGCTATCCGTCCCACCCCCTCCCCCTGGCAAACTTCCGATGCCGCCTAAGCCGCCGGGTCTCTCCGGCAACCCCTTGCCGCCCCCTCCCTCCTCCAGCATTCCCGCTGCTCCGGCTTCCACACCACCACCGCCTGCGGGATTCCCGATGCCTCCAAAGCCTCCGGGCATCCCCTCCAGCCTCGCGACACCGCCCGCTCCCGCAACCCCGGTTGCTCCTGCTACTCCAACAACCCCGGCTGCGCCATCGGAAGGCACCGTGCGGGTGATTCAGCAACCCGTGGTTCCCAAAAAGGAAACCACCCGGATTACGCTCCCTCCTGACCCGAAAACCATGCCCAAGGCTACCGTCAAGCTCAACCAGACGGTCCCTTTATCGACACCTCGCCCAGCCCCCGCGCTCAAGACCGCAGATATCACCACCACCGAAATCTCAGACGATGATCCTATGATGTATCCCCTCAGTATCGCCGCCCTCGTCGCCGCCATTTTTGCCGTCATAACGGCACTCATCGCGGGATAAATCCCATAACCACGGCGTTGACTCGCCGACCAACCGACCCATTAGAATCCATGGCCAGCCCAAACGTTCTTAACTTAACGGAAGTAAATTTCGATCAGGAAGTCCTTAACGCCACCGCCCCTGTCCTCGTGGACTTCTGGGCCACTTGGTGCGGACCCTGCAAAATGATCGCACCGATCATTGACGAAATCGCCACGGAAAAAGCCGGGGTCTTCAAAATCGCCAAAGTGGACGTGGATGAAAACCAGGCCATCTCCGCCCGGTTCGGCATCCGAGCCATTCCCACACTGCTGCTGTTCAAGAATGGTGAGGTGAAAGAACAAATCGTCGGTGGCCAGGTGAGCAAAAACGATTTGATCTCCAAGCTCGAAGCCCTCGCTTAATAGCCTCAACAGCAACTTCTTTTACTGGCGTCCCTTCCTCGTGAAGGGACGCCTTTTTTATACGCACATATGCGTATTGCGCAATTATGCGAATTAGCAGATCGTAAAAACACGTATGAAACCTACAAAAGCCATCCTCTCCTTGAGTTTGCTGACATTAATTGCAGCTTCCCGAGCCCAAGCGACGGTCATCGTGACCTACGCTGAGGACCCCGGGCAGCTGAACTCCACGCTGGTCAATTCAACCGTTGATACCTTCAACGGCATCACGCCAGGATACTATACCAGCTCCAGTCATGAGTCGGCTGCCACCCAAGCAGCTCTCACTTGGTCCGGAGTTGGCACCTTCACCAACCTCAACATCAAATCCGCCGATCAATATGGTGGAGCCGCCAACACCAACTATGCCGTAGTGGGCTTGGGCGTCAACACGCAGAGCATCCTCAACCTGAACACGCCAAGTTCTTACTTCGGACTCTGGTGGTCGGCAGGCGACGCGAAAAACGTCCTCGACTTCTACAGTGGAGCCAACGGCACCGGCACGCTGCTGGCGGAATTCACCACCACCAATCTGATGGACAAACTGACACCAAAGACCGTCTATCCCAATGGTTACTATGGCAATCCGAACGCGGGACCGAACTATCAGAAAGATTCTGGAGAACCGTTTTCCTTCATCAACTTCTTTGGAGTTCCTGGAACCGAATGGTCCTCGATCGTCATCACTAATAATGGCAACAGCGGCTTTGAAGCTGACAATTACACCTCCCGCGTTGCCGCCTACGACCCCACAACCGATGGCGCAATGCCAGGTGTTGTTTTGGAGGCAATCAACGGGACCCAAGAAGTCCTACTCGCGCAAGCCCCCGAACCCAGCGCCAAATGGGCCATGTTCCTCATTGGCGGATTGAGCCTAGGCGGACCGCTCCTCCGGCGCTCTCGAAAGATATAATCCAGCCAATATTGCTCTGGAATACTCTTATTTTGCTCATTTGAAATGAACCGCGGATGCCTCTAGCGAGACTGTTCCATAGGAAAAAAATATAGTCATATACGTGTTTTTCCCTTGCGTAATTCTACGGAATTTCGCAAAAAGCGCGTATGAAAACGATAAAAGCCACGCTCTTTTTGGGATTGTTGGCATTTTTGGTCGCATCCCGCGCCCAAGCGACGCTCGTCGTAACCTACGCTGAAAATCCCGGCGCAGAGAATTCCACTCTCTCCAACACAACGGTTGACAATTTCAACAGCGACTCCGTTGGCTACCACACCACCGTGGGCGATTCCGCCCTCAACTGGGCTGGCGTTGGCACCTTCACCAACCTCAACATTAAAGCCACCGATCAATACGGTGGAGCCGCCAACACCAACTATGCCGTAGTAGGTTTGGGGGTCAACACGCAGAGCATCCTCAACCTGAACACACCCAGTTCCTATTTCGGGCTCTGGTGGTCGGCAGGCGACGCAAAAAACGTCCTAGACTTTTACAGCGGAGCCAATGGCACCGGAACCTTGCTGGCGGAATTCACCACCGCCAACCTGCTTCAAAAATTGCAACCCGCGACCCTCTATCCCAGTGGCTACTATGGCAATCCGAATGCAGGGCCAAACTATCAGAGAGATGCTGGAGAGCCGTTTTCTTTCATCAATTTCTTTGGGGTTCCCGGAACCGAATGGTCCTCGATTGTCATCACGAACCATGGCAGCAGCGGCTTTGAAGCCGACAACTACACCTCACGGGTTGCTGCTTTCAACCCTTCAACCGAAGGCCCACTACCTGGTATTGTAGTAGAGTCCATCAACGGAACCCAGGAAGTTGCCCTCGACTCACTTTCAGGCTTCGGCGGCGGCGTCGCACTGGCACCCGAGCCCGGTGTGAAATGGGCCATGTTCCTCATCGGCAGCTTGAGCTTCGGTGGCCCTCTTCTACGGCGCATCAAAAAGACCGCCTAATCAGACTCTTCTTCTTAAGAAAAAAGCCACCTCATTCTAGGGGTGGCTTTTTGCTATACCAAGATCGCGTTCAAACTCTCGGGATATTCCCAAAACCGGCGCGCTGCGAAGCCTTACCGAGTATTCATCATCCCGCCCATCATTCCCTGTCCTTCTCCCGGCTCGGGTTTATTCCAAGGAATCGTGCTAACCCGTGCGGTATCCGTTGGCTTTGGAGCCTCCGTTGAACACCCGCCCATCAAGAGAGCGGCACCAACCAGAAGAAGTGATAAACCGAGTCGTAGCATGGGGATAATAATCTGAACTTGAATGTTAGGAACCGGGAAAGATTACTACGTCACCCGGTTGCACTGTGGAACCTTTGACTGTGCTTCCCACTTGGATGTCGGCAATGGAGGTGGACGGCTCAACGGAGGTCACATGGAGTCGGGCCACCATGCTGCCACCGCGTTTGACAACGAGCGAGGCACCGGCAACAACACCCTGTTTATCCCCAATGCTCAGGACCACAAAATTCCAATTCGGGTTGACAGCCAATACGGTTCCTTCGAGTCCCGGCTTGGCCAGCCCCGCCGCGCGACGGGCTGCATCCGCTTCCAAAGCAGCGGCTTTCTTCTCGGCATCCTCGGACTTGGATTGAAGGGTTTTGACGAGTTCTTCCTTTTCCGCTGCCTTCGCCTTGGCTTCCTCCAATTCCTTCGTAATTGCGGGGTCAGGCGTTGGAGCGGCAGCAACCTGAACAGGCGCTCCGACTTTGGCTTCGAGATCCTTGTTCTTAGTCTCCAACTCTTGAATCTTGGCCGCAGTGGCTTCCAAATCTTTCTTCGCCTTATCCGCATCGGCGCTGTCGCTCACACTTTTCGCCTCGATGGCGGCTTTGGCGTCAGCAACGGTTTTCAATTCTTCCTTGGCGGTTTTGGCCTCGGCGGTAACTTTTTTGACCTGCTCGTTCAAGGATTCTGAATTTTTCTGGGCACTTGTTGCCTCCTCGCGCGCCGCCTTGGCGGCTCCCCGGTGGAGGACATTCATAACGCCGGAGACCGCTGTGAGAGCGATCGCCGTTCCGAGCAAAATTCTGGGTAAAAGGGAGGAACTGGCCATAGTGGATAGATTGATTGAATGGGGGGTGCGCTGGAAGTTGCAGCGTTTAGCAGAGTATTTCTATGCCCTCATCCGGGGGGAATGCAAGCCGATTGACACAAAAAAATTGTCATTGGCGCGTTTTCCGTCGATAGTCCTCCTGTCGCCAGGGACTACGGATTGAGAGCAAGCCAACCCCGCCAGGGCAGGAATGCAGCAACGGTCGTCTGACTCTCCTTGTCGTAGCTCTCTGGCGGCTTCTTTATTTCTGCCGATCCCCATCGGAACGGCTAGTTATTCCCGCTTGCCCCCAAGCCCGAACTGAACGCGCCGGAAGCTTCACCGAGCTCAGCCCAAGAACTCAGCCACGAACTCCAAAAACTCGATTCCATCCCCGCCACACCCGGCCACGAGGAGAGCCAGGAACTCATAAAGGAAGAGGTGATCGAGGAAACACCCGCCGCTCCACTCCACGAACTGAGCCAGGAACTCCAAAACAACTCGCCTTTGGCTGCCGTCTGCCAAGAACTCAGCCACGAGCTTTGCAGTGTCTCGGATGCCCCCGCGCTGACAGCCCAAGAACTCAACCAGGAACTCCAAAACGCGCTCTGGGCCGCGCCAGGCCACGAAGCCAGCCAGGAACTCAATACCTCGCCTTGAACACCGGGCCAGGAGGACAGCCACGAACTGAGCGCACTGCTGGTCGCACCAACCCCCGGCCATGAAGATAGCCATGAACTCATTCCACGGCTTTCCACCGCGCCGGGCCACGAAGCCAGCCACGAGGCAAACGCCCCCACTTCTGCGCCGCCCAACCACGAACTCAGCCAGGAACTGAGTTCCCCGTTCTCCACTGCTGCACTCCAGGAGGCCAGCCAGGAACTGAGCCCGAAGCCGCTGAAGAGACTCGCCCCCACGGATTCCAAGCCCACAGGCAACAGCCCGCTGGAACTCTCGCTGGAAAGGTGCTCTAGCAACTGTTTGCGTAAAATGCGATCAATCTCCACCATTCCGAGATGGCGCATTCCCTCCAAATCACTCCCTAAAAGGGTGGCCAGTACGCGGCGTTGTTCGTCGGTCCATTCCGGAGACTGCCCCAGCGCAAAAGCCAGCTTGCGACCTTCGCCCTGAAGCCGCGCCAGCACGGCAATTAACGATTCCCCCTCGCATCGCATCGCCCCCACCAGGTCGAGCATTTTCTGGAATGCCAAGTGATACGGCACCGTGGCAAAAATATCGGAGACCTGCTCGGAAATGCCATCGGAAGGCGTGGTGGTTTCGTTGGACCGGACAATCGTCTCCCAAGCTCCCGAGGTGTTTACAAAACCAAGCTCGGCATAAAACGTGGCGTTCCCCCGTTCTGCGGAGATATACCAGTTACGGGCATCAGGGCTGACCTCCGTGCAATAAACTTCTTTCCCCTTGGATGCGTCATAAACTTTCAAGAGCACCTTCCCATGCTGTATCCGCGAGGTCGGATACTCGCTCCAATCGATGTCCCAGTAGCAGAAAAGCCATTGAGGATCGCGCGCCACCAGGAACAGCACCTTGGATCCGTAGGATGTGGGGAGCGTTCCAAGGTCTTCAAAAGCAGGAACTTCAGAACCCTTCACGGGATGCTCGCCAATGGTCGCCTCATACTTATGGACATTTTCTTCCGGCATACCATGAACCACCGGTTCCTTCGTGAGATGGAACGGCGATTTCTTCCTGCTGCCCTTGGCTTTGGCAGTTTTCCCTTTTTGGATATTTCCCATAGTCCGTGATCGTGTTTATGGCGCTGGTTGAGTGACTGCTGTTTTGACTTGCTAAACGATGCTAAAGTCAAGCGCAGACAACGCAATCAAATTTCAAATAATCAAGTTTTAGGCTCTTCGTGAATTAGCGTGGTTGAAGATCGAGCTTTCCGAGGAAGAAGAGGATGCGGATGCGATAGTTCTCAAAGTTGCGGAAGCCGCGTGCGCTGGCTTTGAGGGACTGGATGGTTGAGTTGAA
>Ga0316226_1000413_pt1 | contig 58503 bp, 70 predicted proteins | sample TBH18017metaG_FD_206009 | JGI IMG/M metagenome (GOLD analysis project Ga0316226, IMG submission 206009) | Freshwater microbial communities from Trout Bog Lake, Wisconsin, USA - TBH18017 | ecosystem: Environmental > Aquatic > Freshwater > Lake > Hypolimnion/Profundal zone | place: USA: Wisconsin...
AATGGGAGTGCGGCAAGCGGGAAAACCTACCATGCTGCAAGCTCAGGGATAGCGTCAAATAGCCCATCATACCTTGAGATCTGTAACCTGACCATTCAGAATATCTTCATCAATACAGGCGGAAATGGTTCAGGGGCAACAGATTACACAGGGTTATTGACAAGGAACATTTTCATTGATGATGGAAGTGGGAGTTACTCGAATGTGAATATCCATAACAATACCCTTAATAATGCCCGAACGGGTATATGGATGGCTTTTGAAGGGATAACCGTATCAGCCGTGAATATCTACAGCAATATCATGGTAGATCACGCATGGACAATAATGATAGGCGCTGGTAGTAATAACTCGGTAATATCAGGCGTTGACATCTATAAGAATGAGTTTTCCGACTGGCATTTGTGGCAGTATCCAACGGCACAATATCACACAGATGGTTTGATTATTTACAGCAATACAGGGGCATCGACATCGCATTACGCCGGGAAGTTTCGAGACAATTATGCCCATGGCAACCTTGGAGCGGGTAGTCCTTCTGGTTTTATCGGTTCTGGTTGCGGTGGTCAGAATTTTCTTATCTATAATAACCTGTTCGTCTGCAATAACGTAGACGGAGGTGAAACGAAAGGGGCATGTATAGTTGATTACAATGCAGGCCCTACAGGATGCACGGCAGGGCAACCAGTCAACACTACACTTTATAACAATACAATAATAGGCACGGCAACGCAGGCCAGTGGACAGGCGGGGCACGCTATAAAAGCGGCAAGAGCCGGAATCTACATGACGGTTAAGAACAACATATTTGTTAATTATTATGTGCCGCTTTATGATATGAACACTGATTTAAGCGGTTTTAGTGGTGCGAACGGCTCAGCAGATTACAATTTATATTATGGACACACCTATGCCGCCGCCTTTAACGATGGTGGAACTAAAGTATCCATAGCTACGTTTAAATCAACCTATAGCCAGGAGAATCACAGCGTAGCCGCTAATCCTTCCATCGACGCAAACTATAAACCCGATGCAGTGGGCGACCCTATTGTGGCAGCAGGGGCAGACTTAACATCATTGGGAATTAATACCGATAAAGACGGCAATGCTCGCCCTTCCGGTTCGGCTTGGACAATTGGGGCTTACGAATGGAACACAACTCCCGATACGACCCCACCCGCCTTAGTAACTATGACCGTTAATGTTTCAGGAACAACCGCCACACTAGTTTTAAATGAAAATGTCACGGTCAACTATGGCACAGGTTTTACCCTTGATTGTAATGGAGGAGTAGGAGAAGGCCTCTCTTTCGTCAGCGAAACTGTTGGAACCATCCTTTTTAACATCACAGGTAGGGCGATAGATATTGCTGAAAGTTGCACGTTTGGCTACACTACTGTCACCGATGGCATTGAAGATGCGGCAGGGAATGACCTTGCATCCATTGTGGGCGGGGCAGTAACCAACTCCTCAACCCATACCCCGACAGAAATCACTTACACAGTCACACCCTCAACATCAAAAGGATGTGCAGTGGCACCCGTTACGGCAAAGACGGTAGTCACGGGGACTACAACAACTTTTGCTTGCGCCCCCGATTATAATTATACCTGCACAAATTGGACAGGAACGTGCGGTGGATCAGGGACAACCACTTTGACGACCTCGGCAATAACAGCAGACTGTACGGTGATTCAGCCATGCAAACAAACGTATCCTGATGTGTCAATATGCGTTGCGGGAAGTTGTGCGACATGGACATTAGGCTCGGGGCCAGTAGTGACATTTCATTAAAATGGAGACGACATTGAGTGAAGAGACGACACTGAAATTCAAATTGGTAACTTTGGCAACAATCTCAATCGGGATTCTGAGTGCATGCATGATAGTCGCAGCAATATGGATTACAAACATTTCAACCACTCAAGCCGACCTTGCAAAAGTACAAAGTACTCACGGAGAGGACATAGCGACACTTAAACAAAATGATATAAACCAAAAGGAAGCTCTATCTTATATCGTGAATCGTGTAGACGAAATAAGGAACGACCAGATAAGGCGATACAATCCAAGGAGTAAATAACATGGGGAAGCAAAGCGATTTACCTTATACCTCTGCAAATGTGGAATGTGTTTGTGCCACGGCAAGGAGCGAAAACCTACTCAACAGGATAAAGCCGATATTAAACGTGAGTGGGAGAATATCCGGTTCATAAAATGGGAGTGTAAATCATGCCAGAGCAAATAATATGTCCACTTTGTAAACAACCCACAGATGGTGTTACGAGTGTAACTGGGAATCAGGTATGTTCTAATCCCAATTGCTTAATTAAAGAGTTTGGTATCAGGACGGCCAATGAACAGGAAGCATACGCAAAGACATTTAAGTGGGCAACATTGAAGAAAGCAACACAGCCGACGGAGGGGAAACCATCGGTATGGAAGTGAAACGAACTATCAAACATTATTTGTCAGTTGCCCTATTTCTAACCTCAATTTTGCCCCTCACTGCACTTTTACAGGAGGTAAGGGAGGATAAGACGCAGGCAATGATAAAAATGGATTGTGGGGCATCCTGTGAGCATGAAATTACAGGCTTGGAGATTCGGGAAGGTGAAATCATCAATAAACTATTGGAGGGAGAGAAATGAAAGCAATTATCGGTTTGCCAACGGTGGCAAGGGCATCGGTTATGGTTATTTTGGCAGTAATGTTGTTGGCGGGATGTGCAGGATTCTCGAACATGGGTGCCAAGGAAGTTATGAAGGTCGAAGAGGCCATTGTGTCCCTTGGACAGTCTAAGCTCACCGTACCATGCAAAGCGGGAATTATGGCGGGGCTTACCATTGCACCGGATACGAATAAATCAGTTGAAAATTTGGTTAAGGCAATGAATATGCTGGTTGATCCGAAAGATCCTGAATACATCAAATGCTATGGAGAGGCTCTTTACTTCTCGTTTCTTATTCACGGTGCATCTGATGTCAGCGATAAAATTATATCGAAATTGACTGAGCTTGGGGTGATACTTCCATGATAACCAAATCAGAGTTTATAACCGATCTGGTCATTGAGTTGATTGACGAAGAGAAGAACATCTGGAAACTCCACGAACCTCTGATCTATCATAGTGTCCTCGCAAAGTGTTCTATCTGCGTACCAGAGGAGTTTATGACAGACCTTGCCAGTGTGCCGCGTGTACCTATTCTGTACTTACGATGGGGGAACCGAGCCCATAGAGAAGCCGTCATTCATGATTACCTTTACTGTATTAATTCAGAGCCTGTCGTCACATTTGACCAAGCTAACGATATTTTCAAAGAGGCCATGATTTCAAGAGGGAAGCCGGAAGATATTGTCGGGCCAATGTATGAAGGGGTTTGTGTCGGGGGTAAGTCACATTTTCATAAACGATACGTGGAGGATAAGCTATGAAGTTTGATAACAACACCATTGCCCTTATCGGCCTGCTTATCATAGCCTTTGCATCGTTGTTCGCTATGCCTGCTATTTCAGAAAAGGTTATCACGCTGATTGCTGGTGGAATAATTGGGTTTATGGCGAAGGAGAAAGGATCAGAGTAGTTATATATTTATAATTAGAGGTAACGTAATTTTTACGTTAATAATATAATTACGTTACCTCTTTAACTTAATTTATTACTTTACTGGATTTGATAAAACTTAATAATAAATTGTGGATTTGCCGTTGATGTATGATAACCTGGCAATACCGCCAGCGCACCAGTCGAACCACCATTCGCATATTGTTCTGACGATCCCCCGCTTAATCCTCCGCCAATACCGCCCGTTGTCACGCTGTCCTTAAACTGGACAACATACCTGATATTGCCCTTCAAACCCTGTGCCTTGTCAATGAGTGTTTTCTCAAGATCTTCAAGTCGTATCCGTGATAGGAATGAACCACTATATATGGCGAGGACCTTCACGACCACATCCTTCTTGTAATCAAGCGGGATAAGGGCAGGGTTGGCGAACTTTGGAAGGGTCGTATAATCGCCGATTCTACCATTAAGAAGGATAGGAAGTTCAATGGGAGTTATATTTGGAGTTGTCAGCAATGGCCTGTCTGTGACTACTGACACGCCAGTATTGTTGTTCATGGGTGCATTGATACCCTGCACCTGTCCTTGAAGTTGCCCCTGTTGCTGACCCTGCGTTTGTGCCTGTAGGCTTGTGACTGTGATTTTTGCCGGTTCATTGCACTGCTGATTCGCAAATACCGGACTTGCCATTAATACCAATACTAATGCTACCATTACTAAGTTCTTTCTCATTTTGTTACCTCCTTTTATTTTGATATATACAACTCTTGTTTTCCCAAATTGTCTTGAATGAGTCATTCTCCCTCCATCCCTTTAATCAGCATTAACAACGCTGGTGATTTGATTGTGCCGGTCAAGTTGCAATTATTACATTTTTGACGGTCTGGATTCCATTGTGCGATAGGGCATTTGATTAGGCCCCATTCCTGATGATCATAGAGATATTGCAGGAAGTTATCGGCTTGAAGTTGAGCGTTTACAACCATTGTGGCATTTTCTTCTCTCTCCCAAATTTCATAGGCAGTTTGTCTTAAATATTTATCCCACACTTCCGGCATCTGCTCAACAATCTTGTCGATGGTATCGTAGGATAGGCGGGAGCCAGTGAAGGGATTGTATTGAGCAGTATGCAGAGGATACGGAGTATTTGAACAATTTTTTAGTGTTCTAACACCACATGAGCAATATCTAAATTCTATTCCATCAATATCAGTTTCATATCTATCCCACTCATGCCAGCACATCCCCAGCAACTTCGCCATAAATTCTGCTTTCCAGTCGTTCATAATCCTCCTTGAAAGGGTAGGGACAGGCACGTCGTGACTTGTTTTTCCTTGCTCAAGGGATGACCACACGTCTTAGTTATGCGTTTCGCCCTACCCATTTTATTATTTTCTTTTTGTGCAGGAACACGGTCTGTAAAAACAGATATGTCCTCCTTTTGTGTATGGTTTACTCTTGAAACTCCCCTTTCCATAACAGAAATGACAATTAGGGTTTGGCTCTTTGTCAAGTTCCGTCATTGAATGATCTACTTGATTGAGCAACTCCTCAAATGTCTCTTCTACTTCTTTACTCTGGAATGTGTGGATGTGCCCGCTCTGATCGTCCATTCTATTCCTCCTTTAAAATCCCATCGGTCAGCAACATTGCCTCATCATTATGCTCTGGGTGATTATCTATAATGTGATTTGCCATTTTCAGCCACCCAGACCGTCTTTTACCTTTCTTGGTTGTATACCATATGGGAGTTGTAAATACACAATATTTACAATGGATTATCCCTCTCGTAAACATATTCCCTCCTTCATCCACTTCCAAGCTGGATGTTCAATTTTGCCTTGACTACATTTTACATCCAACCACTTAAAAGTTTAATAGCTTTCTTTCTAAACTTAAGTAAGTCCCAACCAGCATAGTCATCCTCGCACTTATCAAATTTCCAGGTCAGCCATCCAAGTTGTCTATTAAATTCCCTTTTAATCTCAACCATTTTAAACCTCCTCATTTATTTTTATGCTTTTCATTATATTCATCAGTCAATTTAACATAAAAGTCAGCATTATAAAACCACACACCACCTTCACCCTTCGGCCCAATAAACTGTTTAACAACACGCCCAGTTCGAGTTACCGTATTCATTACGTTATCAAATTTACTTGAATCCAAATCCCTCCAAGTCATGTCAATTAATTCCTTTTCATTAATTGCTTTTCTCAAATTCATTATCTGAAATATTGTATCAATCTCTGAAGTTACTTCAGATTTACCAACAGCACGAAAGACATTGACCATATCAACTTCAATTTCTTCAATCAATTGAATTGATTCTTGAATATAATCCCATTCCATACTTAACTTGCTTGTTTTTGCTGCTCCACAAACTTGAGCAACTTTCAATATGTAAGATGGTTTCCTTGAATACCAACCATTGAATGTTGGATCTTTACATAAACGATCAGGATTATCTTCCTCATATTCATTATACCAATTATCCCACTTTTCACCTGAATCCTTAGAAAATTCATAATTTCCTACCATTCTTGAAATCACAAATAAGTCATCAATTAAATGTGCTTCCAATTTTTGAATTTCCTTACTATTTACCGGCCTCGAACATTTCTTATATTTTTGTGTAGCCCAGATGAATAATATTCTACTTGTCAAACCACCACCAATTGCTGAACTTGGAAAACATGAAGCAACTGAATCTGGTGTTGTAGCTGCAATTAAATTTAAGAAAGGTGATGGAATCTTATTCGAACCTGAATGTTTTGTTCTGTACTTCCATGGAATTTCCTTTGAATCAAATAAATCAGTAAGCAAGACAAGCATTTTTGTATTTTCCTTTTTCTGACCTAAAAATGATTCAAATTCCCTTGAGACGATGTTCAATGAAGAATGTCTAAATAATGTCCCATCTGGCATTTGTTCATCAGTTGCTGATGTTTCCAAATCGTCGAGCAATGCTTCCTTCGATGTTGCATCTGCTGACTGAACCAACTCGGTTATGTTTGACATTATCTTAACACCAAAATCAATAGCTTGGCTCTTACGAGCCCGACCTGGTTCAGCAACAAATACTAAGTAAAGATTTGGATAAACACGCAATCGGCCCAAATTTAAGCAAATTTTTTTTCTCAATGCTCCAGCAATTACTGAAATTCCTGTCCATTTTTGAAATAACCTTGCTGGTTCGGTGTCCTCAGTATATTGCATATATGTTTTAAGCCAATCCTTCAACTTACGATCAGCCATTGATAATATCCCTGACCATTTGGTTTGAAATTAAACTTGACTTTGGTATTATTGGTATATTTAATTCATTTGCTAACTTAATTTCGTCTTTCATTCCATTGGATATACACTCACCATATAACCATATTTCATCAATTATTCCTCGCTTAAATAATTCCTTACTATTTGCAATTCCTCTCATTCGTTCTCTCTTATTATCATCATTTAAGGCTAAGCAATCACTAATGTAAGGTGCATATGGAATAACATTATTAATTATTATATTTATATTTCTTATAATATTTAATATTTTAGCTATATTATCTTCAACATTTCCACTTATCGGGTGAGCTATAAATACAACTTTAACTGACATAATCTACCTCCCTTAAATCCTTCCAATTGTAACCGTATTTAAAATCAGAATCGACAATCATTTCTTCATGATTAACCATTATGACTTCCCTCATATGCTTCCTTAAATAATGCATCGCTTCGTACATTGTATCGTCAGTATCCTTAACCAAGACATAAACTGCATCATGCAATTGAAGCCATAAATGAATTAAGTCCACAATTTCATTATCTTCATACATTCTTACAATTGAACGATTCATTAAGTCACCAATCGTTGACTGTGGCTTGTATGAAAAGGCAGACTTAAATAATGAATCTCCCCATCTTTCTAAAAACCGATGCTGTCTTCCAAATAAATTAGCTAACGTTCGTGTTTGTCTCAATTCCTCAATAATTGAAGCTTGCCAAATTTTAAGTAATGGATTAGCAATATCATCCCTTTTTAATAATGACCTTGCCTCACCCAATGAGCAACCCAAGTGATCGGACAACGTCCCAGGCCCCATATCATAATTCCTTGCATGACGGATTGTTTTTCCCACTTTCCTCATCTTCGGAGTTACATCATTTATATCTACACTGAATAAATCGGCTGCCTTCAAAATATGAACGTCCCATTCCTTATGCTTTTTACGCTCAGAAGTGGTTTTCCCAAATGATTCCTTAAACACCGAAATCATCCTTCGATCATTACTTAAATAAGCAACAACAACTGCTTCAGCTTGAATATAATCTGAAGTGATGATTCTAAATCCCTTAGGTGCAATATACATTGATCTCGTGATTTCAGGAATGTTCTGCAAATTACCCGAACCGAAGGGAAGGATTATTGATTCAGATGAAGACCATCTTCCAAATGACTTCCTTCCTTCATCATCTTCATCCTTTGAATCAATTTTCTTACCTGTTATATTATACGAAGTATGAACCTTACCTTCAGGGCTTATATCAACATTAAGAAAGTTCAATAAGGTAAGGTTTTTCTTATGCTCAAGGATTAATGTAAATCCTGGATTATCCTTAACTGTCCGTTCCAAATATTTAAGTGCATTTTTATCTGTGGTTATTTTTCGCTCATCACTTGCCTTCTTCCTTCGTTTATACTGAGTTGGTATATTAAGATCAGTATATAATAATTGTTGTAATTGTTTACTTGAACGATAATTAATTTTCTTCCCGAATAATTCCTCCAATCCTTTTTCAGTACTTTCAATAATTCCTTCAACTTCCTTAAGCAATCGTAAGCGTTCATCTTCATCAATCAATGTCCCTTGCAATTGAAGCATCATCGCTGGAGGTAATTGGCGCATTTCCCAATTATAAACATCCGTTTGATTAACTTCATTTAACTTTTTACTAAGCACATCAGCAATTCCATACATATTACAAACGTCACAAGCATTGTAATAAGATGGATGCTGAGTGTTGAAATGTTTCCAAGGTGGAACATCCAAACAAATTGAAGCCAAAAAACCCAAATCCCTTGGAAGTTCAGGCCATACGATATGAGCTGCAATTAATGTATCCATATGAATTCGCTTAATATGAATACCATGATTAAGCATTGTAACGATTGCATCGTAAGATGCGTTCTGAATGATGATTTCCTTTTCCTCAAGGACACGAGCAATCCAATACCATAATTCAAACTCATCATTTTCAGGATAACAAGGAGACATTCCTCGCATTATCCAAGTTGACATTGCGTAATTCCTTGAATGGCCAAGGCCAATAATTGAGATATGACTTCCTGGCTGAACGGTTTCAACGTCCAAGCCAATGACTTTCTTACCAGGGTCAATTAAGATTTCCCTACAATAATTAATAAATTGTTCCCTTGATGCATCAGGGATAATTATTCGATTATCAACTGGCATTTGTGGATGCTTTGAGTGGAATTTTGCTTTCTTTAAATCCATAAGTGTTGGGAAGAAATTCTTAAACTCACGATTGATATTACTTGGATGATATGTGCATATAACCTTTTGGCCTTGAACTAAGTTTGAAGGAATGGTATATCCCCTAAACTTACTTATTGCTTTTTCACCAGTTAATGCCCACAACGCATATGATCCTAAGCCAATAACAACATTAGGCTTATTCCTTTCAATGTCTTCCTTCAATTCCTGAATCCATCCGCTTAATTCAGGTTTGGGCATGGTACATTCCTTATCAAGAAAATATTGATCCATCCTGTTGAATTGAGGTCGCTTCCTTGCCACGTTGACAATCAAACATTCAGCTCGATTAATCCCCGCTTGACTCAATAACCAGTTTAATGTTTTACCTGAAACTCCATTGTTTGAAAATGGCAAACCTTCCCTATCTTCATTTTCACCTGGAGCTTCGCCCACTATCATTATCTTTGAATGTTTTGGGCCAGTTAAACCAACGTACATTTTATTTATTCTCCTTCTGCTTTTCAATCCACTGCCCAATCCTTTCAACTGTAATCAAATAAGATTCATCCGAAATGTCGCAAGCAATTACGCTTAACTTTTGTTCAAGCCCCGCTTCAATAAATGCTCCACTCCCCATAAATGGATCAGCCATAACCATACCCGGCAATGTGCATCGCTTAATTAATTCCATGCCAAGAGCTAATGGTTTTTCAGCTCCATGCTTTTTCTCACTTGGATTCATTCGTGGCAACTGAATCCAATCAACCTTCCCTTCAACAATTAACTTCGATTCTGCTTTTCGAGCAAATAAACACATTTCATATGCTGAAGTTGGCCATTTACTTGGTTGGTTGGATTGTCCACTTGAACCCTTAATCCAGACAAACGGTTTTACATGAACAATCCAGCCGGCTTTTTCAAATATTTCCTTAATCTTCCAAAAATTCTCAGGGCCCAAAAACACCCAAGCATGTGCGTTGTCCTTTGTAAATCGGTAAGATTCAATTGCTAATGCTTCATATAAATCAAAGGCAATATCATGGTCATCTTCATAAGTGAAACCCGTACCTGAAAACTCACCACCAGTTTGCCCACCGATTCCGATAGCAATTTCATCAATATCAATTCCATAAATCGGATCAGTTAAAAGTAAATCAACTGATTTACTCGGAATTGTTTTCATAAAAACCTTCGCATCTGCCTTTGAAATAATCACTGGCAATTCAACATCCTTCGTCATTTCTTTATATTTTTCAAGTGCATCAATACGTCTTACAACATTTTCAATGCCTTTGGCTGCTTTCTTAATCTCGGTTTTTGTTTTTGCTTCTTTCAATTCAGGATATTTGTGAATCATTTCTGCCAATTGTAACGCTTCCCTTACGTTACCTTCCGTTCTGCCCATTACTTCAGCCGTATCTTCAAGTCGCCAACCTTCAGGATTTGAACGATCTGAAGCTGACCCATGACGTTCAATCCTTATCCGATGCAATTCTTCAATTGCTAAAACTTCTTCAGCAGGAGTGAAATTTTCTCTCTGCAAATTTTCTTCAATTTCCATTTCTCTCATTTCACTTTTATCAAGTGTATCGTTAAAACAACAGTGTGCATTTATACCTAAAATCATGCAAGCGGCTAATCGCCGACCACCTGCAATTAATTCATAATTTCGATTTATCAATATGGGTAATAACTGACCATACTTTTTGATTGAGTCGGCCAATTCATTTATTTTATTTATATCTTGTCGAACACGTGGTAAATCTTCATTAATTTTAATTTGAGATGGATTAACTTCGAGGATTTCCTTACCCATTTAATTTCTCCTTATTCATTCCATTTTCATCTTCATTAAATCTTTTTGAGACAATCCCAACTTCTTAATCAATTCCTTTTCAGAGTCCGTCAACGTAAAATTTACGTTACCTGACTTCTTTCCTTTTGTAACCTTAACTTTTGAAGCAATATATGTTTGAATGTCAATATTCCTTCGTTTACGATATTCAGCAAACATTTTAACTTGTTCATCGTGAGTTGATTGAAGGAATAATGGTTTTAACTGTTCAAATCTCATTTAATTACTCCATCCTTTTTCAATGATCTTCTCATGAAATCTGCGACAAGTTGTTCGTTTGATTCTTCCTTGAGTTGATCAGATGAACCAACTGAAGTTTCATAGCCAAACTCATCTTTAGCTTTACCATAATTCTTTTCATGACAAATCTTCATACCTAACTTTAACTTTTCCATAATTTACCTCCCAAAAATAAGGGAAGGATGGTGTGCCGCAGATTATTATCCTCTACGCTGCCTTTCACACCACTTTCATATCGGTTTGTTGAGGAACCTACACCGATACTATCCCTTCCCTTAATTTAATTTACGTTGTTACCTGAACCATCCGGTCAATCTCATTGCTGAATCTGCCTTCATACTCACGAATTTTGATTTTGACATCCACGCTCAACCCAATCCATTCCTTATTTGCAATTGCTTCAGCTACAATTTTCCCGCTATTCATATTAACCTTCATGTTCTTGGAAAACTGCATAAGCATATTTATTTTTGCCTGCCTTTTCGTTCCCCTTCCACTCGAATCGGGAATATTTTCGTCTCCAGGCAACGGCATCCAATTCCTGTAAAAATGTTTACTTCCATCAAGTGGAGTCTCACCATCACTCATCAAACCACCATTGTCGTTAAGGACGACTTCCCACTGAATTGCTTGTTTCTCAACATTAAATGTTACGTTTGTCACTGCACCGTGGTAAGTTCCGTTCGGAACCAATGGACTTGCCTTCCACTCACCATCAAGATCAAAATCAGTCTGAATACCAATGCCATCACCCATGCCTGGAACAAAACCTCCTTCATTTGATTTTTCATACTCTGGAACAAATTCATCGCTTGTTGCTTCGTTACGCTTAGCCATGTTATTGGCCTCCTTTAAATATATTTTAGCTCATTACTGAGCTTGCTGCCTTTTGTTCTTTGTACTTATTTACTCCTATGCCCAATGTTGGGCTGGTGCTTTGATTAAATTGAATCTCCATTGATTCCCTTTACTCTTCTATTTAACTCACTTACCGTTTCCTGATATTGTCTTTCAAGATGTGGGGCTAAAATTGGATCTTTACCTACTTTTTCAAGATCATTTTTAATCCTATCTCCAAAGGCAATACGATTTTGTAATTCTTGGTCAGTACATTCATTAACTGGCTTCATTTTTTCACCACCTTGTTTAAATGTTGCATAACTTCAATATAATTGTTACCAACAAAATCAGGAAGTAAATGTTCAATTCCACTCAAACGTGATCTTGCCCGTAAAAATCCAATTGGTACTGTTTGAAGTAAATATATTGTTTTGATTACTCCATTAATATTTTCCCTTTTTGTTGTAGCATAATAAACTTCATCGAAATAACCAGTAATTAATTTTGGTAGTTGGCCAGGTAATGATGGGTCAACTCTAATAACTGCACCTGTTGCTTTATCTGTAATAATTTCATCATGAGAAATTAAAACAATATTACAAGGTAAACTTATAATTTGTCTTAATTTACCCTCCATTAAGTTTCTTACTAATGAATAGTGTACTTGCCATAATGGACCACCTGCTTCATTCCTCTTCGGGTCAAGGGCTAATGCCTGTTCCATAGTTACTGACTCCATTGACGTTAAATCATCTACAACTACTGTCTGGTAAACTCCTTCTTTTGCTTTTTTAATAACTTCAATATGTGCTTTTTCGAATTCTCTCCAGCCTTGCTGTGTTAATTGGAATGTATCATAATCAAAATCTTTTCCTTTGTATGAAATTATACTGTTAGAAAAATCATAAACATATCCTTTTGTAGGAAAAGTTGAAGCAAATATACTTTTTCCTGTTGAAGGAGGCCCAATAATTAGACATTTAATAAATTCAGTATTAACTGTTACATCCATTGCACTTGATGGCATTTTAAATCACCCCTTTAAATTTAGTCAATTATTTTTGGATAAAAATCAACTGGAAACATTGCCTCAATAATTTCAGGCTTATTTTTAAATGCATCTCTGAAAAATCGTTGAGCAATTACTTTATCATTATCACTTAACTTCATATATTTTTCAAACATTGACTTTGCATAAGTTAATTCATTCTTGAATGACCATGCCTCGTCAACTTTTGCAAATACTTCAGATCTAATTGAAGATGTTTCTTTAACAAACTTATCATATTCATCTTTCTTTTTTGTAAACTCCTTTTTAAGCTTTTCATTTGTTATCAGCATATCCCTGACTTTATATATATTCTCCCCTGTGTAATATTTCTCTTGTTGCAATGATAAATCAGTATCAGGTTCAGTCCATTGATATGAATAACCTATTCCACTGTAATCATACTTCATTTTGAGTACACTCATTTCAAGAACTTTTTGTGCGTCTTCTGCATTTTTAAACATCATACTTCCAACTTTAAAAACGATCTCGGTTTTTTGTAAGTCAAATTCACGGTATTCAGGTAATTGTGGTTCCATTACTGGCAAAATACCAGCAAATGCAATTTCAACATCAATTAAGTTTTGAATCTCATCCTGAGATAATTCCGTCAACTCATCATTAGTTAATTCATTAAAACGCTTCATGTTTAAACCCTCCTGGTTTATTTATTTCAATTCAGATACCGTAAATATTACGTTATCAATTTATTGATTAATTGACTTATTCTCCATCCTCAATCAACTCAACATCCCAAAATTGTTGCTTAAACCCTTCAGGAATGTTCTCAACAAATTCACTCGGTTCAGTGTTACTCGTACATAAGCCATAAAATTGACACTTACGGTTATAATCAAAGCAAGAATCGAATTGACATGGAAAATAATTACTTTTCTCACATTGATAAATATCTCCGCACGTTTTAAGGAAGGACATTTTCCACTTAAAAATATCATCATCTGTAAATATTTGTGGAGTACGTGAAAAATCAATCGTTACCTTTCCATATTCACCTGACTTGCCCTTCCTTGAAAACAACTGGTGCAATGTCACCAATGCGCCTGTGGCATCGAAGTTAAGCACACGTTTAGCAGCATAAGAATACCCAATGATTTGAGGGGAACGATATAAACGGGCTTCTTGAATAGCTAACGATTGTCCAGTTGTCTTAAATTCATCAATCCACTTCGTTTCGTTTAACTTCATTTGTAAATCCAACTTCCCTGTATAAACAATAGGTGGTAAGTAACCAAACATTTCAGCTTCAATCTCCGTTTCCAACTCCATTACCAATGAAAACACTTGTTCAGTTGCAATAACTTCCAATGTATTTTGGTCAGCTTCAAAATGAGTAATGTAATTAATAAATGAAGTGGTACAATTTTCAAAGGTACGATAATCATCCCAGAACATTGCACCTTCACTACTTTCATCCCATGACTTTTTACCAAGTAAGATCGCATTATTAATAGCAATACTTCGTTTAGCCCATCCGTATTGCTTAATTGTTCCATAAAACCCTTCCATAAATGCATGAAAACAACTTCCATATCTTAATGCAGTTGAGCCATAAATGGATTTAAGACCAAGCATATGGCTTAACTGGAATTTTCGTAAGCATCGAACTGCCGTTGATCGCTTCGTATTGTCCAATCTAATTTCAGTCAAATAAGAACGAATTGGTAATGTCTGAACTTGTTCTTGATTTGAATTGGTTAAGAATTGATTTTGATTTGAGTATGATGGTTTTATTATTGCTTCGGATTCTAAATTGAATTCTTCGATGACTTCAGTATTAAGGACATTAATCTCAATTTCATTTGCCATTTTATCCACCTTTCCCTCATTTCAGGGTTTTAAAAACATGGCTAAGGATATGTGATCAAGGGGTAGGATTCACATTCCTTAGCTCATGTTGCCTTCAATTAAATGAAGGCTCGAAAATTACAGTTTAAATCCGAGTTTTGCAAGAAGAGCCATTGCAACTTCCTGGTCCTCACTGGAAAGACCAGCGATTTTGGACTTAACATCAGACTTACTGATTTTCTCAGCAGCAGGTGCACGAACTGTCCAATCGTTAGCCATAAGACCATTCCATACTTTTGTGATGGAAGTAACAACTTCCTGCCCTGATTTACCAGCACCGGCATCACCCAACTTATGACCAAGACCAAATGGGCCAAGTTTGGCCTGAATTTCCATTGGAAGATCATTAAAATCGAAGTTTAATACCGTTCCGGTCACACCTTCAGTCAATGTTACAATCGTACCTTCAAAACTTTTACCGAGTTTTTTCTTTTTTACTTCCGTTTCACCTGCTGGTGTTCCTACTTCATTTACATTTGTATCAAGTTCCATACCTTCCTCCTGTTCTCCTTTTGATTTTCTGCTCATTTTATATCTCCTTTTTGGTTTATATTCCTCAGGGAATTGCTCCCTTTTAAGGTCTCCTTTTTACTTCTTTTCTCCTCAGTGGTAAGGAATAATTCGAGGGAATGTTTCAATAATTCGTCAAGTGTCATGCAACTCCTAACAACATAATCCTTCGCTTTAATATATAAATCAGTATCAATTTTTGCCTGAATGTGTCTCATTTCTTTATCCTTTAAGTGGAGGTATACTAACTGCAGTTATAATTGCATCAAGGGCATCTTCAACCGTAATACCACCTTTCATTACATCAGTTAAGATTGACCTTGTATATTCAGTAATATCACTTGTGCAAATACAATCTCCCCACTTACAACTTATTACGCAAGTATCATTTTTCTCATGGAGTTCCTTATGCTTACATTTTGGTGAGTTACATTTTTCATTGTTTACACATCTAAAACTTTGTCCTTTCATAAAACCTCCATGATTTCATCATTAATCGTTCATTTAATACCCATATATTATCATAATTCAATGAAGATGTCAATATAAATATTGAAGTTCATGCAATTATATTAAGTTCATAATCATAATGGATATAATTTGCATGATAATTCCATTATCTTTTCAATTAATTCCTCCTTACTCATTTCATTTAAGATCATATTACATAATTTGCATCGGTTGTCAGTTGCATTTAAAACCCTGAATTCTTCTGGCTTAATGGATAAGTGAATCGCAATTAATGCTGTCCTTTCCTCATCCCAAGCCATTTTAAACCATTGTTCCCTAATGGTGTTACACGTTTTACACTTAATGATTGCAACTAAGTTATACTCCTCAACTGCTTTCTTTTTGGGTGACTTAATAAATGATTTGTTTATCTTATTCATTCCTGCCTTAACGATTGCTTCAGGCACAATTCCCAATTTAACTAACAATTCAGCAGTTGCATTTCTCTTATCAATTGGTAAATCGTAAAGGAGTTGGGTTATCTTGCCTAACTTAATGTCCGTTTTATCACTCATTTTATTCACCCCTTAATTAATTTTAATTCCTAACTTTTTCAAAACATTCATTTCATCTTCAGTCAGCCATTTTGAAGTTGATTCCTGTTTTTGAGTTTCCCACTCAGCCCTTCCCAACTCAATAAATTGAGGGCATAAAAATAATCCTATGTTTAGCGTTAAACCCTTAAACAATGGAAATTTCCTTTCAATGTATTCATGAAACGTATCCTTAATTAATGAATGTGATAGTGTTATTTCTAAGCTCAATGGGCAGTCACCACCGTAATATTTACGCCCGAAATGGTACTTGTCGCAATTCAGACAAGTGATTAATGAATTATTAAGATTAACGCTTGGAATGTTTGGATTCATTTTCTTCCTCTCTTTGACTTAAGCACTCACGGATAATTAACTTCCGAATGATTTGGGAATATGATAAGTGTCCGGCAATCTTCCTTAACATTTCAAATTCATTCGGCTTTAAGTAAACTGCTGCTTTCATTCGTCCGTTGTAACTGTGCATGGTTTAAACCTCCAATTTTGGGAAGATATATCCAATTATTTCTTCATCAATCAATGGCTGAATTAATTTACCTTCTTCAGCCATAATTAATTGAAATACTGCATCGAATGTAGGTGCAGTTTTATAAATACCCTTATCAAGATAAATTGCACACTCAGTTTGTATTTGTTTTTCTCTTCTTATATCTTCATTATAATGATAACTAACCGAAAAATACTTACCAGGAAATTCCTTTCTCATTGCTTCAACACACTCCTTAAATGTCATTGGATGTCCTCCTTTTTAATTGGCTCCCATTTTTCAATCTCTTTTAAGATTTCCATCAGATGCCAATAACCACAAAAATCCTTAGCTGCATCTTCCTTTTCATCCGTCAAATCATTTCCTTTCAACATCTTTTTAAGCTTATCATCCATTCGTAATTTCATTAAGTCTAATGCACTTCCTTTGGAATAAATGTTGATTGCTTCGAAGGCTGAATTTCCGTAAGCACGGTTTTTCTTAATTAAGAAATTTCCGTATTCAATCATATGCTTCCTTATTAACGATTCAACTTGTCTTTGTGTTGGTTTCCTTTCCATGTTTAATCCTCCTTAATTATTTATATTTTATTCATTTTTGCCGGTTTTGGTTTAATTAATCAATGGCAATGCCATGCCATTTGACCGGAACATGGTTATTTTCTCGAAAAAATCGAGGTACATGGACAATCATACGCATTTTTGATTTTGCCAATATTAGCCCTCACTAAGGTTTACATTAATTTCATCCATACCGTAAATTTTACGATACCTCCCTCATGGCAATTTATTCAGTAAAATAACAAACAAAAAACCGAAAATTGGCCAAGCTAACCATAAGCAAATCACTTCAATAATTTCCATCACTTCCATAAGTCACCTCATCAATTGGATATTTCTTAATCAAATTCCATGCCCTTCCTTCACTTCCACTTTTAATTAATATTTTAATCCTTAAATAAATGGAATAAGGCACGTCCCGATAATGGTATGCTTTTTTATTTGTGTAAATTGTCAACCTTGCTCCGTTTTCATTATAAGTATATGTTTTTATCATTATTCATTCCTCAGCATAACGGACATTCGTCAAAATCTTGCTTTCCGTGAATTGGGCAGTCGTATCCTTCTTCCTCGTCCTTATCTGCATAATATTTTCTATCTGCTTCAATATAAACTCTCCAATCTTCATCCGTTTCCGTTTCCATTTCTATTTCCAATTCCCGCTCAGGATCATATTCAGGAAATTCATCCAATTTATCCTCATTCTTAAATGTTTTAAGTGATATTATTGTCATTTTATTCTCCTTTCAAATAAAATTCATTTATCGAATAAATTCAAGCCATAAATAATATCCTGCAATTATCCAAGATACAATTGCAATTATTATTGACCAAAATATTATCTTCATTTTAATTAACCTCAATTTGAATTCACGACTTAAGACAAATTTAAACATTTCCTTGCTCAAGGGAAGACCATACGTACGTTTTTATTTTTGCTTAAGCCGTGAATTTCATTTAAACTTCCTCAACAATGATTTTAATTTTCCTTGCAAGTAACATTCCAACAGTTGTTTTCAATGCAATTGCAATATTTTCAAGCATGAACAACGAACATTCCTTTTTGCACCGCTCAACTTCATTAATATGGGTAACGGAAATTCCAACATTAATTGCAAGTTGTTGTTGGGTTAATCCATTCATTGTCCTGAATATTTTAATATTATTCCTTACCATTATTTCACCAATTCCTTAATTTTTAAAACCGATACATTTTAAATGCTTCGTCAGTGCATGGAACTAACTTACGAATTGATTCACGATTGAATACCTTATCTCCCATTCGTGAAATTTCAGTATATGAATATGTATCCCAAAGGATATAAATTGTCCAGTCATGAATTTGTCCACGAACGGCAACCCATCTTAATTGTTTACCCGTATTACACATATTTATTCCTTCAGGTGAATCAGTTACGATTCCCGTTGCAAAGTGACAATGTTCAGGCATTGCTTGTAACATTTCAATGTCAAGCATTTTTCACCTCATTTTAAATTTATTTTATTCAACTCATCCTTTTTGCAGTGTTTAGCCATATTCTTATCACAAAACTTTTCCCAAGTGCATAATGCACAACTTGTTTTTAAAATTAATGATTTTGGTAATTCATTATGCTTCGACTTCATTTCATTCCAGGTCATACACATGATTTATCCCCTTAATTTGAATTTATTTGTTTACTGATTTTGATTTAGCCATAGGATAAATAATCATATCCAATGATTTCACTCGGCAAACATTCCCAACTGAACAATTCATTACTTCATTTCTTGCCATTGAAATCAATGATTTTGTTTGTTGTTGACTTCGGTAATATCCGAATGAATACGCTCCATAAATTATGAAGTAAATAACCGATATTAATAATAAGCCCCATTTAATTCCATTCACAATCTTAATCCTTTTTTCAGTTTTCATTTCAATCCACCTCATTAATGAATTTTGAGTAATGTCCGTGACAAATATCATATGCCAAGGCATGAAGAATGTCCTTATCATTTGACGTTAATCGGCTTGCAAATGTTGGGCTTAATAAATCCAAAAGAAATTGATTGAAGTAAAAATAATCGTTTTTGAGATCCTGAATGTGATATTGAGTTGGTTTGCTTAATTGAGACAATAAATCGAAGGCGGTTGAATACGTAATTAAGCGATGAAAACGTACCTGAATATCATTTTCATTCAACTTCTCAATTACTTTTGAAGATGTAAAATTTGACCATTTCATAAGTTCACCTGATTTGCAAATGTTTTAAGTACATTTCGAATGTCCTTCGCATTAATGTTTCTCCAATGTGTAATGTTATTTAAGATATACAAACACTGAATTTTCAATTCATGCCCTTCCATATTTAATGCCGCCTTGCAATAATTCACGGCATAATTAAGGGAGGTTGAGTAAGAATTAATATCGGCCAAAATTTGCTTAATACATTTCCTGACATCGTCTTCACTGATTTTGATTTGAGTTGATTTTTTCATTTCGTTCCCCTTTGTGTTTAAATTTTAAACCATTTTCATTAAAAACCATCATTGTATTCATGTATTAAATATATCATACAACCATGAAGATGTCAATGTAATTATTAAGGTTTTGAAATGTTTATTCAGCGTGTTTTATTTAATTAAACGTCAATTTTGCAATGGACAAAACCAAACATCAAACATTATTAAACCAATTGTCCATTGTCCATCATTCGATTATATTTTAATAAATGGCATCGTAAAAATTACGCTACCTCCCTCATGACTTTACTTACTATTTATTAAGCATTTTTCCTTTTAAGCTTATCTTTTCTTAAGTGTTTTCTTTTTAACTCCTTAGTTATCATTATGACCTCTTACCTTTTTGTTATATAATATTATATATATATATACATATATATTAAAATGTAAAACAAATGTAATAACAATAATAACAAATTAAAACAATACAATAAATAAACAATAAACACTTAAAAGTATAACTAAGTAAAATCATGAATCAATGGAGGTAACGTAATATTTACGACATCAATTATCAATATATTTTGCCATGATGGACAATGGACAATTGCAAATTGCACGTTTGACGTTCAATGTTCAACGTTCAACGTTTGGCCTTAAAATACTCAACCATAACTTAAGAATCAAATTGACAGTACCCTTAATCCATGTTATAATTAAACCATAATTAAATCATAATTAAATCATTTAAAAATGGAGGTTTTTAAAATGAATAAGGAAAAAGCTGATAGTTTATTTCAGGAAGTATTAATGGATTGTAAAGTAGGTCAAAAACGTTATATTGTATATGAAAAACGCTCCGAAGGTGAATCGGCAAGGTTAATGTTAAACCGTGTTAAGGATTTATATGGTAAAAGGAATCCTTGGCGTCAACTTGAAATTGAAATATATTCAGATACATTAATGGTTAATGGAGTTGAAAAGAAATTCATAATTATTGAAAAGGTTGATCCATTACACCCAAAGGTTAATTATGAAGTTTTTAAAGAAGATGAAAACGGTAATTTAGTTCCTTGGGTGGATAAAAACGCATACCTTCCCATTATTCGGCAGATTAAGCAATGGCAACAAGTCAATCCGGCTTCAGGTTATAATGAAATGTTTATTGATTTTAATATGAAATCTTGGGAAAGTGAGCAACGTGATTTATTTACAAAGGTATACAATGAATTAAATAAAAATGTTGAGTATAAAATGGAATTTGAAATCCCATTATCAACTTCATTACCAATAAACCCACCAATTCCAACAATTCAAGGTGAACAAAACAAAGATGAAATTTTAATGGAATTGAGTCATAAATGGCGTAGGCAATCAAGGGTATATTTGCAAGTTGATAATCCCGATTGCACGTTGGATGATTTCATTAACATAATGACAATAAATCCATTTACAAAGGAATTGAAAACGGACATCACCAATGATGATATTGAAGTTTTACGGATGTTATACGATGAAATGGCAGTTAAATAATTCATGAAATGAATTGGTTTACCGATTGAAGTGAAAACATGGTATGACCATAATTTAAGCCATACCATGTTTTTGTTTAAACCGTTTACGAATTTATTCGTGGTTATTTTCCCCGTCCTCAAGGGCCAAAATATCCAATTGTTTTGCCGTAAATTTGTACGAAAACAATCCGCCATTGACGGCAGTCCGTAACATAATCAACCGTTCAACATCTTCAATTAAATTCAGCGTTTTTATTGTAACCGCAGGTGATTTATCGGTTTTCTCCCGCTCCACGTGGTGACCTTCATTAATTGCTTCCATTGTTTTCATCATGCCAACGCTCCGTTGCTCAGCGGTGAACCCCGCCTTGATTGTTAATCCCGCAACGGAATCAATAACAACATTCCGCGCTCCGATCAGGGCAAGACGTTTGAATAATTCATGGTTTTTGTCAAGGGTTAATATCCGTTTGATTCCCCCTGCCATAAATGACATCTCAGCCGTGTTGTAACTTGCTGATTCTTTTGCCCGCTTCCAATTTTCCGTTGTTTCTGTGTTTTCAATTGTCATAATGATACCCCTTGATAATGAATTTACCGTCAGGCGTGCGCCGTCAGGATTGTTGCCAATTTTGATGATTTTGCTTCATGTATTTAATACTGCAATCGCCGTGCCACAATTGTAACGTGTTGAAATCATTCATGTTTTTAAATCAATCATGTTTTTAAACATCCGAAACGTTGAAAAATGTAAACAATTCCGACAGATATTTTATGTAATATTCTCAGGATTTTCATGTAACCATGTAAAATTATTCGGTTTTTATTCAATTTAGCAAATTGTAAAGAAATTCGACAACGTTGTAAACATTTTCGACATTTTCAGAAACATGAATGATTTCAATTGGTTAAAGTGTAATGAAATCCGACATGTCAATTTATTGACACATTCCCGAATTTCCCGCCGTAAACATTACGATACCTCCGTCCGGTTCATTGCAAGCAATCGTCATGCAATCAATTAATCAATGAATACATTAGTTATACATTTATTCAGTCAATCAATGCAATACAATGGCTGACAATTGGATACATTGCTTGGCGTTAGCCAAGTACCCCCTACCCGTCAAGGGGGATTGACGGCCCATGCAGTCGCCACGCCACCCCAAAACCTAACCTTCCCTCCATGTAAACATACTTTTCACTTAATTCAAAAGTTAATCGGTAAACCAATCGGACTTCCGATTTCGAAATTAATTAAGCACGGTCTTCGGAAAATAAAAATTTTCAAATTTTTTACAAAAATTAAAATAACCTTAAAATAAATATTGACAACTTCCGTATTTAGCGGTATCATTACAATGATGATACCATTTTCACCTCATTCCATTGAAGGGGCATTGGATTTCTCAAACACAACCGTGTTCAAATTCAATGCCTTAATTAAACCTGAAATAAACATAAATTCATACAAACAACTTTCACTTGAACCGTTGATTTATGGCTGGAAGGAAATTGGAAAATTACTTAATTGTACCTTAGGTATAATCAGGCATAAATTGAAGCGTGTTCTTCTTAAGGGAAGGTATGTATTTTTTCGCTTAGCGGTAAATTCGTGTGGTACGATCAGTAGAGTATACTGTACTTATAAATCATTACTTGCTTTATTTATTGCACGCTATTGTGGACTCGATAAAATTCCTGAGGTTCCTTGTATACTTATTATCGGAACTAAAGGGATATCTAAATTTTTAGGAGTATCTGACGAAGGTTTTAGAAGAAAATATAGAGATGTTTTTGAAAGTGATGGAATAATATATAAATTAAGTAATAAGTGTAAGCCTTACTTATGTGCCTTTACAAATATGTTAATTGCTTCATTAGTAAAACATCCTGAACTTGATTTTCGTGAGGCAACATATGTCAGAAAGTGATTTAAGTCCAGAACAAACAATTAAGGATTTGTTATCCCCGATGCAGAAGGCACTGGAGGAATTGGGAATAACTCCAGAAATGCTTGGTAAAAAACTCCTTGAAGAAATGAACGCTGAAGAAACTAAATTCTTCTCTCATCAAGGAGAAATTAAGGATTCAGAAAATGTAATTGCTTGGGATGTTCGTCAGCGGGCAAGGCAAGACGCACATAAGTTAAGGGGTGATTATGCTCCTGAAAAACGTGATTTAAACATCCATGAAGATCATGATTATGATCCTGAGGAAGAGTTGATCTTAACAAATGCCGCAAATGAAATTGCTCAAAAACGAATCGCTGAAATGCGAAATGATAATGAGCCAATTGAGCCAACCGAACCAATTGAGGAAACAAAAAAGGATTGAGTTCAAACCACAATCAAGTTGAGTTAAATGAAGCACAACGCTCATTATCCTTGAAAGATGTTGAGCGTTGTTCTGCTTGGTTTTGGGCTAATCAAAATAATATTAGATTATCTGGTGGAAATTATTCACTTAAAAACCATGAATATCAGGTTGAAATGCTCAATGCCCCTGAAAAATTAAGATGTCATAAAAAAGGCGCTCAGATGGGTGTCTCTGAAGCTGAAGTTTTAAGAACAATTCATGGAATGATTAATAACCGATATAATCAAGGTGTATTGTATTTATTCCCAAGTGCTGATGATGTATCTGAATTTTCAAAAGCCCGTTTCAATCCATTAATCGCTGATAATCCTGAATCAATTGGTTCATTTGTCCGTGCAACTGACTCAGCAACAATTAAGCGTATTGGTCGAGCAATGTTATACTTACGTGGAGCACGTGGAACTGCAAATATTGAAGGCTCAAAAAAGGATTCCTCAAAATTAAGATCAATTCCAGTAGATAAAATAGTATATGATGAGTGCGATTTGATGGATCCTGACATGATTGATTTGGCTTCAGAACGTATTTCACACTCATTAATTCAAGAACAAGTATTCCTTAGTACTCCATCAATACCTGACTATGGGATAGATAAAAAGTTTCAAGAATCCGATCAACGTTTATGGATGATTAAGTGTAAACATTGTAATGAATGGACTTGTCTCGAATTAGAATTCCCTGAATTAATTACACAACATGAAGATGGTTCCGGTATGCGCTTATGTAGAAAATGCAAGCGTGAAATTTATCCTTACAACGGAACATGGGCAGCTCAATATCCTTCGCGTAAGAATAATTATGGAACTTGGATATCTCAATTGAATTCAGCATATGTTGATCCATGGAAAATCCTTCAATTATTTTTAAACCCACCTAACGGAAATATTCAAGAAGTTTACAATTCAAAATTGGGTATGGCTTACATTGCGGCTGAAAATCGTTTGCAAGCACATGACTTATATCCCTTAATGTCAAATGAAATTGGAATGTTTGACCATCCTGGACCGACAGCAATGGGAGTTGATGTCGGGAATAACCTTCATGTTACGATAATTGATCGCCCATCTGAAAAATCAAAACGAGTAATTAAGATTGTGGAAATTAATGCAAAAATGAATAAGGAAACACCCATTGCTGAAATGATTAATTTCAGTCCAATTCATGATTTGATTAAGCAATTTAATGTTAAATCATGTGTTTTCGACTTCGCTCCCGTACAACAACAAGTAAGGGCATTTCGTGAATCCGAATTGACTTGTGAAGTGTTCGGTTGCATTTATCAAGAACATCAACGTGGCCCTGCATCTTGGGATGTTGTTGATGGAATTGTTCGTGTAAATCGTACTGAAATTTGTGATACAACTCATGCGTTATGTATGGAAAAGGGAGCATTGTCCATTCCAAGGCGTTCATCGGAAATTGATGAGTGGGTTACACATATGTGTAACTTGGCTAAAGTTTTGCAAGAAAATAAGGATACGGGGAGTAAGGAATATCATTATCGTAAGTTAGGCCCCGACCATTATCGTCATTCACTTAATTATGCAATTCTCGCTTCACAACGAATTGGTATTTATGTTGCTCCGACAACAAATAAATCAAAGGGATCGAATTGGCGTGGCAATGATGCTGGTTCGTTTATGTCGGTTTAATCTGATGAGCGTAAAATTTACGGTATCTCAATGGGTGAACGAAAAAGGAGAACAGGAGGTTCAAAATGAATATTAATTATTTGAATGGAATTTCGAAGGTTATTGGTCATGTTCAAGTTGTTGGAAATGAACGTGGTTATGAACCGGCTTTATATATTATTAATGAGAAATCACCACGATTTCAAGGACATTCATTCATTATTGCATTAAGCGCATTTTATAAATACGTAAATCCATTCATCAACAACGCACATCCGAAGTTGATTAAGGAAGATCAGATTAAATTTAATGAGCTTACAACACGTTTACATATTGAGAATGAGTCAATAATGAATATAATTACAATTGATAAACGTAAGGAATATATTAAAAATATGGCTTGTGTTGCATTCGCCTTGGCATTGTATAAAGCAGAAGGAATCCTCCTCGTCACTGGGTATAATTTAGGTCAGTGCATGACCATGTTTGAGATTGAGCCAATTCCACAAGCAGCTTGCCAATTGTTACTATTCATTGAGGATTCATTGGACGATTTAAGACGTGCACCAATGCCATTCCCTGATTCAATTTACAATGCAGGTGGAATGAATGTATCCATTGAAGGGAAAAAGATTTACTCAGGTGATTGGCATATTACAGAGTCGGAATTAATGAAAGAACAATTGATTCAATAATAAGGAATAAATGGAACGTAAAACAACTGATGTTTCAAATTATGTAAGGACATCAAATTTCAATCCACCTTCGGGTGGTTCTTCCTTATCATCAACCGCTGAAACTCCAAATTTGACCATAATAAGTGCTCGTGGTTCGATTTTGGAAGGCCAATTGTGGCAACAACGTCTTGCAAATTTGCAAATGTTCAGGAATCAAGCCCGTCTTCAGCAATCATTAAACCGGATGGAGATGGCAATTGATGAAGATTTTTATGATTCAATTCAACTTGATATCAATGACATTGCAATCTTACAAGAACGTAAACAACCAATCTTAACATTTAATGTAATTAAGGATACAATTAATTGGCTCCTCGGAACGGAAAAAAAGTTGCGTGTTGATTTTTCAATTGTCTCAAAACATAAGGGAGATGAGAAGGAAGCCAAGATTAAATCAGAAATTTTCAAGTTTGATTCGGACATCAACCACGCTGAATATGTTGTATCCAATGCCTTCGCATCATCCGTTAAGGCAGGTGTTGGTTGGGTTGAAGCTGGAGCCCAAAACAATAATGATTCTCCAATTTTCATAAGGAATGAGAAATGGAGAAATGTCTGGTTTGATCATTTGTCAACGGGCTTAATGCGAAGAATGTCAAGGTTCGTGATAAGGGAAAAGTGGGTCGATTTAGATGTTGCTCAGGTATTATTTGAGGATAGGAAGGAAGATCTTAAGGTAATGAGTCAGCATGTAAATTCCATTTATCCCTTCAATCCTGATGATATGGTTTTAAGTGATCCTGCTTCGGAGTTTGATGTTGAAGGACAAATGGATTCGATGTTCTCACCAAGGGGTGAGGTATTAAGGGAACGGGTTAAAATCGTTGAGTGTCAATATCGTATGCCTGCGAAGGTTCAACTTTTAAGGATGGTAGATAAATCAATCCCTTGGGGATCATTGGAAGGGTCAATTTATCGGAAGGGAAATCAAGATCAGGATTATTTGGTTAAGAATGGATATTTTGAGACGTTTGAAGTAATGCGAATGATCGTCCGTCATGCTTATTGGTGTGGACGGATTTATCTTAAGGACGTTTTAAGCCCATATAACCATTGGGAATTTTCATTAATTCCAATCTGGTGTTATGTTCGTGAGCGGGATAATATGCCTTATGGGGTAATTCGTGACCTTCGTGACCCACAAATTGACTTAAATAAGCGTAAAAGTAAGGCATTATTTTTGATGTCAGCCAATCAAATTCATGCTGAAAAGGGTGCATTTGATGATAAGATGGATGCAATTATTGAAGCTAATCGAGCTGATGGTTTCCTTGAGTATAACGTGGGGAAGAAATTTGAAATTGTAAGAAATGCCGATCTTGGAGCAGCTCATTTAAGCATGGCCCATGATGATGAGCGTTTCATTCGTTCGATTGCTGGCCATGTTGATCCTCAGGTTGCAGAATCGAAGAAGGATATTTCGGGGAAGGCATTAACTTCCCTTAAGGAAGGAACACAATTAACAAGTGGAGTTTTATTTGACAATTATTATTTCGGTCTTCAATTAATTGGTGAGATTCGCTTAACATTGATTGAGCAATTCCGTGATGCTGAGGAAGAAATAATGGTTGGGCAGGGCACGAATAAGGAAAGGTATGAAGCAATAAACCAACCACAAGAAGATGGTTCAATTTTGAATCCAATTACAAAGGCAAAATCACGTTTTGTAATCGCAAAAAGGGATTATCGTGAATCCGTTCGTGCTTCAATGTTGGAAACATTAACTGAAATAACAATGTATTTAACAAAGACCGCACCTCAAGTTGCAATTGCAATGTTAGACTTGGTCGTGGAATTTATGGACGATCTTGGTCCAATGAAAAGTGACTTAGTCGATCGTATTCGTAAGATAAATAAACAACATCCACCAAAATCGGAAATGACTGAAGAGGAATTGAAGAAAGCAATTGAAGTTGATGAAGCTGAAATGAAAAAGAAACAAGCAATGGAACAAATTCAGTTTATGATGGAACAGGCGAAGTTAAAATCTATGCAGGCAAAGGGAAATTCTGATGATTCGAAGGCAATTAAGGCAAAAATTGATGGGGTTGTTCGGGAATTGGAAGGTTACATGGCTGCATTGGAAGTTGCTGAAACAATTCAGCTCAACCCATCGGTCGCTGAAGCTGCTGACATGGTTATTAAGGAATCTAAAAGGGTAATTTTGCCTGAAGGAAATGGGCAACAAAATCAGCAAAATCAAGGAAGACAAATTAATCCTGAGCAAAATCAAGGAGGTTTATAATGAGTGTAGGTGATCTGACTAAATTACCAACAGCGGGCATTCAAGCAGTTGGTCATGTGACAAGTGTAACTGGGACTTCAACCACAATGTATCTTGGATATGACAATGGAAAGGTAAAAACCTTAACAACATCTGGTGTTGTTGCTGATTTGACTACAAAAGTTATCCTTCCAGGTAAAATTGTTTCACTTGTTTATACTGGACTAACTGCCATTTTATGTGCAATAACTGCCGATGGTAAGATTTATAAGATTACATCACTTGGTGTTGTTACGTTACTTAAAAATTTGAATATGGGAGTTTGTGGAGCTTATTATGTCTCCAATTATTTGTACATTGTCCTGGACTCAATGCAGCAGGAAAAAAGTAATTTACTTAAACTTCAATTGGCATAAGGTGGTATTATGAGCTTAACTCACTTAACATATATCGGTGAAACGGCTGCAGCTATTATCAGTCATGGTGCAGTAACTTATATAGGAACCTTGAAAGGTAATATATTAAGGATGAATAATGTTACTAAAGTGCTAACCAATATTGGTAAAGTACAGGGTGAGATAAGATCATTATCCATTAATTATCCTTTATTATACATAACGGATAATGAAGGTAATATTACCACTTACACAATATCCTCATCTGATGATCCGTCCACTTCATACGGTACTGCAGTTATTGATTTTGGAGCTACATTAACAGATGAAGCTACACTGGTAATTACAAATATGCCAGCAATGAAAACGACTTCACGTATTATAGTGTTTATTGAGGAAGATGATACAACATCAGATAATAACGCAGAAGCACATAAAAGTCTTGCTTCATTCTCAACTTGTCATGCAACGAGTAGAGTAGCTGGAGTTGGGTTTACAGCAGCAGTAAGGCTTTGGAATGGATATGCAAGTGGTACGTTTAAAATCAATTATATTTATGGAGAATAGGGAGGCTTAAAATGAGTTACGGGCAGAAGATAGTAGGGAGCACATCAGGAAATATAGCTGAAGTTGATGTTAATAAAAACCTTAATGTGGTAAATCCAAGTACGTCAATTAAGTCAGGTTTTGTTGTTGGTGCAGGTGAGCATGATGCAGGTACACTTCTTGGTACACGCTCAACAATTGAAGCGGACTATTCAAGGGATTACCGTGCAAGAGTAGCAGTGGATAATATTTTGTTTAATGAATGGTTTTCAGGCACGACAATTAATACTTCAAAATGGGCAACGCCAAGTGCAACTGCAACGGTGGCTCAGGCAGCTGGATTGTTGACACTGAATTCAGCTGCTTCATTGGTTTCAGGGCAAGGATGTATTGTAAAGTCATGGCGAACATTTCCAATTTTTGGTGCATCTGGAATGTATTTTGAAATGAGAGCATCATTGTATTCTGATTCAACACTTTTCAATAACAATACATCTGAATGGGGTGCAGCAATTACTGCAAATACAGTAGCAACTGCTCCTACTGATGGTATTTACTTCAGATATACAATTGCTGGATTGTATGCGGTGGTTATGAGTAACTCAGTTGAAGTTTATGCATCACTTTTATCAACAGGATTACTTACAACGTGGCCAACTTTTGACATTACCAAGATTCACCATTATACTATTTACGTTTCTGAAGATGAGGTTGAATTCTGGATTGATGATAAGTTGGTATATGTTGTTGATCTCCACAATACCAATGTGCCAACTCCAATATCATCTATGCAATTATGTGTATATGCAAGATGTATTAATACAGGTACGAATACACTTACTGCGCAAAAAGTCAACATTGCAAGTGTTAATGTGTCAAGTGCAGATATGGAAACAGCAAAGCCTTGGGCACATAAGATGGCCGGCATGCATGAATCAGTACAATGTATGCCTACTGGTGGTACAACTGGAAAATCATGTACGGCATATACTCAGACTGCAATGCCAACAGCAGGGACAACAATTTTAGCAACTGCCCTTGGAACAAATGCAGTAGCAGGAATCGGTGGATTTCAACACTTTGCAGGTGCTACTGGTTTATCCCTAACTGCAGATACAGCATATCAGATATTCTCAACATTAATCCCTGCTCCTACAGTTGCAGAAGCAAAAGGGTTAATGATATGTGGTATTGATATTACTTTAATTTCAAGAGTAGCTGTCGGTGTAAATGCCACTGTTGTACCATTTGTCATGGAACTTTGTTTTGGCTGTACTAATGCTGATCCTGCAACGGCAGAAGCAATAACAACAAATACCACTCCAGTTAAGGGTGTAAGAAAACAGATCATTGGTATGGGTTCGTTATCAATTAATACTGCTGTAGGCACAACAGTATCAATGACTTGGCATCCTCAAGTACCAGTATATTGTGAAGCAGGTACATATGTTACAATAACATTCAGACCTGCAATAACATATAGTACTGGCCCTACACAAGATTATTTATTTGCGTGTGCTGTTGACGGATATTGGGAGTAAAATGTTAGAATTAATTACGCTTGGTATAATTGTAATTGTCCTTCCCTTACTGAAAACCAATATCAGTTTGGGAGGGGCATTTAAAATGAAGGAAAATGTCTTCATAGTTATATCCATAGCGTACCTTTGTTATGCAATGATATTCAGGGGAGTACCCAATTCTCCCCTGATATATCTTGTTTGCTTTATAACAATGTCAGCAATGTGGTCAACAAATATACATCAATCTTGGCAAGATATTGCAAAGTGGTGGGGATTGTATGGCTTATTTGTATTGGTATCATTCTTACCAATGAATACAGTATTAATGATATCAATGATACCAATTCCATTTATGCTTATTTGGGGGTTCATGCAGAAATTTGGTCTTGAGCCATTTGATAAACTTATGCAATTTATTACCAGTGATTCTTACAAATCAAAATCTTCAATGTTTAATACCTCAATGGGAAATGTAAGTTATGCAGCTGCTTTTCTTGCACCATATATCTTCATATCAATTTACCTTGGAGTAAATGTATCACAGTGGTTCTTCTTAATTACACCATTCATTGTAGTGGGAATCATCATTTCGAAGTGTTATTCAGCAATGGTAGGAATTCTTGCAGGATTATGTGTGATGTTTCCATTATTACTTATCCCATTAGTTGTTAGTGTTTTTGTTCTTGTATATCTTAGAACGTTTTATAGAACAGTATATGATAAATGGGTAGGGAAGAAGGAATACAATTTATTATCAAGGACATATTTTTGGAAGATTGCTTTTAATCTATGGCTTAAAAAACCATTGTTTGGCTGGGGAATAAAGACATATCAAAAAGAACAGTTTGTAATGGCACCAAAAATAAATATGACTATTTCACGTTTTCCCTTACGTGTTCATAATGATTATATGGAAATGCTTTGTGAGTGTGGACTTATCGGCTTGGTATTGATGGTGTACTTCATTGTTTCGATCATTTATCCTGCACTTCAATCAGGTAATTATATTTTACTTGGAGGTATCATATGTTTACTCGTGCATGGAATATTTTTATACACTTTGTCGATATTTTCATATGTACCATATATAATTCTGGCCTCTTGTCTTTCAAGTCAGACGATGGAACATATGCAATTACCTCTAATGGTAGCTTTAATATGTTCAGTTGGTTTAATAAAAATGGTAATAAATTATGTGATAAAGATACAAATGTCTCATTACTGGACCGCAAAGTTTGAATCTTCAACGAATGCTGGAGATAAATGTGAATATGCTAAAAAGGCATTAGAAATGACTCCATATGAAGGGACAGTACTTACAAATAGTACACTAACACAAGGACTGATAAGTGCTGAATTAGCAATACCATACCTGGAAAAATCAATTTATTTCTTTGATGGAACAATGAATCTTGCTGAATTATGGTTGACATATGGAAATACACAAAGGTTGATCGGTGATTATGAAGGAGCGAAGAAATCATTAAATTATGCTTTGTATTTAAACTCAGATTTAAGTCAAGCAAATTTTATCTTGAGTATGATAAATAAAGCAGAACGAAATTTTAACGGTGGCGTAAAAATTACGTTACCTCCAAATATGAATAAATAAGGAGGTTTGAAATGGAACCAAAAGAGGATAAAAAGGAAATAATTGAGGATGAAATTAAGGCTCCAGAAATAACGAACGGGGATATTGCACCTGAAGGATATACTCAATCTGAATGGGATCGTTTATCCAGTGGAGATAAAGAAGGGATTTTAGATTTACTTAAAAATCCTGACCTTAATGAGGATGAAGATGAAATTGTAGTTGAGGGTGAAATCAAATCGGAAGTTAAGGTTGATGAAGAAGTTAAACCTGAAGTTGTAATTGAGCCGGTTATTGAACCAATAATTGAAGTTAAAAAGGAAGAAGTTGAAGTTTCAGATATGGACTTGGTTTCATTCAGACCATCGGTGACAAGTAAGGATTTGGAATCATGGTTGGCAAATCAACCTGAAGATGTTAAAAATAAGTACATTGTTAATGTTCCTTCAGATATGGTTAATGCACATAATTCGGCATTAAGTGAATTGAGGACAAAGTTCGATGCTGATGAAATTTCCAGGGATGAATATGAAGATCAGCGAGATGAAATTAAAGAAAAGTTAGCTGAGTATAAAATCGTTGAAAGGGAACGTTTGCGAGATGCACTTAAGGATGAGGTTACTTGGGACAGGGAACAAGCTGCATTTATGGGTGCAAGGAAGGAATATGTTGGGGAAGTCCAAACTGATGGGACAATTAAGAAAACATCGAGAAGTACATTGTTACTTGGTGCATTACAAGCAGCAATTAAGGAAGTTGAGGCCACAACCCCAGGGTTGCCAGGAATACAATTATTGGTTAAGGCTGACAAAATTGTTAAGGATGCATTTGGATTGAATAAAAAGGTTGAGGAAATTAAGAAAGTTGAGGAAAAAAAGGAGGAAAAGAAAACTCCAGCAGAAATACTTAAAGAAAAAGGAATTTCGAAGTTACCGGATGAAGCAAATTTGGGGGATGTGCCTGAAGCAGGGAAAAATTTAACAGAAGATGGATGGGGTGCAATTGATCGCTTACCTGATAAGAAAAGGGAAGAATGGCTTGCTAAGCAACCACAAAAAGTTGTTGATGCTTATGTTAATTCATTGGCAAGTGGGCGGTAAGTTATGGCACTTAAAAAAGAAATTTCAGTTGGAGATGAATTGGATTTCGATTTGTCTCACCAATCGGGCTTAACTAATGTTAAGATACGTTTAACGGAAGTTGTAGGAAGACGAGCAATCTTGGTCATAATGGCGAATAAGGAGTCAGTACCAATTCGTCATACAAAGTGTAATCATTATAAAAAAGAGAGTATAGGATGAGGATAATTAAATCAACTAATGGATTTGATATTCAAGTTGACAATGAAGCAGTAGCTAAATTATATGGTAGTAACGCTGTACTTAATAAAATTGCAGTATGTGAAAAACATGAGGTTTCTCACTTGGATGTAGAACAAAATAAAAAATATGCCAGGATGGTTTAAAATGGAGGCACCAAGTGGGACAAACCATGGTTGGATTAAATGATGCCAAAGCCGTCAAACGGTTTAGTTCAAGCCTTACGGTTGATGCAGCAAGAAAAGGTCAGTGGACTTCGAAGTGGATGGGTGGAGGCCCAACTGCAACACAGCCGATTTATTCAGTACCTGATCTGGAAAATCAACGTGGGGAGCAGGTTTCGTTTGATATTTCAATGCAGCTTAATTCACAGCCAATTGAAGGTGATGATGAGGCTCGTGGTAAAGGTGAGAAACTATTTTTCTACTCTCAGGTTGTTTATATTGATCAGGAGAGGGAAGTTGTTTCTACTGGTGGTCGAATGACTCAGAAACGTACACTTCATGATTTGAGACAGGTGGCACGCTCAAGGACGGCAGATTTATGGGGCCGTGTTTTTGACCAGATAATTTTCATTTATTTAAGTGGAGCTCGTGGAGTAAATTCGGATTACGTCTTCCCGACGACATGGACAGGAAGGGCGAATAACTCATTAAGTGCACCTGATTCAAATCATATCGTTTTTGGTGGAGTTGCTACTGTTAAAGGTGATATGACAGTTACGGATACAATGACCACACTTCCTATTGATAAAGCAGTTGCATATGCAAAAATGATGGGTGGTGGAGGGCCGGCTTATTCTGAGGTTCCTCAGATTCAGCCAATTAATGAGTCAGGGGAAGAAGTATTCCTTATGGTAATGAATCCTTGGCAGGAATTCAATTTGAGAAGGAATACAACGTCTATGGACTGGGCAGACATTCAGAAACAGATTGCAATGTCTTCAGGGAAAAATTCTGAATTTATGAAAGGTGGCCTTGGTATGTGGAATAAGGTTGTCCTTCAGGTACACCAGAATTGTATTCAGTTCAGTGATTATGGTACAGGAAGTGATGTTGCAGCAGTTCGAGCATTGTTTTGTGGTATTCAGGCTGGAACAATTGCTCAGGGTCAGGGTGGTGGAGCAATGACTTATGGCTGGTTTGAAGAAGCTTATGATGGTGGAAATCAGCTTGATATTTATACGGATACAAAGTGGGGTTTTGTTAAGACAAATTTCAATGGCAACGATTTTGGAGTTATCGCCATTGATACTGCGGCTGCAAAACCGTAAGAAGTAAAATAAATAAGGAGGTCAAGTCATGACTAATACGCTTAAAATAGCTACTGATCTGTATTCCAAACCTGCCCTTAATGCGTTAGGTGGGGCAAGAGTATCATATCGGAAAGTTACATTACTTACTACCGATTTGATTACTACACAGATTTATGCCCTTAATATTCTTCCAGCTGGCCATCGGTTGGTAGATGCTTTTATTGAATCAAAAACACTTGATTCTAATACAAGTAAAACAATTTGTTTGAGTGTTGGTGTATTGAACACTTATTTTGGTGATCCTGCTGCAACTGCGGCAGTACCTGCTGCTTATTCAAGTGGTGGAGCAACTGCAACTGATGTTGATCCTCAGTTGGTAAGTGGGCAGAATATAATCACTGCTTCAGTTGTTGGTCAGGGTGGTGGTCGTGTTCGTGCTGGTATTTCAACATCTTCATACTCATTGACTCCTTCAAATGATATTGGAGTTGATAAAATTAAGGATAGAATTATTGCAATGCAGGTTACTTATCTTCCTGCAACTGCAGTCGGTGGTGTTTTTGTAACTGGTCTTGTTGTTGAAAGGGATCAGGAGTAATTAAAGAATGTTTGTAAATTGCAAAATGGGGCAGATGACGGACGTAAAATTTACGTTACCTGCCTCATTTTGCATAATCATAAAAGGAGTGAAGGAGGTTCACAGTGTTAATTGAATGCTTAATTTTGCGTGAAGGAATGACAACCGTACCATTTAAGTTACATAATTATGAGTTTATGCCAATTCCAGGAACAAATGAAGGAGAAATGGGTACTTCGGTTTGTAACATTGCTGATCAGGAAGCAATTGATTATTTACTTGGCAATGAGAAAAGAGGGATGAAACCGAAGGCAAGTTTTCGTCCTTATCGTCCGAAGCAAGCTCAGGATGATATGTATGCAAGACGGGCTGAAAAGGAAAAAGTTACTGGTAAATTTAAGGGTTATTCGATTGAAGTCCTTAATATTATGGGTAATGATAAGGGGTATGTTATTAAGAAAGATGTTAAAAATGAGCCAATGTCATTTTGTGGGATGAATGGAAAGTGGACTGATGATGTTCAGAAAATCTGGCCATTTACCAAAATCGGTGATGCTGATACATGGCTGAAATCATTTTTAAGTGGAGTATCAATGGATGCTCCGAAGGTTGACGGTACACCATATCATTGTGGAGAATGTGAATTGATTTTCAAGGATCCAATTCAACTCGCAGAACACTGGAAAAATGTACATCAGAAAAAAGCGGAGATAATTCCTGAGGATATTGCGAAAACACTCCCAAATGTTGCTGAAGTTAAAACATACAAGGAAGTTCCAAAAGGTAAATAAATATGAGTTATACAATTGCTGAACTTACAACGGATTTGATTCAACGGGTTGGACGACTTGAAAATGCAGCTGGCATAACATTGCTAAGTGCCGTTAATTCAATTCAGTCTATGTTAGCTAAACGGTTACTTGATCGTAAATCCGACTTGCTCGTTGAGCCAAATTCGTTAAGTTTATCGATTCCATTTTACGGTTGTTCTGCAACCTTACCTGATGGTTTCATATCAATGGCTGAGAAGCCAAAATATCAAGAGCTTTACACTGATTGGATGCTTGGAAATGTGGTTTCTTACAATGTGCTTACTGGTGAGTTGGTTTTATTGGTTACAGATTACGAAGGAAGTGATACATTAAGTTCTTGGAATATTTCGACAGTACCCGTGCCTGGAGAAGAGTCCCAAACCATTTCTACCTCAACAACCTCCTTTACAGTGATAACTACCGGACACAATGCTACCTTATTCATTGACATCGGACTTGTTTTATCTCCAGGCACATCCCTTTACATTACTTCAGGTTCAATGCCGAGTGGATTGAATATTTATCAGCAAACAATGCAACCATCTTATTTAACGAGTGATGAAGATCATGACGATGTTGAGTGGTGGTCTTGGTATGGTTTATATGGCTGGAATATTGAGTCACCATCAAGGACACCAAAACATTATAAGATAGTTAATACATTAATGTATATAAGACCGTATGCAATTTATCCACTTATAATAACGGGTAAGTATTTTGGTTTACCTGCAAAATTGATAAGTACATCAACCTTACCATTTAACGGTTTGTTTGATGAGATTTTTAGAGAAGGTGTTGTAAGGATAATTTCTAAAGGAATTTCACTTGTTGAAATGGATCAGGACTTCAATTACTTTTTACAAAGGGAATTTGATTCAGTCATTAATTCAAGAATGAGTATTATGGATAAGACAAGAACTTCACATAGTAATTTTATGTAATGGTATAAGGCGAGGAATTAATATGGCAATCTTAGATGGTGGATCAGCTTCAGTATCACCTACAACTTCAGTTACATTACCAATTACGACTGAAATCATTGTTACTGTTCAAAGACAGTTGCAAGATGTTACTGGAGTATCATATCCAGCTGAAGATTTAATTCCATATATGAACCTTTTCTTTGCTGAATTAATTGGTGTTGTTCCTTCAGCATATAATGTAACTGAAGATATTGGATTGGTTGCAGGTGCAAAGCAAACATTACCAGAAGGAACTAAAAAGTTACTTAATGTTATTTGCAATATTTCGGGTAGTGTATATGTTGGGCCGGCTCCTACGATTTTACCAAGATCAACATTGGATACATTGATTCCAAGTTGGCAATTATTTACTTCTAGTAAGACAGTCCTTAATGTTATAAGAGATGAAGATGATTCTTATGTATTTTATACCTTCCCTCCTCAGCCGGTCGGAACTGATCAAAAATTGAGGGTAATTTTATCCATGCTTCCAACAGCGATTGAAGATCAATCAGATGATTTTCCACTTGAAGAATCATACAAATTACCTTGCATTAATTATATGTTATACTTAACTTTAAGGGAGGAGACAACAATACCTAACGCTCTTAATAAAGCAAATATGTGTCTTGAAATGTTTTATAAAGAGTTGGGTGTTGAGATGACTCAGCAAAAGAAGTAATAAAAAGGGAGTCAGGATTGATAATTAAGATTGAGAAGTTTGGTGGAATAATTCCAAGGGTTGTTGACCCCTTTGCACTTCCACCTGAGAATGCACAACAAGCAATTAATTGTCGCTTTGATTTGGGTGGCATTGCTCCATATGCTGAAGATGATGTAATTGATGATTTATATGCAACTGGAACTGTTACACTTGCAAATACAAATTTAAGTTTAGTAAACGGGTCTGCATTTTTTGATGCTTCAGGGCCTAATCTTAAATATCCTCGTCGTAAACTTACCCTTACTGATTCAGCCGGAAAGAAAGCAATTGGTTATATTGGTAGTGAAGGAATTGGGGAGACACTCGATACTAATAAGCTTACTAATGGTGATTTTACTTCAGACGCATCTTCATGGAGTGCAACTGATTGTACACTTGCAAGTTCTTCAAATGCTTGTGTAATGACAAGAACAGGTGGAACATCTCAAAAAGCAGATCAGGTTGTCGGTGCCTTAACAGTTGGAGCGTTGTTCGAAGGTTCGATTTATATTAAAACTGGATCGAGTGGAGCTGAACTTGCTGAGGTGTTATTTAAGAATGGATCAACTTCGTTTAGTAAAACATTACTTACAACAGGGTCTTATGTAAAATTATTTATCCGTGGGGTTATTGATGTAGCTGGAAATTGGGGATTTGAGTTTTATAAAACAACAGCTACAGCTGGCACAATGTTGTTTGATACGGCTTCGCTTAGACAAGTATTAACACCAAGTGCAACTGGTGTAACAATTACCTCAACCCCTGGAGGCACAACCCAAAATTGGACAAGTATTGAAAGTGGGTTTAATTACAATGATTCGGGTGGATATACTTATGAAATAAGTCCAGTTATTGAATCAATGTATAAGTATTATAATTCAGTTGAAGATGCTTTTTTATTATTTTCAGGTGATGTAAATGTTGTTAAGGCACCATTACTTGGAGATATTTTTAATCGTGTATTTTATACTGAGGATGGTTTACTTAAGGTAACTGACGAAACATTATTCAATACAACTGGTTCACAATTAATCGGAGCTTGGGTTAATGGATCACCTGGTTATGATACATTAACATCCTTACTGAAAGATATAACTTCAGCAATTAATACTGCTGGTACATCTGAAAGTGCTTATAATATTTCGAGTGCATTGGTTTCAGGACGAACGTATCAACTTGTTGCTAACTTAACACTCAATTCAGGTCAAGCACCAACATTATCATTTACATATCCAACAACTTCCCAATTATTGGTTGAGGGTTTGAATGTAATACCATTTACTGCAACTTCAGTTGTAACTACAATAACAATGCTTAATACATTAGCATCAAATTGGGAGTGCAAATTTGATTTGTATGCAACCCTTGATTTGAATTATCCCTTAGCATATCGTTATCCAAGTCCACCTGCTCCAACAAGTGTTCCGATTGCTACTCCAGTAAGTTCAGTTGGAAAGGTACATACTTTAGATATAACCGTTGCTGCTTGTGTAGAAAGTAATGGAACCTATAATTTAGTTTTTAGTGGTGGTGGTGGATCATCAGCTGCTGGAACTTACACGGTACTTTCAAATATCATCACAGCGGTTAATTTAACAGTTCAAGGAAGTGGATATACTTCAGCTCCAACTGTTGAAACAATAAGTACAACTGGAACGATTAAGGCAGGAGTTGGGGATATAACACTTCAGGAGACAAGGGGTTGGGTTTATACCTTTGTTAATAAATATGGAGAAGAAGGGCCACCTTCATTGGTGTCAAACTTAGTTGATGTTTATGATGGAGATACGGTTGCATTAAGTGCAATTGCATCAACTGGTTTTTCGGCATTATATGAATTGACTGGAATAAATATTTATCGCTTAAATCAATCATTGACTGGATCACAATTTCAGTTTGTTGAGCGCATACTTATAAATGCAACAACATACTCAGATTCGAAATTGGATGCAGCCCTTGGTGAGCTTTTAGTTACAGATGAATGGGAAAGTCCTCCATCCGGAGCTAAAGGATTGATTGCCTTACCTAATGGAATACTTGCATGTTATTCAGGTAATACATTATGCTTAACTCCCCCAAATTATCCTCACGCTTGGCCACCATCTTATCAAAAAGCAGTGGATAGGGATATAATGGGTCTTGGAAGTGTTGGTACAACAATTATTGTTCTTACCGAAGGTCAGCCTTATGGTGTTGTTTGCAGTGATCCATTGAACGCAGTAATGGAGCGTATTGATGGTGGCTTGTCAAATATGTCAAAAAGGAGTGTAGTTCAGGTTGAGACTGCAGGAATAGTTGCTTACGCATCTCCTGAAGGTATAATGACAATTGGGCAAAGTGGAGCTAAATTAGTTACTGATGTAATTATGACAAGGGAAGATTGGAATGAAAGGTATAATCCGTCAACGATAAATGCTTATTATTGGCAAGGTAAGTACATTGGGTTTTATACAAATGGAAATGTTGAAGCTGGATTTATGCTTGATGTAAGTAATGGGAATTTTGTGGACTTGGATTTTTATGCTACTGCAGGATTTCATGATCTTACTGATGGTAAATTATACTTAGTCATTGATGATGAAGTTGTATCGTTTAATGATTCACTTGAATTACGGGAATATAATTGGTTAAGTAAGCGATTTATCTTCCTTCCAACTTCATTTAATTGGATTAAGGTTGTTGGTTCAACTTATCCAATTGATGTTGAGATTATATTAAGGGATGTACCAGCAACGATATGTCTTACGGTAACTTCAAGGAAGCCAATTAGGATTGGAAAAACAGGAATTATTGAAACAATTGAAGTAAGGATAATGGGAAGTGCACAGATTTCAGCAATTTATTTATCAAGTATTCTTGAGGAGATGCCAGTATAATGTTTCCAACTATTTCTACAATCACAAATTTTAATGATGTTAAGAGAGCATTGGATAGTATAAGAAGTTATTTTGCAGTTACACCTTCAGTTGGGAATGTAAATGTTACACAACCTGCAAATAGTTCAAGGCTTACAATTATTGATGGTAAGGAATTGAAGGTTACGGAAGTATGGGAATTACGAAATGTTACTGGTGAATTGGAAAATCAAGTTTTGGATTCAACAAAAATGGTTGAGGTTTTTATTAATGGAGTTCGTGTTAAGTTGGCAGTTTTGAAGTAATTAAATAAAGGATTAAAAAGGAGAAAGAGGATGAAGGACTTATGTGTGGTAACTTCAATTACAAGGAAGAAAGGGATGTATAATTTGCTTGAAAAACAGTTGGATGAGGCTGGAATTGATTTTTATACTGTTGATCAGCAAAGTGATTATGGTGATAATATATTCAGGTTTTGTACTGTTGAAAATAGACTTAATTTGTTTCAGGATATGGTTACATCACTTGATGATTATGAAAATATTGTAATTGTCGATGGTTGGGATACTTTGTTTTTTGGTAAAAGGGAAGATGTTATTCGTAACATTCCAAAACATACGGTAATGGTTGCAGCTGAGAAGAATTGTTATCCAAATATTTCAATTGCAAATGATATTCCTGATGAAGGTACACCTTGGAGATATGCAAATTTTGGTGGTATGGCAGGTACTCGTGAAAATTTAATTAAGTTTATTGATGAAGTTAAGCGAAATATGCATTTGTCATTAATTGATATGGATCAAGAAGTTTTGAATGAATTACTTGCTCAAGGTAAAAATTCAACCTTTGTTTTGGATTCAAATACTCAAATATTTTATTGTATGATGGAAGATGAAGGTGAAATTGTAAATTACAATAATCGTCCACTTAATGTATTAACTGATCAGTTGCCAAATTTTATTCATTTTAATGGTCAGTCAAATCATTCTCATTTTTATTCTGAATTTGGATTGGCTGAAGATAAAAAAGTAATAAAAACAAAGTTTGATTATATGTTTTGCTTACCTGGAACTCCTTCAAGTGGAACGCAAGGAATAAGTACATGGTTGGCAATATATGAACTTATGGCACTTGGGAAAAGTGTAGCAATTAAAACTGCTTCATCATGTAATATTTATCTTGTTAGAAATTTATGCTTAACAAATAAATCATTTCAACTTGAACAATTACCATTTGAAGATTATTGTGAAGATTATGACAGGATTGTTTTTGTGGATTCTGATAATTATGTAACTTCAAAGGATATACTTAAATTAACATCCCATGATGAAGATATTGTAGCTGCTTGGTATGTGCAAGCTCCAAAAGATGTTGAAGCAATTGGTGTTCATATTCCAGCAACTTGTGGGGTGTATAGGGATATTAATAAACCCTGGACTGTACGCCCATTTTTAGCTGGAATTATTCCATATATTAAGCGAAATGAAAAGGGATTGGTTCAAGTACAATATTCAGGAATGGGCTTGATGGTTATTAAGAAAGGAGTATTTGAGTCAATTGGATTCCCTTGGTTTAAATCATGGATTAAGGAATATGAAATTTGTGGAGTTAAAATGGCTGAGCCTGTAACTGATGATGAGGGTTTTTGTTTAAGGGTTCAGGAAAAAGGATTTAAGATATTTATCGATCCTGAGATTAAAATTGGCCACGAAAAACTTACAATTCATTAAGGGGATTAAATGTTAATTGGTAAACTTAATACAAATGATATTAATTACATCCTGGAAAATATTTCATTCAGTAGCTTAACTGAACTTGCAATATTTAACAAGTCAATTGAGTCTGCACGAATTAAGTTTATGCATTATATTGGGAAGGAGTTTACTGGTGTATTTTACGATAATAACAAAAATCCTCAGGCAATGATTCTTCTTGAGTTAAATGGAGAAGATAAATGGTTGGTTAACTTAATAACGGTAAGTGGAGCATGGAGTAAAATTGGTATTATTCTTACAAAATTCTTAATGCAAATGAGTTCAGATATGATTGAACGATCAGGTGGTACGATTGAAGCTTATTCACCATTTAGTTTACATAAGTATTTCAATTGGTTTGAGTTCATGGGTTTCGTTTGTAAGGAAAAAAATAATAATGTTTATCACTATGTTAAACAGGTGAGGTAAATTATGGGTGGTGGTGGAGGTAGTGAGGATGAACTTAAGTATACTTCAGACCAGCAAGCGCAGCAAATAAAAAATGCAAAGCTCTGGAATTATTATGAAGAAAATTATTTACCTCTTCAGCAAAAGTATATTGCACTGGAAACTGATCCAGCAACAACGAAGCAAGAAGAGAATCAAATTAAGGGTAAGATAAATGCGGAAGCGGTTAAGAAATTAGATCCGCTTAAATTAAGTACCAATCCTGTAGCTAATGCAAGGAGTCTAAATAATTTAGGGAAGACAGAGACAACTGCACAAGTTACGGGGGAGGGGCAGGTTAGGTCGAGGGAACTTGCAAATCGACAAAACATTATAAATATTGGTCAGCAAAAAGAAGTTGGTGCAGTTACTGATTTAAATACATTAGCAGGTAGATCGCTTGATGTAGCAATAAGTGATTTGGACAGGCAGGAAAAAGTTGGGGCAAGTGCTGATAATGCAATTGGAGCTGGAATAGGAGCTGCCGCTGCCGGTTTAAATCGAGCGTGGGATAAGTCAACAACAAAATGAAAAATGAAAAAGGTAACGTAAATTTTACGTCGGGGTGCTTAAATGGCAATGTATGATCCTTCAACGGGTTCATGGTATGAATATTCTCCTGGAGCAACTACACCTTCAAATACTCCTTATTCAGGACTTGGTGCAAATTTATTTGAGGGTGTTGGTGGAGGAGTTACAAATCCAGCATCTTTAAATAAAGTTGCTCGACCAGGAAATGTTGGAAGTGAAGAAACTCCAAATTATGTTGATCCATCTGGTGATCCTCATAATATCGCATCAAATTTAATTAATGCACAATTTGCTGAGTGGGAAAAAACATTTAAGCCAATTGAGTTGGAACAAATTCAGCAATATTCACCTATTAATCCTTCGGTCTTAACAACCGCTGTTGACAAAGCTGAGAATACTGCAACTCAAGCATCAGCTTCAATGGGTGGTATTTTACAAAGGCAGAATGAAAAAATGGGAGTAAATGCAACTTCTGATCAAAAGAATGCAATGGGTAGGATGCTTAATTTAAGCACTGCTGAAAATATAGCAAATGCAAAGAATACCGCCCGATCTGATGTAAGGGAACAAGATCAGCAAATTTTAATGGGCACTTCAACCAATCTTACTAAGGAGTAATTTATGGGTGGGATAATAAGTACTGGTGAAAATTATCGTAAATTGGCAATGCAGGGATTTATGCAGGAAAGTGCTGATGCAACGAAAATTGATGAAGTTAATAAAGATCTTGAAGCAAATAAAAAGATGCAGAAGGATAAAACGGGTACTCAGGCAATGGGTCTTGCTGGGGCAATTGCTCCAAGGGTACTTGATAAAGCTGGAGTTTTTGGAGCTGCACCATCAATTGCTGCTACTGGTTTAGAAGAGTCAGCAGCATTGAGTACAGGTGTAATGGCACCAACTGCTGAATTGGGAGCTGCTGGTCTGGCTGCTGCTGAAACAACCGTAGGAGTGGGAACTGTATTGGCAGCAGAAACAGCATCAACTGCATTAGCAGCAGAAAGCTTAATGGAATTTGCCCCTTTGTTATTATTTCTTTAATATGAGGAGAATTTATGGGAAGATTTTTAAATAGTACACAATCTGATCCGGTTAGTGCAGGTATTAATGCCTATACTTCACTTACTGACTCATTTAATAGGGATGATGCTGCGAAGGAGACAAGGCAGTTAAATGCCATGAAGATTCAAGAAATGCAAAGGGAAGTTAAGGATAGAAATGAAGCAAGGGAAGATGCTGAAAAGTTTGCTCAGTTAAAAGGTGAAAAGGATAAGTTAGATGCAATGGCTGAGAAAATGTCAAACGTAACTGGTATGTCTAAGGAACAAGTAATTGAGATAATGCCGAAGGTTAAACAAGCAATGGATTTTTCAAAGAATGGTGAGGATGGAAAAATTACACCTGACCATGAAAAGGCAGTGCTCAAGTTGGCAGCTGCAACTAAACAAATACCTGATGATATTAATAACTTGGATAAGCACGCAAGTGCAGTTTCAAGTATAAATAAATTCGTGACTCAAATGGGTTCAAACCTTATGTCTAAACCACCTGGAACCTATAAAATAAATAATAAGAATTTCATTGATAACTTAAATATTGTTGAAGAGGAAAATAATAATCAAGGAATGAATAAATTTGGTCTTAAGGCGAAAAAATCAATATCTTATATTGTTGTTGATACTACAAAAAATCCACCGGCAAGCACAAAGGTGTATAAAATTGATTCTTCACTTAAGGATGGGGAGATGTTTCAGCGTGAAAATAAGACAAGGGCATTTTCAGCTGACCCTGAAAATAAGGCAAGTGTAATTGGAAATACAGATATAAATAAAATACCAATAAGGATTAATGTTGATAAGGATGGAAATAGAACTGTATCTACTGTAAGGAGTAAAAGTTTTGAGATTGATGGAAAGGAAGTATTGCTTAATACGATAAGTCCAAGTGGTAAATTACTTAACGATGAAGAAACAATTGAGCAGTATAAAAAGACAGGTGAGCATTTAGGTATATTTGATACAGTTCAAGATGCAAATGAAGCAGCTGAAAAGTTACATAATTATAAGGTTGAAGGGGAGGATTTCAGTAAATATACAAAACGAGATCCTAATGATGAATATGAAGCTCCTGAAACATGGATGAGAAGTGGGAAGGGTGATGATGCAATTAAGCAAAAACCAGTAACACTTGATCAAGCACGGTTTCAAAAAACTGAAGAGCTTAATAACTTGGTTTTGAAAATGAGAGCAAGGAATCCTAAAATTATTGAGGAATATGCTGAGGAAGTTAAGCAAAGGGATATTAATAAAGAAGTACAAAAAGTGTTTAAGAATGTTCCTGAAGGATTGGATGAGACGAAGAAGCATGAATGGCTTAGATCAAACAAACCAGATGGAATTGGATGGAAGGAATGGGGAGAAATAATAAGTCCGAAGGTTGACTTTCAAGCTGCAACGTTTGAACTGAAAAAATTAGAATTGGAACTTAAGGAAAGAAGGGAAGATTCAAGAGATGTTAAGGATGATAGAAGATATGAATTGGATAAACGAAAAGTTAATGTTTTAGAAAGTAAAGAAGGACGCCTTGAAAGTGGTGTTAAGGAAGATAAGGAACAAAAAAGAAAAGATTCTGAAATAAAATTACTTGAGAAATATCGTGAAAATGCTCTTAAGAAAAATCCAGGTGATCCAATATTTGAGGATAAAATAGATACACAAGTGGAGGAAATGACAAAAGCAATTAATAGTGGTAAGGTTAGGACAGCAACCGAAGCTAAAACTAAAGTTATGAAAGAAGGTAATAAAAAGGAAATTGCATCGGTAAATAAGATTAAGGCATTAAGTGAAAAGTTTCCAGCAGAAAAATTTAAGGATAGAACCCATACTGATAAAGAAACTGGAATACGTTATATAAGTAAGAAAAATAAATTAACGGATAAGTATGGATGGGTTAAGGATGAAAGTGGAAGTAGTGGAGATATTGACTAATGGAACTTGAATTAGACCCCATTGAGAAAGAAGTAAGTAAACCTTCTCCTGCAATTACACAAAAGGGAAGTGGTGGATTGCAACTTGATCCAGTTAAGGGTGGTGAAGAATCATCAATGATTGATAAGTTTATGGGAATGTTTAAGCCTAATGATAAACCAACAAACTCTAATTTGATTAACTTAATTGGTGATGATGTAAGTAAGGCTGAACCTAAGCAAGTTGACAATTCAGGTGCATTAACTAAAGCAAGTAGAAGAATGATTGAACAAGCAATTAATATTAATGCAAGAGTTGTTGGACAAATGGGCTTAATGACGAATCCTGAACCCGCTGAGAATCCTGGTTTACTTACAATGGTTGGTAAGAATATAAATGAAGCAACGCAAAGACAACTTAGTATTCCCGAAAAATTTCTAAGTTTAAGGGAAACATTAATAAGGCAAGCGCAGTCGGAACCACATAAGACTGAAGGTGAAAATACTCCTGAGCGTAAGTCCAAGACAATTGATTTTATTACTAAAACAATTCCAGATAGTTTGAATAGACTTATATATCAAACAGTACATCAACCTGAACAATTGTATAATGCTTATAAACCTTCGGTAAGTAAACTCATTGATGCTTATACTGGTGTGACTAAAGATAGAGGAAAAGATTTAAAGGAAGGTTCTGAAGAATTTTTAAGTACTACTGGTGAGGTAGTTAAGGGAATTGGTGATTGGTTTAGTAAGGGAATTGGTGGAGTTGAAGATAAGGAAAAGTTTTTAAGATTTTCATTAGACCAACTTAAGGAAAATTATTCAACTGATCCAGTGGGAAGTGCAGCTTCACTATTTACACTTTATAAAACAATAGGTTCAATTGGTAAAGGTGCAGGAGTACAAAAAATATCAGACCATTCAAGAGAAGAATGGCTTAATGTTATTGATGAAGAAATGAAGAAACGTGCTCCAAAACAATTGAAGGGGGAAGTTGGGCAAACTGAGGATATACCATATGCTAAGTGGGAAGATGTTAAACAGAAAGTTTTACCTGAAGGAATGAAAAATGAAATTAAAGCACTTAATGCATCCAAAGAACTTATCTTAGATGAAAAAAGTACCAAAGGTAAAATTTATGATGAAGTTGCTAAATCAAGGGAAGAAGCTAAGGTAAGTGAGCCTGAAATCGTTAAATCATTACCCAGTGAAGAAAGATTTAAGCATGGTGCATTAGTTCAAATTAATTCCCTTACTCCAGCAATAATTGAAGGCAATGGAATCATTGTTGGCAAGGAAGGTGGGACACATCCTGATATACTTAAAGAACATGACATGGAGCCGGAGACGGTTCATGAACGTGGATTTACAACTCCTGAAGGATTATTCCTTGATCGAAAGGAAGGCAAGGAATGGATTGAAAATAATCAACCTGAAATTCATGAAGAATTGGTTAAAATGAATGGTAAGGATTATGAACTTCATTCTCAGGATTATAATAAGGCTAAGGAAAATTTGAGCGAGGAAAAGGAGGCAATTGATGCCACTGAAAAAGGGAAAGTCCCCGAGGGTAATATCGGAGAATATAGTGGAACTGATAAGATCGGGGAAACCCCAGAAGCAGGCGAAGGCAATCGCTTACCGGAAGGCGGGGAAATCATTGAAGGAGAAGGGAAGGGAGCTGAAGAAGGATTAAAACTTGATGAAGGTTCGATTAAGGAACCCGACGCAAAAATTACGGTATCTGAATCGAAATCAATTGAAGAACAAGCAAAGGAATTAGGTTTAACTGCAAAGAAATGGCCAGATCATGATATGTATACAATTGTTGATCCTGAGAATAAGGGTAATTTTGAAGTTAGGGTTGGTGAAAACGTAAAGGATAAACTTGAAAAACATCGGAGTAAGGGATGGGATGAAATTAAACCGAAGGAAGAATTGAAAGGAAGTGATCGTTGGAAATCACCAACCGCTGAATTTTTAAATAAGCAATCTGAAACGAAGATGCCTCCTGAAGAATGGGGAAAAAGGATTGATGCTTGGGAAAATAAGAATCCACATATTAAGGATGAGAATAAATTTAACGGGTTGAAATCATTTATTGAAAGTAAAAAAGGGGATAAAACACTTAATAAAAAGGACATAACTGAATTCCTTGAATTGAGTAAGAAAGATTGGGCAGTGAGGGATCAGGTTGCAGGTGACACACTTAATAAAAAAGAAAGAGCACGTTGGCAAGAACTTGCTGAGAAAAAAGAATTAAGTGAAATTGAAGAAACTGAATTTGATAAACTACAAGAAAAAGAAATTGAAGATAAAGATAGATGGGAATCTCATAACATACCTGGAGGAATTAAGGGGAGTGAAAAAGTTTATACGATTTCGCTTAATAAGCCTTCAAGAATGAAAGCAAATGAACGTCTCGATAAATTTAATACTGAAGCAATAAATAAACATGGAGATGTAAGTAAATGGCCTGATGATGTTTTTGATGAATATATGAAACTTAAGGATGAATTTAATAATACTGAATATGGTTATCAATCTCCTCATTTTCCTGAGCAGACGAATGTCATCCTCCACTTCCGGACTCAGGAACATCTTGATGCTAATGGAAATAAGGGATTAATGATTGAAACGATTCAGTCGGATTTACATCAAGAAGCTGCAGGACGTTATAAAGGAGATATTGTTTTTAAAACAGGCAAAGAAAATGATAAGTGGTTTGTATATGATGTAAAACATAAAAATGATAAAGTTTTTGAGCATAACGGTAAGCAATTAAATGAGGATACAGCTAATAAATTAATTAAAAAGTGGAATGATGAACTTCATCTTGATCAATATTATCCACCAAATGCTCCATTCGAAAAAACATGGGCTGAGGTTGGATTAAAACATGCCCTTGACATTGCAACTAAAGATCCTGAAATTAAATGGGTTGCTTGGCCGAACGGTAAGGTTCAGATGGAAAGGTGGGGGAAAGATATTACTACTGACGAACTTGGTAAAAAACAAGGATCTGATTTCCTTGAAATCCTTTATGACAAGCGCATCCCAAAATTTGCTAAGAAGTATGCTAAGGATTTAGGTGGAGAATATAAGGATGATGTGATTAAGTATAAAGCAACTGAATTAGATAATGAAATTCCACAAGAATATGGAATCCATCGAATTGATTTAACTAACAAAATGAGGGAATCCATAAACACTGAAGGACAAACATTATTTTCAGATCCATTTGGAATCCACAATGTAGTTAATTGGTTAGGAAGTGGAGATAAAGCAATCAATGATTTTGTTCACGCAATGGAAGATGCAAAAATCATAGTTAAGACATATAATCCAAAAGAATTTGGAGACAATTTGCCAGATAGAAGGAGTGTTGGATTACCTTCAGAAAGTCCAGTTACAATAAATGATAAGGATTTACCAAAATGGAAGTTCAATTTATCTCCACATACTGCATTAAGAGGAGCATTTGATCCTAAAAATGATCCAGTTATTGATAATCTTAAATCGAGAATGAAATATTATGCAAGTAGTAAGGATGCAATAACATATGCTAAGCATGCACTTAAGGATATACCTGATCCTGAATTATATGTTAAGGAAAAAATTCAACCATTATTTGATAAGCATGAAGGTTTAATTGATAAACTTAATTTAGTTAGAGATAAACTTGCAACTGAACAAAGGACATTAAGTAAAATTCCAGAACATCGTGGGTATGAAAGGATTCAAAGGGAAGTAGTTAAGCTAACAAAACAATTACGTAAGGCTGAGAAAAAGTTGGAAGATCTTACAAGTCCTCATGCTGATAAAAAGTTTGAAGATTTGAAAAATAAAACAATTAAGCAATATGAAGAAAAGATTGCGAGTATGAAAAATGAAGAAGCTAAGTTAAGAAAGGAAGGTTATCTTAAGGCAATTCAAAAAGTTAAAGAAAAGGTAAGGGAAACTGAAATTAATAAATTAAATGCTCATATAAAACGTGTAAAGAAAATGATTGACGGAAGGGTTGTTAAAGCAGATAAAATGTATGCTGAATTTAAGCGTATTGCACATTATGAAGATATTGAAAAACGCATTAAGGATTTGGAAGGTGAGGAAAAATTACTCGAACCTGAATTCAAATTGATGTCTGAGGAATTTGATAAATTATATCCTCAGATGTGTAAGGAATCTTCAGGTGTTCGTGTATTTGCAAATGCTGATGGTTCATTACCTGAAGGAATAAAATTAACTCCAGAAGAATTAAGAGCATCAAATATGATAAAAGCATATATGGAAATGACACGAAATGAACTTGAAGATTTAAGAATACCTGTAATCAAAGAAGGTTCATACATGACTCATTTACTTGAGCCATTAATGAAAGGTGATTCATTATTTAAAAATACTAAAATAAAATCAAAGCCAACTTTATTAAGATTCATCTCAAGGATGCCATATTCACGTCCTTGGTTTCCATCTCCTCATGCAGTTATGGAAGCATATATTCCAATGGCTGAATATCGTTTAGCTTACCAACCATTTTTAGATAGATGGAGACCATATATTGATTCAATTCAAAAGCCACAACTTAAGGAATACATGGAGAAATGGCTTGAAGCAAATATGACTAATCAAGATAAAGGAACATGGGATAAGATATTAAATGCTACTGTTGCTTTTGAATATGCAAGAACAATTGGTTTATCGTTAAGTGTTGGTATCAAACATTTAGTTAAATTGTTTGGAACTCCTGCTGAGTATGGTACAATTTCAATGGTTAAGGGATTACCTCATGTAATGGTATTACCTTTTCAATCTGGTATTAATTTAGTTAAGGCACACTTTCCAACATTTGCTAAGGCACTTAAAAAGATCGGAGTTGAAGGGCATGATGAACAATTAAGATTATTTAAATTGTATGTAAATTCAGGTGATATCATTCGGATGATGACTGAGATTCCAGGCATACAAAAGATGGATGATATATGGTTAAGTGCAGAAACAAGTAAAACAATTAAGGGTGCTGCAAAAGTATTGGAAATGGCAGTAAGGAATGTAATATCACAGCCAGTTAAAACTGTTGAAATGTTTGATAATGGTGCTTCAATTATGGCTGGAGTTATTGCTGGAATGAAGAAAGGTGTTAATCCAATAATGATTGACAGGCACATAATTGAAAGTATTCTTGATGTAAATTTTAGAAGTGGGCCTGATCAAGCATTGTATCAAAAAAATGTTTTGTTAAGGGCGTTGTCAATGTTCCAACAAACACCACAAAAACTTGTTGAGCGTATTGGTAAGTGGGGCCATGATGCATTTGCAGTTACTAAGGATGAAAATGGTAAGTGGCAAATTGGTAAGAAAGATATTTATGGAACTCATGGATTTTCAAAACTATTTAGATTCTTAATTTATGTTGGAATTGCTGAGTCAATAGCAAGAGAAAATGATACTTCATTACTTGGAATTGCAGTAGCACATATTCCATTTACTGGAGAATTAGTTGAACCGACGAAAGAATTTCCATTTTATGAGTGGAAAAAACCAAAGATTACAACATCACCTGTATTCCAGGATTTGTATGATTTAAGTAAAAGTAACATTATGGATGTAGTTATGAATCGGGTTACTGATTTTAATGTTTTAAGCAAAATGGATAAATATAATAAGGAGACATATCCTACTTCGTATGATTCATCACTTAAGTATATACTTGGCTTAAGGCGTGTTGGTTCATCCTTTGATAATTATGCAACTGAATTATCCTCAAAAAAAGTTTTCAGCCAGCCAACTGCTGAAAGTAAATTGAAAAGCGACTTAACAAAAATGTATAAAAGGGGTATTATTGAGAGTAAGGATTTAACTGATGCTGTTAAGGATAAGTTAATTACACAGAAAGAAAAGGAAAGTATTATTGAAAAAAGTAAAGAAAATTTAACTGCAATTGAAGCAAATCGTATGGATTATACTGAATTAATTAATGGAGTTAAGCATGCTGATGAGGAAGAATTAAAAATTATAAAACCAATTTTACTTAAAAAAGTTACTAATGCTCATGCAAACGGGAAGATAACTGGAAGTTTATATAAGGAGTATATGGAAGGAATAAGGGAATTGCCGTAAAATTTACGGTATCTGAATAATGCGGAGGTTAAGCAAAGTGAATATGAATAGAGATTTACCACTTGAAGAAGGATATTATATTTTCAATGTCGTGTGTAAGGAAGAAGGTGGGCCTGAAATCGTGGCAAGGATGTTGACGATTAAGATAAGGGAGGCACAAAAGGATTGGGATATTGAATTTATAAGTAATGCTAAAATTGACGCAGACTCAGGTGGTCATGGACGCTCGATATATTTCGGGGCTCAATGTACTGTCTTACGTAAAAAGAAAAGAATGGATGAGGCTAAAATTCCTCCAGCAGCGGTGAAAATAAAATGAAAGATTTATCTAAACTCAAATGTAGGGTTTATGATTATGGTTTATTTACTTCAGTTGCAATGGCACTTGGACCATTAAACAATGGCTTTGGAACTGTTGAGTATTATTCACCTTGGATGGATTCCTTCCCCTCCCCGAATAAGCGATATATTGGAAGGGACATTCCTGGCCTTACCCGAATATGGGAGTTCTGGGATGATCTTGACTCAGTTGATACGTTTGTTTTCCCTGATGTTGGTGACGTGTCTGAACAACGTGAGTTGAGACGGCAAGGTCGAGCCGTATTTGGAACTGGCGGGATTAAAAAGGATAAGGATATTGCTGAACTTGAAGTTGATCGTGAGTTATTTAAGAAAACATTAATTCGTCGTGGTTTGGCTGTACCCAAATGGAAGTTGATTAAGGGTATTGACAATTTACGACAATATGCTAAGGACAATCCAGGGTTTTGGGTTAAGCCAAATGTTGGAGAACGGGGAGTATTTGAAACATTTTATGTTGATTCTTATGGTACTTCAGCAAGTAAGCTTGACCAAATTGCCCATGACTTAGGAGTTGCAAGAAATGTATGTGAATTTATGACAGAGAAACCAATTGAAGGAAGTGAACCTGGAGATGATATGTTCATCTGCAATGGAATTCCATTTGAAATGGGCTTATACGGTTGGGAGAATAAGGGTGATTCATATTCATGCCGAGTGATTAAAATGAATGAAGTTGTTTTACCACTTAAAAAGATACATACTGCAATGCTTCCAATTTATAAGGATACAAATGTCAACGGAGCAATTTCAACTGAAGTAAGAGTAGGTAAAAATAAGGTTCCATATTTCAGTGATATTTGTTCACGTTTCGGAAATCCTCCAGCTGGTGTTATAACATCCATCTATGAAAATTTTCCTCAGATTGTTCATGGAATTGCACATGGAGAAATAATTGAGCCTAAATTCAGGGCTAAATTTGGGGCTGAGTTAAGTGTTGATTCAGCTGATGCTGGAACCGAACCTGTCCCGTTTGAATTTAATCCTAAGAATGATTTACTTACTATTAAGTTAAGAACAGTATGTAAGGTTGGCGGAATTTTTACTCATATTCCTTTTCCAAGAAATGGTTCAACAATTGTTAAGGCTGTGGGATTGGGAAATACACAAGATGAGGCTGAAGCAAATTGTATGGAAGCTGCTGAAAAATTTCAGTGTCCTCATAAAAGTTATAATAAAACTTCATTTGATGACTTACGCAAATGTATTGAAGAAGGAAAAGCAAATGGCCTTGGAGGAACATTATGAGTGGAACGATATTTGAAACAATTAAGATGAGAAGAGATACACTTGCAAACTGGACGGTTAATAATCCAATTTTAGAGCAGGGTGAAATTGGGTATGAGTATGATACATATCGAATTAAGTTTGGTAATGGTATTACTCATTATTTAAGTCTTCCTTACATTGGAAATGTATATTCAAATTCAGTTACAACAATGACAGTCGGAACCGGAAGTAAAACATTCTTACTTGATGTTGGATTGGCATTTGCTCCAAATATGGTTGTAACAATTTCTTATGCAACTGATCCTACAGTTTATATGATTGGTGTGGTTACGAGTTATAATCCAACTACTGGATATATTATCATTAATGTCACTTCAGTTGCTGGGTCAGGATCGAGTTTAACTTCTTGGATTATATGGGCATCAAGTGGTGCACAAGGGCCTCAAGGTGTTGCTGGGCCACAAGGTATTCAAGGAACTCCAGGTAATTCAGGAACAAATGGAGTTGGTGTTCCTTCAGGTGGAGAAGTTGGACAAATCTTAGCAAAAAGTACAGTTACGGATTATGCTACTGAATGGATTGGGCAGATGCATCCAAGTGCACGACAAACTGTTTTATCATCATTACTCGATGCAAATGGCTTACCAAATTTTATTTCAGTTGGAACGGGCTTGTCCGTAAATATTGCAGCATTAGCAACACCAATCTTACTTTCATTTGCTGCGGGATTTGACGAACTTGGTGAGATTAATTACATTGGAGAAATAAGTGCTGATACTACAATTCCTTCACTTACTGCAAATGTTATAAATTATTTATATGCTGAGCGTAATGCAATTACCGGAGCAATTACGTTGGGAGCAACTCCATATAAACCTAATTATGATGTTGTGAGTAAATCTCAATATGCTTCAACATATCCAACTCAAGATGCTTCCCATGTGAAGGCACTTTACCATGATGCAAATTTTTACCCATACTTTGCTACTGATCCAACTAAATCACTCACTGGAACAATGAATGATAATTCATGGAGAAGTGTATATTATTCAGGTGTTCAGTATAGGTTTCATGTTGATCTTGGAACTGCTAAACTTATAGATAGGATAATGGTTGAAAATTTTCATGATTCAGGAACTGCAACTGATAATGGAGTAGGTGTATTTGAAGTATGGGGATCGAATACTGGAAGTTCTTTTGCTGAACTTACATATGGAACTGATACTGGATGGGATTTACTTACCACAAGTAAGGCAAGTTTAGTACATCATTACACCGCAGACGTTTCAGATCCTCAGTATATAACGGTTACAAATACAACTCCATACCGTTATTATGCTGTAAAATGTGTCTCAAGTGATGGTGTTACATCAGTTGGAATACGAAGAATTGAATTTCAGCAAAAAGTTGATAATAGTTACTGGTTTGACATTATTAATTATATAATGAATAAATCAGTAAGTTCAGTTAATTATCCAAAGCAAATAGTGTTCCTTGGTGAAGCATTATGTGGTGTTTCAACAGTTACAAGTGTAGTTAATTATGCTTTAAATGGAGTTTATAATAGTGGTAATGTGGCTACAACTGCTATTTTAACCACCAAGAATCATAATATTGGGACTGATTTAATTAACTTAACATTAAGTGAAGGAGAAGAAGGTGGAAGAAGGCAAATTGCAAGTGTTGATTTAGTTGGACTTACACATAAATCAGTAAGTTGGGTAGCAGCATTAGGTACTTCACGGTTAATAATTAAAAGGTTATTTTAAAATAAATTAAGGAGGATTTAAAATGAGAAAGTTTTTATTGTTTTTGATGTTCATCGTAATATTTACGCTACCTCCAATGATCCCAAATTCATACTCTGCAACAACGTGCGTTGTTTCTCAGGTTGATTTGGATAACATATCACGGATTACTTGGGTGTGTACGGGTGCTTCAGGTACGGGTACTGCATCCAAGGCAGTTCGTGGGTGGGTTTACAATGTTGATGTTACTCCAGGCGGAACTGGTCCGACAGTTGGAAGTGGGTTTACATTAGTTACTTCAGATAGCAATGTTGATGTTATGGGAGCTAATGCATCTGCAATGTTTGCAGCTACACCAACAAGGGCAGTACCATTATCAAGTGGCTGGGTTAATGGTACATTAAGTCCAGTGATAAGTGGCAATGTTGTTGTTAATGCAGTTGTTACAATACGGGCATGGATCTGGAAACAAAATAATTAAGGAGGTGATAATTATATGAAATTAAGAATATTTATTATTACATTTATTTTAGTTTTTATATCTTCATTTTCATTTGCAGGAGCACCTCCTCCTTTTATAATGGGTTATGGAAATGGTGGTACTGTTTCACTTGCTGCTATTACTGGTGTTGATATTACTCTTAATCCTCTCCGTAATGACTGTACAAATGGTACAGTACCTTATTTCACTGGTGGAGTATGGACGTGTGCGGCAACCCTTAATATGCAATTCGGTGATGCCGCAGCTCAAGGAATAGGCTCAACCGCAGGACATCTTGGCTTGTTATGGTTTAAGCTGGCGACCTCAACAACTGGCAAGACATATAGTTTTGTATTCCCTCACACTGACGATAGGACGGTCACGTGGCAGGATACCGATGGAACGGTGGCATTTACGAGCCAGACCTTCTATATCGGTACAACTCAGGTAGCAATTAACAGGGCCTCAAACGCTTTGACGCTGGCAGGGTTGACATTTACCTCCCCCGTTATTGGTGATGCGACAGGAACATCCCTCGCAACTACTGGAATCATAGACGGCAAGGTTAATGTCACGGTAACAACCAACGCCACTACGATTGATTCAGCCGTTCAGAAGCAGGGATACTTCATAAACAATGGCGATTCGGCAGCAAAAGGAATCTACACGCTACCTACAGCAGCCCTCGGATTGCAATATTGCATTGCTCTCTATTCAGAGCACGCTACAGGTGCAACGGCTGTAATGAAGTTCCAGACATCGGCAGCAGCACAATATATCGCTCTGGATGGAGTTAGGACGGCATCAGGGGGATTGATCAAATCCACAGGGGCGGCGGGTGATTCTGCCTGTGTTGTCGGGATAAGCACGACTGAATGGGTGGCGTTTCATAGCAGTGGAACGTGGAGCAAAGATTGATGAAAAAACTAATCTTAATATTATTTGTAATCCTTCTCATCCCCTGCATGAGCATGGCTGGTATGCTTCAAGGAATAGTTGGTGGAGGAGGGGCCGTCACTTGTTCAGCCGCCTATTTTTCAGATGATTTCACAGCCGCAGACGGGGCCGATGCTAAACGGGCAGTGTGGACAGGAGAGACAGATACAGGTTCACTTCTCTCTATAGCGTCAAATGCACTCCTTTTTACCCATACCGCAACCACCGTAGGTTATGTGTCAAAAACCCTCGCATCGACCTATACGGAAACATGGACACAGTTCACGTGGAAACCGTCTGATATAGCTATGGGTGGGAATACCACCTATATGAATATCATATATCTTAGGAATACAGGGGCGGCTAACTCTATCTACGTAAGGGTATTAAATAACGCAGGTGGCTCGATAACAAAAGTATTTCTTTATTATTATACCGATGCTGCGGTATCAACGGAAGTGGGGAACTACACGTTCAACCCTTCTAATGGAACAACCTACACATTTAAAATTCATACTAAAATATCTACTGATGTAGACACAAGCGATGGCGTTGCCACGCTCTATATTGACGGTACAAGCAGAATAACGGCCAGCAATTTAGACTTTTTTACCTATGCAGACATCAAATATGTTGACCTCGGCAATAAGTATTCAACCTTCACGGATACGGCAGGGAAAACATTCACATTTGATAACTTTTCCATAAGAGGTGACGATTGTTTCTAAAACGACTGATAATATGTATTGTTCTTTTATTGGGGTTTTCTTCAATATCCTTTGCAGAGGACATTTATCTTGCCTCGGCCTCAGCCGGTGACGATTCCGGTTCGTCTTGTGCTAACGCAAAAATATATACCTGGTTCGCCACGGCTGGTAATTGGGGGGCAGGTGCAGGGAAGATCAGCGCAGGCGATACTGTCCATGTTT
>Ga0316226_1000423_pt1 | contig 57762 bp, 72 predicted proteins | sample TBH18017metaG_FD_206009 | JGI IMG/M metagenome (GOLD analysis project Ga0316226, IMG submission 206009) | Freshwater microbial communities from Trout Bog Lake, Wisconsin, USA - TBH18017 | ecosystem: Environmental > Aquatic > Freshwater > Lake > Hypolimnion/Profundal zone | place: USA: Wisconsin...
GACCAGAACATGCATAACCGTGGAATGCTCGCAACCAACAAGAGCGGATATAAGGGAGTAAGTTGGAAAGAGAACAATAACTCGTATGTTGCTCAAATTTCATTTCAAGGAAAGAGGATCCACTTGGGCTACCGAAAGACAGCGAGAGCCGCCCACGAAGAACTGTACGTCCCCGCCGCACTAAAGTACCACCGCAAGTTTGCGAGGGTAGCATGACCGCCGAGCACCTAGCAAACATCTGGAAGCAAATCGCGCTGATATTGGCGCAGGTGAACAAGAAGAAATGAAAACTCCTCGTCGCAAACGCACACCGTACACGCTGGAGTTCAAGCACGACTGCACGCTGTACTTCGCGGCCAGCACCGTGTTCGTCAAAAAGGGGTCCAGGGTTCGCGTGGTGGAAAGGAAAGGCAAGTGAAAGCGACCGTCTTGGTAGGCGACGTGCTGACACGGCTGGCGCAGTTAGCTGATAACAGTGTCCAGTGCGTGGTGACGAGTCCACCATACTGGGGCCTTCGCGATTATGGCGTGGACGGCCAGCTCGGCATGGAGTCCAGCCCATACGAGTACATCGCCAAGCTGGTCGGAATCTTCCATGAAGTTCGCCGCGTTCTGTGTGGGGATGGAACTTTGTGGTGCAACATGGGCGACTGCTACGCGAGCGGTGACAAGGGCGGATACGCGCGAAACCGTGTCACGGCTTCAGACTCGATGCAAGCATCGAACTTAGGAGATAACTTCATTGGAGCGCCTAACAGGCAATGGGGCGGCCTTCCACCTAAGAACCTTATCGGGATGCCTTGGCGTTTAGCTTTTGCACTCCAAGCTGACGGTTGGTATCTGCGCCAGGACATCGTTTGGGCCAAGCCGAACCCGATGCCGGAGAGCGTCACTGACCGATGCACCAAGAGCCATGAGTACCTGTTTCTGCTGACCAAGAGCGCCCGGTACTACTACGATCAGAATGCCATTCTCGAAAACTGCAGTCCTGCCACGCACGACCGTCTTTCACAGAACGTTCAAGCGCAAATCGGCTCGGAACGCGCCCATGCGGGGGGGAAAACTAACGGGAACATGAAAGCCGTTGCGCGCCATCTCCCCGGCAATAAAACTCACAAAGGAACCACAGCCTACGAGAACGGCGACAAGCGAATGCGGACCAAGGCAGGACTCGTGGACTATGCCGTGCGGGTTCGCAAGCTGGCCGAGGCGGGCAGCGGGACAAAGAACAACGATAGTTTTGATGCGGCCATGTCGATCATGCCAGAGAAGCGCAACAAGCGATCTGTCTGGACCATCACGACCCAGCCCTATTCCGAAGCCCACTTTGCAACATTCCCCGAGGCCCTTGTCGAACCCTGCATTCTCGCCGGAAGTAAAGAGGGAGATATGGTACTTGACCCGTTCTGCGGTTCTGGCACGACAGGGGCCGTGGCGCTCAGGTATCAGAGAGAGTTTGTGGGCATCGAACTGAACCCGGCATACGCTGAACTGAGTCGCAAGCGCATCGGAGCAGAAGCGCCAATGTTCAACGATGTATCTGTGCTCGCCCCAGACTCGGCCTACCCATGGTCACCGGCTGGGCCAACTTCGCCGACGCCTGCTCCATCTTCCACCGTGTCACCGCAATCGAGCGCTGATCGACGCCAGCCGCAATGAGTTGCTGGATCTTCTCCTCGGTGGCTACTTGGTCCGGCTTCCTGTCGCCAGTGAGGAACTGGTTCAGTCCATACAAAGTCTCATCGAGTACGTCGTCTAACTCGTCACCGGGAACCTTCAAAATAGCGCCCGGCCTGTCCGGGTCTGTCTTCCGACTGGTCAAACTCTCGTATGTCTTGGGACAAAGGTCGGTGACGATGAATTCTCCCCGACTCAACTTGCCGCTGAGTAGTTGCGCATTGCCTACGCTATCCTTTGCGGCCTTGGTCAGCGTAACTCCGTTGTTGATCAGAACATCGTTGATAAGGTCGAGGTTACTCTTGCCTGTCCCTGTGTGCGCGTCCATTGCCGGATCCGCATACCCTGAGACAATCCGGCACTGTTGGCCGCCAGGCCCTACCCGCTGAATGAACTTGCGGGCGATATGGTGCGCGTACTCCTCCGACTTCATCTTGCGCTCAACGTCCTCGGCAATCTTATAGATGCGCGTGTTCTCGTGCAGGAAGTATAGGCCTGTCGCCGCCGCTGATCCAGAGTAGCCGTAATCCATCGAAATGAAGTGGGTCATCCACCACTGCTCACCGCACTCGGAGTACGGCAGGATGTAACTCTCGTTGAGGAACGGGAAGAAGGCGCCCTCTGTGGCACACCAGCACCCAAACAGTAACTTCTTCTGAATATCAGCGGTCTGCGACATCAGAGCGGCGACTTTCTCCTCGCCGTACAAGGGGTTATCGGACGCCTTGGCAGGAATGAAGCATGTAGTTTTCATTACTGGCGACTCGTCTTCTTTCCAGCGAGCCCCAGCGTACACAGCTCCAGGAATAACCGATCTTTCAGGATGGCAGAGAGGACATGCATTGTTGAGGAATATAGACATCAGCCACGGAGTAGACGGGTTCGCTGTCAATCTGATTCGATTTCTCAACCCATACTCGGGAGGAGTTGCCACCCATGGGAATAGAGACCGAACACGCTTTTCTGTTTGAAACTGTGCCTCATCGATGCCTAGCCATGAGATAGGCTTTCCAGTGTACAGCTCAACGTCTGAGTCTTTAGCCATGTATCCCAGACGCATTTGTCCACCGGCAGGGAAACGCCAGAGGCGACCGCCCTCACTCTTCCGTCCTCCGAGGGGCTCATAGATTTTCTTCATCTCATCCATGATGTTTGCCATCTCAGTGAACGACTTACGAAGGAGAATACCGCGAAAGTTGGGGTTATCAAATTCTTGAGCGGAATCTCCTACCAAACTCGATGTTTTTCCTCCGCCTGAACTTCCCCCGAAAAGCGCTAACTGCGCACGGCAGTTGATGAGTGTCATTTGTGGGGGGCAGTTAGGTGCCCATCCAGACACAGCGTGAACGTCTGCGGGAAGGGGTATGATACCTCTATTTTCAAGAAGGGTTAAGGCCATAGTCCTCTTTTGGAAAATTCAATCTTGCAAATTGGCCGCGCAGTTCAATTGCTTTCCTGTCGCGGGCTCGCGCTGCGGACTCTTTTGTCTTGAAGCATCCAATGTAAGTGTGCTTGTTCAAGTGCGATATGACAGCGACAAAACAGTCATTCTGTCTGTGGGCATAAACGCCAATGAATCCGCTCGTGTTCTTCCGCGTGGCGCGCGCGTTTTGCTTGTTCTCTAAAACAGTCGAGATACGCAGATTAGAGCGTCGATTGTCTAAGGTGTGGGTGATCTCTTCGTGATCTCCCTGTCTTGGGTCGCCGCGTTTCAATCCGAGAATCTCGCGGTGCATGTAAATCTGGTGACGCCCACCTATCTCTTTTCGAGACGACGAGCGGACAGCGTAAAAACTCTGGCTGTTCTCGCACCAGGTCGCGTACCACTTGTAAAGAGACAGCCATTCGTAATCAGCGGCGTCAACGATGGTCGCCTGCCCCTTTGTGAGTTGAATTGTGCGATACTCGGGAGTGGGCTGGGAAGCCAGTTCAAGCTGGTCCATAGAAGCGCCCTCCACGGCGCTTTGATCTCAGCCCTTATTTTACCTCAAAAGTTGGCCCAGGGATCGTCTTCGACTTGCGCCTCGATCGTTGGCGCGTTTTGAACAGGGGCTTGTGGAACCTGTGGAGAATAGGTCTGTCCGCTTCGCTGTGTGACCACCTGCCGCGTCTCGGTGATCGAGTGGGTGATGATGGTCTGCTCCGCCGGCCGGTAGATGCGCGGCGCCTCTTCTTTGGTGGGACCGCTCGACGCGTCGGGTACGAAGTTGTTATCGAGGAGCAGGCCTACCCGCTTGTAGCCCATCTCGATTGCGTTGACCTTTGGGGTGGCCAGGCTGGGGGTCGCCTCAAGCGTCTTGCGCGGAATCGTGATGACCTGCTTCAAGTTGGCGTCGAGCATCTCGACATTGATAAGCCGCTTCTTGACCAGGACCGCAGTCACAGCCTTCTCGACGGGCTCCATGCGGCGGGTGATCTCCTCGAATACCGCCTTGCGCCGGTAGAGGCCCATGCCTTCTCTGGACGTAAAGCCCGCCTCAAGTGCTGCTTTGCCTACATCCCGGCAAGCGCAATAGGCGTCCACGAACTTGAGCAGTTGCGGCTGGAGCGGAATGGGGATGCTGGTATCGACTTCCATTTAGGTCTGAGGCTCCTTGGGATAGTCTCTCCAGACAATCAAATCGCCTAACTCGCATACAGTAAATGCGTTCATGTGAATCTCTGGACGATCTTCTGAAAATGTTACCGGAGCTTCCATCGTTTTCCCGTCCGCGCTTTGGCCGCCGAGATGGACGCAAATTGGAATGCCGCCGATGGTGGGATAACGGGTTGCGTGGCCAACTGGGTATTCGCTCATTTTAGATCACCCCTGGCAGATATTGTACCGCTTGTTCCATTTAGGTAGCCTCAGTCATAGAAGATCATCCCCGGCAAGGTGTCGAGCCATTGCTTCAATTGGGAGCGTTCGTCTTCTGGCAGTGCGGCCCAGCCTTCGGGGGTGATTAGCTCCAGGTTTCCCCAAACCGCCCCAGGTCCAGAGATATATCCCCAATGCTCTTTGGCTTTTGGATCGATCCTTCCGACCCGTCGCCACCAGCCGATGAAATCGGATAGAATTTCCCTTCCGTTACCCCAGAAAGTGATGGCGCATCGACCAGCCACGGTGCAATTGACGGTGTTGCACCGGAAATCCTTCAAGTAAGCCGGCATAGGCAGATAGCGCCAATGGCACAGACGCCAGAGATATTCGTCACTTCGGGTACACTTCATCGTTCTGTGTGCCATCAGTGCCGCTCTCGATTGAAAATGTCGGAGATGGACACGCCCACGGCTGGGATGAGTGCTTTCAGGAGTAGCGCAACGATCACGATGAAGATCAGAGCAGCGAGGTTCAGAGCGAGCGTAATCATGCGACTATTTTACCCGTGTTTCGCTCGACATGGACTGCGCGATCATCGTAAAACTTTTCCAGAAGATCATCCTTCACGTCCTGCATGGGTAGACTTCTCCCGAACACTTTATAAGTCCAGGCTTCAAGTGCCGCGCGGTTCAATCCTTTCGGATCATCCGATAGTTTCGCTGTGAAGAGCCGCACATCTTTTCCGTCGGCGATATCCTTTTTGGCTCGTTCCACCAGCGCCGAAACGGGATTCCCTATTTTGAATGACGGTTGGCCCTTGGTCCAATGAGCAAGAGAACCATCGACATCATATCCAATCCAGTGCAATGCCGGGTTTGGCTTTGGGGAGTGCGGGATAGGTTGCAATTCACTTCCCTTGAATGTACGCAGACCGCCGGGAGAGAGAACGCTCCAACGGCCTCCATTTGAGAAGTTGGGATTACCACCGTGGACGATGCCGAAGCTATCCTTTCCGATGATCACGGTGATGCCTTTGGATAACTTGACAGGCTCAACTTTCGATGACTTCTCGCTATCGTTCCGCTCGTTAAACTTTTCCATTGCAGCATCGTTTATAGCTTTGGCCTGCTTCTCTTTCTTTTCGGCGGTCGCATCCTTGCCCTCTAAGTCGGCCTCGCGCGCTGCATCGTATACGTCATGCTGATGCGCATTGGCTTCCAAGACCTCCTTGGGCACAATGTGAATCTCGGCTGACAACTGCGGCGTCACCCGAGCCTGTAGCTTGTGGACGCGATAGTTCGTCGGTGGTGATCCCCTCTCAAATTCGTCCTCGTCTCGGATCACTTTGAAGTGATTCTTAACTGCGGCAACAGTGCGCTCGTGGGCATCGCGGGAGTCCACGCCGATCCTGCCGGCCAGAATATCGGGGATGGTGTGGACCGGCTGGCCCTCTTCCTTGATCTTCTCATCAATCCGCTCCGGAGATTTCTCAGGCCGAACGGCATCGAATTTTGCTCCGGCAATGCCGCGGGTAACCGCCTTGAGTCCGTCCTCGAATTGCTGAGCGTGCGCTTTGGCTTGGCTGACAAGCTGCGCGCGGTCCTTGGATTTGTGGAGTATATCGCGACCGGTGGAGGGATCTTTGGAGGGAAAGTCTCGTTGCTCTAATTGAACCTCATCAGCATTGCCGTCACGGTCGGTGATTGAGATGGAGTTGACGGTGAAAGTCTTGCCGTCAGCCTCGGTCATGCCGGTGTAGCGTTTCGCCTCTTCTGGCTTTACGTAGGCAACCGTGGCGTGTGGCTTGTATTCAGGGAATGACCGCTCGGCAAATGTGCCGTGCTTCTCGATCTCCTTTTCCATCCGGCGCAGGTCGGCAGACTCAACCGGCACAATGATCGGCGCCGCCCCATCGCTGTGCTCGCTAGGCGGGAATGCCTGAGTCTTGCCGAGGGACGCCTCAAAGGGCGCTTGCTTCTCCAGATACGCGCGAACGCCTGCGGTGTCGCCGTCGATGCCGTACCGCACGGTGATGTGCGCGTCCTCAATCAAACCATCGCCCATCAGATCGGCGGGGTCGATAGCCTTGCGGAGTTTGGCGAGCGCTTTGCCTGCATCGCTGTCGGGAGGAATGTCGGCCTGCGTGTAGCCGTGCTTGTACTTCGGTTTTACTTCTTCCGCATGATCCTTTTGCCCGCCCGGCTTGGCGCTTTCTCCGGCAGTTTGAGCCCCTTGCTGCTGTCCTGCCACTCCTTCACTCCGCTCGCTCCCAGTGCCTTCTTTGCGCTCGGGGTGTATAGCCATCTCCTCTGGCTTTCTGACTTCGCTGGCATCTTCTTTTTCTCCTTGTCGATGGTCTGCAATTGAATCGATGTTGTTCCGACTGCCGTGATACTCATGGGATATTTCCTCTTTTTCTCCATCGGTTGAGGCGCGGCGCACGATAGGTAGCCCAGTCGCTTCATCGAACGCCGTTACCTTTCCAGCGGGATGAACTGATCCGTGAGGCCTGAATCCTGCACTTAGATCGATATCGTCTTCGATTGCAATTGCCACTATTCCACCACCTTATAGCCCAACGCGCGGGCATGTTTCGATGCTGCCGCTAAATCACGTTTTGGATTAGCCGCCCGCCATGCCGATTTGCTCCATTCATGGGTTGCTGGAGATGGCAGCGGTTTCGGGGTTGGCAATTGACCCGCTGGGATTCTTTCCGGCAATCCCGCCGGCCCAACCTTGAATCCTGCTGGGGCTGGTGGCGTCGGCACCGGGTTGGACGCCAGCGGCTGCACCCTCATTCGGCTTGTGGCCTCATTCAAGGGCGGTGCGGTCGGGGGTGATGGTAGTGGCGCTCCCTGCGCCCCTGGACTGGCCTGCGCGGGCAACTGGAGCACGGCATCCGGTTCGGGCGTGATGACCGCTGGGGTGACCGGCGCTGGCGATCCTGGGCGCGCTGCGCCTTCCGGCGTGACGTTGAAGCCGGGAGGCGCCCCCGGTGGCGCTGCGGGTGGCTGTGGCTGTCCTGCTGGCCCAACCTCGGCATTGCCCGGTACGTCTGCGGGGAGTTGCAACTGTGGGTTGGCTAGTTGTCGCCGAGCGGCGCTGAATTGCGGCGGCGGTTCAGGCGGCGGGGTGCGGTCGGGCAACTTTGAGAAAAATCGCTGCAATCCCTCTTGCACCTGGCCGAGTGGCGTTACGCCGAGTCCCTTCTCGGCAATGATTCTCGCTGTTCCCGAGATTGGGCCAGCGCCCATCGTTCTTGCGCCCGTCAGCGCGTCCGCGATAGTCGCCTTGACACCCTTCGGCTCCTGAATCAGCGCCTCTTTGGACGCCAATTGCGGGGCAGCATTGCCGAGCGCCTCCTGAGCCTTCATGATGCTTGACTCTGTGCGCTTGGCTGCGCTGAAATCCTGCCCGCTGGCCTTTTCTAGTTGGTCGTAATACTCACCACGGAGTTTCGATAGCGCGTCCGACATGGCCGAGTCGACGGTCCCACTCCGGCCGGCGGCAATTGCGTTCTTGCGGAACTGTGGCGCTAGTTCGCGGTTGAGGTACATCCGGAGTTCGTTGGCCCCGCCCAACGTATCAACCTTACCTAGCCGATCCTTCAGGTCGGTGATGGCTGCCGCATCTTCCGGCGAGAATCCCTCAAGCGATTCAGGGAATGTCACTGCGGCCTGGACTGGACGGGGATCGAACGGAGCATTGGCGACGGGCTGGAGTGCAGCTTGGTGCTGATCGTCAATAATCCCCTTGGCTTTGTCGAGCAGGTTTTGAGTCGCCGCAAGCGCATCTTCCGGCGCTCCCGAGCGAATCGCCTTGACTATCTCTGGATTATCGGCGGCAACCTGCCGGAGTGGACTGCCAATGTCCTGGGCGACCTGCTTTGGGAAGTAGTCTTTCCCCATGCCGGTTCCGCGCGCCAGAACGCCGCTAAGTGACTTGTGCTGCCCCTGGGTGTAGTTCTCGCCCTCGACTGGGCGGTTGCGCCGGAACTGAGTCAGCGCCTCGTCTGCGGTATCCTGGGCGACAGCACGGACGGCATCAGGGAGCGCCTTGACACCCTCAATCACTTTCGGCGCCAACTTTCCAGACGCCATGGTTGCGGCCAGAGGAAGCAGCGCGGCGATAGCGCCTCCAATGTCGCCCGCCGCTACGTGTTCTCCGATCTGCTGTCCAGCATCGGCGGCCATAGGTCCGAGACCTGGAATAGTCGCTGCTAGTCCATGACCGAGAGCTAACTCGCGGTGCTCAACCGCTTGCGGTGAGGGATTCATTGAATACCAGGGAGTTGCAGCATCAGCTTGTTTGAATTCGCTTACCGCTTGAGAGCCCTGATCTATGGCGCCCCGTGCAATTCCCTCAAGACCCCTTTCGACAATCGCTCCTCCAGGCACTACGGCATTTGCTGCCGATTCTTGCGGATTAGTCGCGTCGGGATTGATCGACTGCGCAATACCTTTGCCAAGGTTTGTAAATCCTCGCCGCGCTGTTTCCGAGAACCCTCTCGCCGGACGTGTGGGGTCTTGCGTGAAATCTTGCTGATACGCTTCTTCTGGTTTCAGCCCACGCTGTGGGATGGGATTCGTGTCGAACTGGTAGCCGAGTTCCTTAGCCTTCGGGACGGCGCTGTATGGAATCGGTAACTTATGCCCGTTGTCGTTCCACATCGGATAAACGCCTTCGCCAGGCTTGCCTGTCAGATCGGGAGGCGCGGCGGGTTGGTTACCAAGCGGAACCTCGGTGAGCCCATCCGGAACGCCTTGCACCCCAGACGATATTGGGACTTCGGTCAGTCCTTCCGGCACTCCCTCAATTGCTGGACTGGTAGGCATTATTTTTTCACCGCCTGATATTTTCCGTTGACCGCATATCCGACAACCGCGCCACTCTTATCGGTGTAGGCGTGGGTAGCGCCGGGAGGTGGGGAAGGTGCTTTCGGGGTAGATGTGGGAGTAGTTCCGCCACGCACGTTATGGCCGCCCTTCATCTGCGGCAAACCCTCAGCGAGACGATTGGCGGTCAGGCGAATCTGACCGGTCTGCTTCTTGAGGTAATCGAGGTCCGGAGTGCTGGCTCCTGGAGCCATTTCCATGAGGCGATTGACTTGAGCATCGGACACGCCACCGCCAGCCGATTGCCTGAGAGCCTGCAAGTTCTCTTTGTACGCCTTGACGTTGGTAACATAATCGCGCTCCTCCGGTGAGAGCCCGCTCGTTGCAAAAGCACCTTGAGCCCATTGGACCGAAGTACTCTTCGGATCAGCAATGGCTGTAGCAACTGCCGGATTGTTGAGTTGTCCGCCAGCCTGCACGAGCCGTTCAGCAGTCTTTTCGATGTTATCGGTCGCGCCAAGGACGTCGTTGAATTGCGCCGTCTTGCCTTCCTGCTTGATGTAGGGGGCCGCAAGCGAAGTGCCGATAGGTTTACCTGCTGCCGAAGTGGCCCCGCCTTCGAGTTGGTTTCCTTCTAAGTCAGTTCCGAGCATCTGTCCCGATGCACGAAGGGCGTAGGAGTTTGCCTTCTTCATCTCGGCGTCTATTTGTTTCTGTTTTTGCTCGAAAGCTGGAGTTCCTGGGGTGATCTTTTCCCTTTCGATTTCGGCACGTAATTGCTGTGTTTTCTGTATTGAAGCTCGCCAATCGCTGAGAGCCTGTTTTTGCTTTGTGATAGGCGAGTCGGGATCTTCTGAGTAAGTCAACTTCCCATCTGGTCCTGTCGTAGATTTAAGGCCTAGCGCGGCAGCCCGTTCGTCAGCATTCAATCCGGCAATGTCTTTTCTTCCTTGAGTGTTAACCCCCGCCACCGCAACCGTCTTAACGGCAGATGCCGGCAAGGACGTTCCAACGAAGGGCTTTAGCGCTGCATTCTCTTCACCCATAGCGGCAGTGATTGGAATGGGCTGTTCTGATTCAGTTCTGGCTTGCTCTTCTGCTGTTTTCGTATTTGCTGCGCCCTGTGTGAGTTGCTGTTGGAGATTCGCAGTCATCCCGGCGTTACGCCTGGCTGCGTCAGAGAACGCGCGAGTCGGTGCGCCGTATGGAGTTGCGCCTACCGCAGCCGGATCGACTGCGCCCATGAGAGCGCCAGCTATGCCGTGCTCAGCCAAACCCTCAAGGCCAGCCTTCAAGCCTCTGCCAAACCTCTGCCAGCGCGTCGGGTTGTAGGTCCCGCTGTTCGGGTCATTGGGGTCACGGAGTTGCGGTACGCCTGTCGGATTCGCTGCGGTGCGTGGTGAGTTCGCCGCCGCCAATCGCGACTCAACGGCGTTCATATCGACCGGCGCGCTGGTATTGGAAGAATTAGGCTTCAAAGATAGTACGCCGTCTTGGACGTTGTTTGGATTGACGGGATTTTCTTGCCCGGTTGATGCTCCGTCCATCGGGAGAACATTTGACGGGACCGCCCGCGCGCCCGTCGAATCAGTTGGCGGATTGGGCGCATTGGTCGTCGGCATCTGGGCCTGCGCACCAGCCGCAAGACTCTGCCCGAATCCCTCCATTGGGCTCTTGTTATCGAGTGTCATGCCGTATGGTTTGGAGTCTTGCTCCGCGGGCTGGTTGGTTGCCGTGCCTGTCGCTGGCGCCGGCGTCGATGCGGGAGCAACCGCGGCTTGCGGCTTTCCTACCGCCGCGGCAAGAGGGCTCGGTGGAGCAACCACCGGTCGCGCGGCTGTCGGCAGGGGAAACGGTACTCCCGATTGGTGCGCCGCCAAATACCCGGATGGGTCTCCCGACGCAAGCATCTCCTCCCAATCGACGCCGGATGACGCAATCGGGGATGCCGATGGAATTAGGCCTTGAAGTCCGTTCGTGTCCGCCATGCGTTCCCCCTACTTCTTTCCCACGTAAGCCGCGCCTATCTGTCCGGCACCAGTAATAAGCCCCTGCCCCAGTTCATCCATAAAGCTCGGCGTCTGCGCGGCCTGCTCCTCGGTGCTTGCCTGGCCCTGAGCCGTGTTCGATTCCTGAGAGGCAAGATTCTGCTGCGCCTGCGTGATCTGCCCTTCCGCTCCGAGCACGTCCTGGCCGTACTTTGCCCCCGCCGCAAGCCGGCTCTCGGTCGCCCCAGCCTCCTGGGTGCCTAGCATACGCTGTGCCGCTTGCTGCTCCGCCTCACCTGCCGCCACGCCGGCCGATGCGTTCTGCCCGGTTCTCTGAGCCTGCGTCTGGTTCTTGGCCGCCGCCGCCGCCGCTGTCGCATCCGCCGTTCCTGCCAACTGGCGATTCGTCACCGAATCCATCTGGCCGCCCTGGACATAGGGATTATTGGCCGCGAACTTGGCGAGTTGGCTCTGCTGTGTGCCAATGTCGGCCTGAGTCGCGGCATCCGACGCCTGCGTTTCCGCTGTGCTTGTCGCGGTATTGGCCTTCTCGGTATCAACGATGTCACCTTGCTGGGCACGGCTCATTGTGTCTTCTCCCTTAAATCCTTGAAAAAGTGCGCTAAACAGTCATCGTTTCGGCTGAATCCCGCCTTGTCGAGCGGCTTGCCGATGGCGTCAGCGAGAGCGATGGGCACATCGCAATGCAGGCCTGAGTAGCCAAGCCATGAGAGCACGCCTGCCAGACCGTCAATATCCCGCCGCGCGAATGCCGTAGCCTTCGGGTTATCGCAGCCAGCAAACATCAACTCCGCCCGCCGTTCAACCCAGATCGCCTGTACCGGCACATCAGACCCTTCCTCGCAACCCACAAGCGCCACCGGCACACGATCGGTTCCAGCTCCCACCTTGTCAAAGAAAGCAGGCAGCGGGTAGCTGGTCCCGTCACGCTCATTCTGCTCGTCATGGAAGCGGCGAATATACGGAAGATCGGCGGGGGTCGCTGGACGGAGGATGATCGGCTTCACTTCGTCTCCCGCGGTACGTGCATCATGCGCCCAAATGGATGCGTCGTGATCTTGTGGCCGGGCGGAACGTGGGAATGTAGGGGCCCAAGGTGAATCGGTACTCCATGTTTTCCGGCGTACTCCATGATGGCGTTGTGGTTTCCCATCAGTGATTCAATCGCCGCGTTGATTTCCGCCGCCGGGTCAAGATGCCCAAGATCATCCTGCGCGAACGGCCGATGACATTCTCGGCATGTCGGAGCGCCCAAGAGAAGGTCGATGTTGTGCTCTCCGCCTGTAACCTGGTTGAAAAGGTGGATGTGGTGGACGTGCGTGCGCCCGTCAATGTGATTGTGTTCGTGTCCTGGTCGAATCTGCCATGCCATTACGGTCTCCAATCACCCCAAAGTACCATCGTTGACTACCAGCCGCCCGCCATTCCCGCCGATGGACTGCCCTCCGCCAAGATTCCCGCCAAAGACACCGCCGCTCACTGTAACTGGCTGGTCACCGGGCGTGTATCCACTGCCAGCCGCCCCATTCGCAATCGAGATCAGCACGCCAGCATGGATCGTCTGCGCTCCCGGGGTGGCACCTACTCCCACGTCGGCGATATTGAGCGTCACAGGGTCGCTGAGCGCGTTGCCGCCGCTAACCACATTCCATCCTGTCACGGTACCAGTCAATCCAACTGTGACCGTTACCACCGGGAGAACAACCGCGCCGCTGCCGACCACGCTGACGGCGCCAATCGGCGTAGTTCCATCGGTCAGAACCTCGGGCAGTGTTCCACGTGCAACATAGTCCTGGCCCTGAAATCCAACCACCTGCTCTGTCGCAAACGGCACGTTGATGATCGACGCCGAGGGAAGGATAGTCTCGACACCGCCCTTGACCGATGGAAACTGGGTATTGAATCCAGACTTGCCGTAAACCCTAATCACCGCTGCCGTTCCTGCCGTGTCCGATACTGAGTCAACCGTCGCGTAGTTGGTCTGATTCAGCACGATAGCCGCCTCTGCCCCAGCCGACGACCGCAACTCGCTCGATACCGCGCCCGGCTGGACCTGATAAGCATTCCATGCGTGCTGGTCGTAGCTCGACCGAAGCCGCCAGAAGACGGTCAAGCCGGGAGCCGGCACGGTCAACTGTGTCGTTGTCTGGACCGGCAGAGTCGTCACCTGCCCGACAAAGCTGGTCACGGCGCAATAACTCATCTCGTGGTAGATGGTCTTGTTGATCGACTGTTTAGGGTTGGTGATCTGTATGTTGAAAGCGGCATTCGCGCCAGTAACCGAGAACGAGGCGGCCGGCGGCGGAGCCGAGGACGGTTGTTGAGGCGAATTCGTAGGCTCGACAAAGTTTGTCCCTGTCGCGTTGTTGTGGACCTCGAGCTGCGCGTACATCCCGAGCAGAACGGTGCGCAGCCCGAAATCTTTCACGGCATTTATTTGAGACTTTGAGAGTGCCATCTACTTGCTCTCCCCGGCCAGCCGGCCTGCAAACATCGGCGAGATAAAGACGCAACTGTATTTCATCGACCACCAGGCGTCGGCGATGCAACCGTTGGTCAGCCGCAACCTCCAGCGCTCATTCAACTTGCTGGGCGTGTTCTTGCTGATTCCCTTGGTCGGATTCAATTCAAGCTGAATCGGCTTCATCTTGACCAGCCAGCTCGGCTGCGGTGTATCGGCCTCCCAGTCGGTGATGCGGCGGGCTCCTGCGATGAATTCAACGAACAGGCTGCCGTTGCCGCGGGCATTCATATTCAAGCCCTGCAACTTGCACAGCGTCATCATCTGCTGCGCGGCGACGGTCTCATACTGGCAATCAATTCCGGCCGTGTTGTCGTTGTAGATACCGGGAGTTAGAGCCTGGACTGTTCCGTCCGGAGCCGATGAGGCATAAAGCATCTGCGAGATGTATTGCCGGCTGATCTCCTCGGTCGTGTCTACCGGACCTTCATCTGGCGTAGGCAAGCCTGTGACTGTCCGGTATGCCCGCATCCCGCAGTAGGCGGTGATGTTGGTCCAGACGCTGTACTTACGGCATGCCTCAATGGTGATTTCCTTGCCAGAGTAACGCGAGAACAGAAGCGGATTGTTCCACCCCTCCTCATAGTTCAGCACCAAAACAACATTGGGAACCGTGCTCGATCCAACCGGGAGGCCGATGTGGACCTCGTGATACTCAACATCGATCGCGCACCAGATAGTCTCCTGAGCCTGCCAGTTGATCGTGTTCCAGAAGCGATTCAGCTCCTTTGAGACCAACTCCGGCCAGGACGACTCGTACTTGTAGATTCCGCTCGAATGGATGAAAAGCAGGAATTGACCACATACATCGACGGCGCGCGGCCCGCACGGCCCCACCTTCGTCCAGCGTTTCGTCACAGTCCATGTGGCTGGATCTGCAGTTGATGGTGACAACTCAAAGCCAGACCGCTCTCGAAGCGAGTAGGGGACGCCCTGATACTCCCTTACGCACCAGGCACGCTCACCGTCATCGGTTCCAACCTGAATGCCGGACGTGTCACCGTAGTAGCTCTCAGGGTCGGCGGCCAGCGAGACCCAGTGACCGGAGTAGAATCCCGGCACGCCACTCTGGAATATGCGGTCAGTCGCCTCCGAGTAGTAGAGATCAACGCATTGCTGTGGCTGGATCACGCGCAGCCGGTCGGTTGTATTCGTGCCCACGGATGCGATGAGTCCGGCAAGATACTCGTCCGTGAAGTTGACGGTTGCTGTCGAAGTTCCATTCGGGAAGATAGTCGCCGTGATTTGAATTCCATCAGAGACCAGAGTGGTCGGCGAGTAGGCGTAAGGCCCTGCGCTCACTCCATCGGCAACCGCGAAGTTGCAGATTACATTCTGGATGTAAGCAGGCCCAGTCGGAAGATTGAAGACGGAAAGCTCCCACCCATTCTCGTCAACGATGTAGTTGACCGCCGACGCCTGCGTGAATCCGGAGATGGTGTCAAACATATCCTGATAGGCAATCGTCATCCAGCGGTAGCCCTGAGTTCCGTTGGGCCCACCCTGTGCCGTGTCCTGGGCGATGTTGCCGGCTGTGCCGGTCGTATTGGCCGTGGGCGGGGGCGGGCCAGATACACTGCTTGCGACGGTCACGGTCGCGCCAGTGCCGTAGGTTCCGATTAAGGCGAAGTCTCCGAATTGAGGGAATGTGCTGCCATCGAATACCGTCCCGGTCGGCACGTCGCATTCATAGAGCCGGATCCCAGTGACAGCATAGCCTTGTGGAAATTGCGTGGAAATGACGAACGCATCATCGACCAATGTGTTAACCATCGAGTTTGCTGGGCCTGGGAGCGTCTCTCCGGCGGCGTTGACATATGTCTGGAGGATATAGACATCGCGTCCGGCAGGGAATGTGCCGCCACCTGCGGAGCGCGCCATGACTGGCTCAACGTCGGGCGTCGGCAACTGACCGCCTGTAATGCGCGCCGTGTTGGTTGTTGGCGGATTCACCGAGCCGCCAAGAGTGGTCACTCCGTAAAGTGTTCCAAGCGCAACCGGGGTCGCGTTGAATTTTACATAAGTTAAGAGTTGCGGGGCCGGAGATCCGTGTGTTACCTCCGCCACATAGACGTTCGCTCCAGTGGGGACGTAGTTAGCGGGCAAACCCTGCATCCATCCAGCTAGAGACGCCAACGCGGGGATTTTCACGTTGACCGTCGTACCGCCTGCAATTGGATTGATGAAAACCGGGATAGATGGCAGTGTCTCGCCGATGCTGTTGACCATCGTGATGGCAATATAGACATCGGCTCCGGTTCCCCATGTCCCGCCGCCGGCCAGAGATAGAACTGGGGATGCCGGAATAGGAATACGATTAGCCATTACCGGCGTCTGCTCTTTCCAGATAACGCCACCATCGTTGTATATCTGTCCCTCGACGGCGGTCCAAACTGGCTGCACATTGCCGCAAGTTCCAGCCTGCGTGCAGATGTAGAGATGGCCATTCCCGACGGCAACCGTAACGCCGTACCGAATATCAGACAGCGTGCAGCACTCGCCGACAAGAACCTGGGCGCCGGCGTACCAGCCAAAGCCGACCGGTTTCATGCCGTAGGGGTAGAGGTTTTGGGTGAAGAGATCGTATGCGGCAGGGAATTCTGTGGGAGTGAGAAGGTTTGAGAATGCCATCCATGCCCGGTTGTAGGCCTGGGTTCCGATCATGTAGGATTGGGCGGGCAGGTTCACCAGCGGGGAGCTGATGGGTGTTGTGCGGCCCGTCCCGGTGGGGTTCTCTATCTGGAGCGCGCCGGAATAGTCGTAGAGCAGGATGGTTTGAAAGTAGTCCTGAGTCGCACTCTCCGGCGTGTAGGCGCACGGCAAGAGACCTGCGATGGGACTTTGGTTGATTCCTTGGATGGCAGTTTGGACGCCATACCTTGTTCCCACTTCAGTCAAATTGAATCGGCAGTTCAGCGATAAGGCAGCACACCCCATCGGGAGATTGGTGGGGTCGTCCTCATCGACCAACCCCAACCAGCGACTAAATTCAACCTTAGTGGCCCCGCCGTAATTGGCCATTTACCTGCCTTACAGTTCCTGCATGGCGTGGTCGATTTCGACAGTGATGTTCGCACCGGCAGCATAGGCCCCAGCGAATGCGGCAGCAGCGGCAGCTAGCGTCAGGTTGTACTGTCCCGCCGTGGCCGTGGCAACAAGGTTGGGCACATAGCCAGATACGTTGTTCGACGTGATGCGCGGAGGCAGCATTGCCGCTCCCGAGGGCCCGGTCACGGTATGGGCGGCCGGGTTGGATGCAGCGCTGGTGAGCGTCACGACCTCGGGCGCCGCGTAGTTTCCGCTGAGCGCAATGTTGAATACGGTGGACTTGAAGTTGACGCCATGCTTCTGGTAGAGAATAGTAACTGCGTTTGCCATGGTGAATGCTCCTTGGTTGAATTGTTTAGACCATCTGGACGTACAGGCCGAACGAACGCCATTCGAAACCTATGTTTCCTTGTAGATTCCAGTTCCACCCGCCGCGCTGTCGGGTATTGTGATTCGGTGAACCGAGCCGGAATGTTTGCCGCTGCATCTGCTGGGTGAGCTTTGCAGAGATCACATCCCAAGAGGCTTTGGCCTGCTTGCCGTAGTTCTCCGCCCACGCATCATTGGGCCGCTCCAGTCCAATCAGCGCACCAATCGAATACGCCAGGGCATGCGCCGCGAGCGGGTGAAGCTCGACCACGCTATCATCGGTTGTGAGATCGTCGGGCCGGAAGTCTCCGCGCACGCGAAAGTCGAATATCCCTTGTTGCACTTGTGGCGGCGTATCCGGCAGGATGGTGCAGTCCTGGCAGGGCTTCCACGGTCCAGTCTGCCCGGTAACTCGGAAGTCAACGAAACGGGGTTCAACGAGATTCTTGAGCGGATAAGTCTGATTGTTTCCCTGTCCAACTGCAAACGGAGTGAGGTTGTTCTCATCCACGCCAACCGGCACGGCGGGAATGATGACCACCTTTTCGATATACGGCGAGCAAGAAAGCTCCAAATACATGATGCTCTGCTCGTAAGCCGTATTGCATTTCGGGGCGAGATACTCCTGAGTGAGCCAGTCATCATCGGGGTAGGTGACCCCAACGAGGCCACCTACCTGGGAGAAAACATCCCCTCTATTTTGCATGGACTATTCCCTCAACTTAATGCGCCGGTCCTGCTCAGCCTTGGCTTTCTTCCACGCCTCACCGGTCAGTGTGTTCATTCGGACATTCTCGAATTCGATTTCACCGCTCATGAATGCGAGCAGCGGATCGACCACGTAAGAGCACTTGCACATGCCTGTTTTCGACACGTACTGCGCGTTGCATCGCGGGCAGCAATCCTCGGCCTTGAACTGGACTTCGCGCCAGGATGGGGCTTTCTGAATCTGCTTCTGCTGCAACATGAAGTCAGCCACGGTGTGCTGGTACTTCTGAATGTTCTTGCGCTTCTGCGGGTCGTCGGCATCGTGTCCCGCCTCAATCAGCACCGCATGGCAATGGTTGTAAAGTTGCTCCCTTGCCTGGGCGATGCAGTCTTTCAGTGGACGGTCGATGAAGCGTAAATAGCGGCGTCCCTTTTTGAAGACGTATTCCGGAACGCGAACAACGGTGTCCGGCTTCACGCCGTCCATGTCGCCCTCGAAGACCACAACGCCGCCCGACTTCACGAGTTTGTCCTCGTCGGTCTCGCCAATGTACCAGTGCTTGAATTCCATCAACTGTTCGACCGGGAGCAGAATCTTGACGTCGTAGCGAGCCCGGAGGCTCTTGTCCGACATCTCCTGATTGCCGCGGTAGATGGGAAAGCTGCGGGTTCCAATGACGGTGAGAACGCCAAACGGCTTGTCACTGGGCTTTGCGGGAACCGTGTAGTCCCAGAGGCCAGTTTCGACCTTGAGCGGGAACGGCGAAAGGTTGATGATCGTTGCCGGCTTGATTTCGCCGCGGAGTTCCAGTTCGGTGAGTTTCTGTTCGCGGATTGCAAGCCGCTCCTGGGCTGCATGACCGAGGCTTGCGGTGTCGGGACGGCCGCCGGATGAAAGCATTGAGTCGGCGCCGATGATTGGGGCTGGGATAGTTGCCATGGTGATACGCTCCTTCTGTTGCGCTCCGAGAACTTGTCCCGCGAGGTTAGAGGTGACTCATCAAGCCTTGCTTGTTGACGAGCCGGTTGCGGAAGCCCGAGAGTGCCGGATTTCCCTTGATGAATTCCAGATGCGTCTCGCGCATGTAGGTGACTTCGCGCAGGAAAGCGTCATACTGGGCCGCTTCCTTTGCGTCAGCCTCCTCCATGTCCTTCTGCATCGCGCGGGCAATTTCCTTCTCGTCAACAATGCCATGACAGTGCGATGAGTTTTCCCATTGCGCGATGGCCTGGTGAATGTCCTCGAGCAGCGGTATCTGCGGCCATGGACCACCGCCGGATAGCATGAAGTAGCCGCCGCGCTCGGGATATGGGCCCATCATCGGCGTCACGTTGTCCTGAGAGAGAGCCGACTCCCACTGCTGCCTGGACCCATAAGCCGATGGCGGAAACCACCGCTCAAGAATCCAGCCGGTGCAGGGATACTTGGGAACCCAGAACATGCCGACTCGAATAGCGTCCGGCGCGATCTGGCGGGTCTGGTAGCGAACGTCCTTGCCGACCGTCTCAAAGTGCACCTGCTCGGTGTCCTCTGCGAATTCCGTCCACATGCCGGCGCGCTGGACGAGATGGTTTTCAGCAAGGATGATGCGCCAATTCGGCTGATTGAATTCATTCTTGCCACCCCATGCGAGTAGTTTGGCGGTTACTTCATGGGGCGTGTCGCGGAGAGGATCGAGCATTAGCGACCAAACCTATCGAGCGGAGTGAAGTAGCGCCGCCAAGAATACCACGGATGCAAAGCGCGACGGATGGACCTCTTGTAAGCCTTGGTGCGCCAGCGGTACTCGTCGTAGCCCCGCATGAGCGCGTTTGCAAACCAAGTGGTCAACGTGGCCTCATCAAGCCCAATGTGATAAGCCAGGTTATGCTTCACGAATTCCTTCGCCCAAACTTGAGCGTCGAAAGACCCAATCAACTCGCCCTCGGGAATCATGCTCTCTCGTGCTTCCCGTTCAACTCGCTCCTTGACTGTTTCACCGTTGCAGGGTGGTGTCATGCTTCCTCCAAACTGAAGCGGGCCGCCGAAGCAGCCCGCCGAGGTTACGTGTCGGGGTTGAATTGGAAGGACATAGAATTAATCTAAGTCCTTACAATTCACTAATTTGAAAAGCTGGTCTGAATGGACAAGCCATAGATAACGCCGCTCGTCCAGTTATTACGCGAGGCGTAGTTTACGGCGTCGTAGAGCCAGGCATCCTTGTAGCTCGACGTGTTGTTGCCGCTCGGCCGCTGGAACCAGATGCCCTCGATCTGACCGGGGACAAACTGGGGCGCATCATTGAAGCGGCAGCGGATCATACTGGAGCGATCCATGAAGTAGAGTTTGTCGATGGCCGCCACGGTGTCCAGAAGCCACTCGACGCCGGCAATCATCTCCATGGTGAACGTGTCGGGCACGCCGTCAAACTTGGGAGCCTTGCCGGTCGGCATGGTCACTTGCTGGATGGCAAATCCCAACTGGTTCCACGATGCCCTTTGCGCGTTGTGTCCGTACCAAAAGTTCTTGGGCCGGTCGCGATTATAGGTCGTGTTGCCCATGGCCTGCTGCATCCGGGTCAGGAACGTCTCGACGATACCCAGGGTGAGCAGGGAGTTGGCATTGTAGGCCGGGCTCTGGACGTAGGAGAGGCTACGGTCCATCCCCAGATACTCGCCGGTCGTGTTCGGGCTGACGATGTACTGGATGCCGTTGAAGAACAGCGGGGATCCAGACGCCACGTTGTTGACCATCACGTAATCGCCGGCGACCACGCCAGGGGGCACATTGTCAACAGTGATCTGGTTGCCAGTGCCGATGCCGTTCTTGGGAGCATCGACCACAACAGCCGCGCCGCGGAGAGTGTAGTTTCCGTCGCCCGACATGAACTGAACGGTGTCCTGAATGTCGATCAGGCGGGAACCGAAGGGCGAGGATGCCAGAGCGATGGGGTTGGCGCCTCCGCCGGCGTAGGTGGCCGAGACGGTTGCGATCTGGCCGGTGTTGAATCCCTGAAGCGACTGATTCCGCTTCTTGGGCATCTTGGTGTGAGCGTCGGCCACGAGCTTGTCGACGGGGTTGACGGCGATAACTGTCTTGCCGGAATTGCCGATGCGCTTCTGGAGATCGGTGCAGGTGATGGCGAGCAGGATTTCGACGGGGGTCATAATCCCCTCGTTGTAGGCCCCGCCAGTGCCGGTCGGGTAGTTGCCGCCATCGGTCGAGCCGGCGCCGAAGCTGCCACCGTACTCGTACTGCAGCATGACGCGGAATTCCTGGAGGCTGGTGATGGTCTGCGGGCCCATGGTCGAGAACCGGCGGTCAAGCTCCGACTCCATGTTCTCAATGACTTCCTTGGGGGGCGTGTAGGTCTGCAGCATGATGACGGAATCAGCAGATGCGGTGGTGAAATTAGGTGCGGGCATGATGAAACACTCCTTCGCTCACGTTCCATGTGGGGAGCGTGTCGCGGCATTGCTCGGTTAGGAGTGGGCGGTGCGCCTCGGGACGATGCCAGGGGCGGCTTGGGGCGGTGAGGGCTTAGCCCTACGCGCGGCGAAAGGTTACTGAATCACTAAGGTTTTCGAATCGATCGTCCCGTCGGCGGAAGCGGATGATACGCCGATATTTGGTACGTCTGGATCGTTCTTACCCTTACGAACAGCCAACTCTTCTCGAACCGCTTGTGAGGCTAGGCCTCTATTCTTTCCGTTATCTTCCAGGTTGTTGACTTCTAACCACACTCGCATGAGCTGCATGAACAAACGCTCTGGTTTGACCCGGCGAGGCTTCGGTTGGGCGACATCTATGCGCTCGGCAAACAACGGCAAATTCTGATCCTCGATCAATACTTCCAGATCAGGACCATTAAAATGGAACCATTCCCCGTTAAGTCTCTGCGCGGCGTATCGCTTATGCAGGTAGGTTTCCAGTTCCACGCAGTTTACGGTTTTCCAGACAGCAAAAATCTCCAACTCAAAAGGGAGCAAGATTCCTAATTCCCTCACGCGAACGCGCGGACTCAAGGCTCTTCCTATCTTGTACCAACTATGCCTTTTAGAGCCAATCAAGTAAACGAACCCGCGCATATCGTTTTTCCTCGAACTCTTTTGCTCCGCCCCCGGACTCTTTCCCTTGCGGGAACCAATGCCAATGTAGGGCCGGTTAGACCCAAGAGGGGACCGTTTTCGCGCTGCGGAGCAAACTTACTACCTGCCAACCAGCAATCGCCGTTGGCGTGCGAGCGTTTGGCTCATTTGCTCGCTTGCACCTAAAGAATGCCAGTCTTTTACCTCGGATGCAAGTTGTTTTGTTGCCTCTCTGTATGCGTCGTCGGGGCTCATCTGCTGCGGGCGGGCTGCCGGGCCTGCCTTCGGCTCGACGCTGGCCGCGGGAGCCTTGTCTGCTCCCGCTGCGGCTGTCGCTGCGGTCGATGCCTGCTGGCCGTACTGGCGAACCAGCTTGGTCACGATCCGGTTGAGCAGGCTCTTGCCGCTATCATCTCTCGACTGCAACATGGCGTCGAAGGCGGAAAGACGTGCCTGGAGGTTTTCGGGGGTTGGGTTGGCGATGTACTGCAACTCAAGCTGCATTTGCTTGTTGCTCTCGTAGGGGTCGGCTTTGATGTGCGTCTCAATAGCCTTGCCTACTTCGTTGTCGAATGCGGTGTAGTTCTGGCCGGGAACTTTGGCGTCCAACTGCCACTGCGGAATGACGGCGCCAGCCGCGCGGAGCTTCTCGACCATGCCGCGGGCTTGATCGAATGTCCGCTTGCCGGCATCGGCAAAGAACTTGGCATTTCCCTCAGTCCGGGCCTGTTCCCGGTTCTGCTTCTTGCTGCCAGCCTTGGCCGCAGCATTCTCGCTCTCGATCCGCTTGGCCTCGTCAAGCCGGGCCTGAACATCCTTGCGGGTATTCTCGTCAAGGTGCGACAGGTCGGGATCTTGCTTTACGGCTGGATCTGCCGGGTGCAAGTCATCCTTGATGATTGAGAGCGCGAGCTTGAGATCATTATCCCGCTCCCGCTGGGCATCATCGGTATACTGGTTGGCGGCAATGCGCGCCTCGACCTCGGCAAGCGTTGAATCCGCATAACGGTCAACCACGTGCTCGCCAAAGAGGTACAGGTCGTCGCCGTAGACCGGCTGGCCTGTTTCGTCTATGACCTGCTTGCCATCGGCGCCGACAACCGCAAACTCCTGCATGAACGAGTCGAATGCCTTGGACATTCCCTCCGGCGTCTCGGCCATCTGGAACTGGCTGCGCAGGCCGATGGTGCGATTGGCGGTGTCGCGGGCAAAGGTGGCAGCATCTTTGTTCGGGAAAATGCCCTTGAATTGCGACAGTTCCGCGTTCTCGCGCGCCATCTTGAATAATGCGCCCTTGGCAGCAGGGTTAGCCTCGACTGCAGCTTTGAGCGCTTCATCGCCCTTGAGCAGATCGTTGAGCGCCTGGGGCGTCAGCGGGGCCGGTCCATCGTCCATTGTGAACGGCTCGGCGTCGGCGGCCGTTTCAGTCTCGGCCGGTTTCGTCTCACCTTCTACTGGTTGCGCCTCCGGTTCGGCGGCCGGCGTCTCGGTTGCAGGCGCTTCCGTTCCTTCCCACGGCGATTCGTCAGTTACCGGGACATTGGGGTTCGCTTCCTTGAATGCGGCCAGGTCCTGCTTCCATTGAACCTCGGCCATGTAGGAGTCGGTGGCGTTGCCGTACTCGCCGGGGTTGAGTTTGGCGGGCGGCTGCGGAGTGGTCGAGGACGGCGAGACGCCAGCGGCGGGTGTTGCTGTTGTTGCCGCTGGCGCGGGGGTGGACGGGGCCGCCGAAGCGGGGGATGCTGCCGGAGGAGCAGCGGCGGGCGCTGGAGCCGGGGCCGGTGCGGGCGCGGCGGCGGCTGGTGCTGAGATCGGGATTACAGGGGTTGTTGCCATGGGTGATGCTCCTTCAAAAGACTGCGAGAACTTGTCCCGTCAGGTTGTCAGGTTGTGGTTGACACGATGGCGAAGTGACTTTTAGCCGGGGAGCGGGTTGTCTGAGGTTGATCCTGGTTCGCCTTCGACCAATGGAACTTCCGGGGCGATGGTGATGCCTTCGGGGATGGTGCCGACGCCGTGCCCAAACTCTCCGCCGTCGGGATTCTCTGCGCCCTGATGGCCACCTGCCTGCTCGATCGCGTGCGGCGACTCGGGCGCGCCGGGCGTGACCGGGCCTTGAGCCTCGTCGAGTTGCTCGGGGGCTCTGTCGGGGATAGCAGTTGGAGTCTGAGGAACAGGAACCGGCTCAACTGGTGCCACTTCGCCCCATGGCCTCCACCCAAACACATTCCCCTCGACAAATGGCTGTACCGCCTGTTGCACCTGCGCAATACCGCGCGTGGTGCCCTGGGCGAGCAGCGTGGGGCCAATCTCAGGCTGTGCGTAGAGCAGGGTGAGCAGTTCGCCCTTATCGGACTGGAGCGACGAGAGCACGATTGCCGGAATGGGTTTGCCGTTCCGGACATAAATTACTGAGTCATTGAAGACGTGAGACATGCCAATTCTCCTTATGCTGAAATGAACTTTGAGACCTTATCAACCAACTCTTTTGCCGCCTGTACGGGTGCTCCACTGAGTTTAGGTGTCGTGATCGGGACTGCGGCTTGCTGCCGAAGGTTGGCGAGTGCGGCCATGGCATCATCAAGTGCTGCGGCTTCAAGTTGCTGCACGGTCGGATTGGGTTGTGGCGGAGGCGGCGCACCTGCCCGGCCAATCTCGCCTTTGAGTTTTTCCTTATAGCTGGCAACCTGTGCCTCGTAATCGAGCGCCAGCCTCTTGAACGCGATGATATTCTGCCAGCCGAGCGGATTCTGCTGCTTGACGTCGCAGTTCTCAGCGCAGAACTGGTCGATTGTCGGGAGCAGAATGGTGTAATCCTCAACCCACTTGTTCGGAGCGATCGACGGATTGAACATGGGCGTCCCGTCGTCGGGGTCGGTCATCTGCATCCCGTTGGGGCCAATCTTCGGTGTAGGGGGCGTCTGGAGCAGCCGGCGGATGTCCTGAAGCGTCTTTGAACGCTGTGCGGCGCCAGGGGCAACCGAGCCCGGCAGACCCCAGTAATCGTTGAGGAGTTGCTGGTTAGCTGTCTCGTCAAGCCAGGCCAGGGCTGCCGGGTTCTGCTTCTCGGCCATCTCCATGATGGTCTCGCACCATTGCCGCTTTTGCTCGGGCGTCATTGGCAGGCCTTCGTCAGTGTTGGCCTTCACCCTCACCCGTCCCTGCATCTCGTCAAGGTGGACGTAGTTGTTGCGGAACTCGCTGCCGTTCTCCTCAATTACCTGCCAAAGTGAGCCAGTGTACTTCATGTTGACCTGAAGGCACTCAATGGCGTTCTGGCCGGCGGCGGCATGTTCATCCTTGATCGAATCGTAGATGTCGCCCAGCGGTCCCATGGCCTGATCGAGCATCTGCTTCTGACCCTTGCCGGTCTCGACGCCGGGTGTGGTCCCGGTACCGGATACCTGGGGCGGTATGCCGGAGATGATCTGGCAGTAGTTCCAGAGCCGGTCGAGGTAGTTCATCAGGCCGGGGTCCATCTGGAACTGGAAGTGGTAGATTGCATTCGACAGAGGCTGGGTGACTCCCTCGCCGATTGACGGGGTTGGATTGAGCACTCCGCCAGTCAGCGGCTTGCCGCTCATCTCCCGAATGTCGATGCGCCTGGGGTCAACCAGCGTGATGCCAGTCGAGCAGCGCTCCATGTAGTCGTCGAGGATGTTGTTGATGGCATTGAACCGCTCGTTGAACGGAACTACGTTGTCGGCCACGCTCGGCGGATATAGGCCGTAACCGTGGTGAAGTTTGCAGGCCGACCACTCTTTGATCAGCACGGCCGGCTCGATGTTGAGGATCACCGGGCCCCACATGCTCAACTTTAGACCGTAGGGGAATAGCTGCTGCAACTTCTGGACAAAAGGCTTGTCCGCAGCGATGCGGTAGTAGGAATTTGGCTGGACCCAGACGAGCGAGTACGTCCCGCGCGCCGCGAAGATGTCGGCCGTGACCGAGAACGAGGACGAGAATACCATCGTCCGGACCAGCCGCTCATAACTTGCGTTGTCGTTTGTCGCGCTCTCGACCCCCTCGGTTATCTCATCGGCCATGTCAGGGAAGGTTGCGCGAATGTCCGAGGCGTCAACTTCCCACTCAAGCGCCAGAAGCGGAACATCGGCGAGAAACTCTTTGGTTGGATCGGTGTCGACCTGGAGCGGAGAATAGATAGACCACTTCGGCAGCCCGTTCGGCTTCTTCTTCGTCCCGGTCTGGCCAATGACCGAGGATGTCTCGCCAGGTTGGAAGTCTTGGGGGCTGAGCTGCGCACCGCAGTGCACGCAGTTCATGCCGCCAGATTGGGCCATCTCCGTTTCAGAGGAGTCTTGCCCGCAGGTGGTGCAATGGAAATGGTCGTCAGAGATTTTGGCATCGACGTCGCCATACTGCGGAACGTCCTTATAGCCTACCCATGTCCCATCGATGACGAACCGAGTCCACTTGAAGTAGACACCGTAGAGGAATAGGTATTGGGATTCCAGTCCGAGCAAGCCCTTGACCGCATTCGCCTCTTCGATGATCGAGATTGCTTCCTGGGCAGCCTTGGCGGTCGTCATGTCGGCCAGGTTCTCAGCGTTCTCAGGACGAACAACGACGGGGGGCACGGCGCGCGCCACGGCCGCGGCAAAGTTGCGCCGGCAGGTCTGAGTGATGTTGTTGACATACTTCTCGAGGTAGCTGTAATCGGACTCCTGATTGTTCTGGCGATACCAGGCGACCGCATCAAAGTAAGTCCGGCTGATCGGATCCCATCCAAGAATCTGCTTGCCCTTGTCGTACTCGGTGCTCTTGAGCCAGTTCGGCATCTTCATGATGCGGTCGGTTGCCCACTGGGTCCGGAATGGCTGAATGATCTCGCCGACGATGCGCTGACCCTCCTCCTTGGTCAGTCCACACATGCGCTCGAGCTGCTCAGAGTCGCCGCGGAGAGGGTTCTGTGGGTTGTGCTCGACGTTGGGCGAGGGTTGCGGTTGCTGCTGCCCTTGATCTGGCGGCATCGCGCCGGATTGCATGGTCAGAACTGGAGGACTAGCCGCCATTTGCTTCCCTCTTTATGCGGAGTAATCTAGCCCGCATTTCGTCGAGCTGCGCCGCTACACCCTTGGCGCCGGGGACCTGGGCCGCGGCGTAAGCGCTCTGATTGGCAAAGCCGATGACGTTGGCGATGGTGGGACGGCCCTGGATTGGCTGAATCTTCGACAAGTCTGTCTCCGCTCCAATCACAGGCAGCGCCGCTGGGTGCCGCTCCAGATAGTCGAGGAATTTGGTGCGCAGCGCTTCGAGCGCATCTTCAGCCTTCTGCGCGCGAGTGCGTTCCTCGTTGAAGCGTTCGCGGGAGACCCAAGGGAATCGCATTAGTTGTACTCGATGACCATGACACTGGTCCCTGTCGCAGTGCCAGAGCGCAATTGGATCATCGTAGTAGCCGCTTGTGCCGCCTGCTGTGCGGCGGGCATGCCCACGATTGGCTGTGCGAGTTGGCCGATGATCTCGCCCATCTCCAGGTGCTGTGTTCGGTCCCCGCCAAGGACAATCTCCGCCTCAGTGATGTTTCCCTGAGCGGTTACGTCGTTCGCGCCGGCCTCGGTGAAGATGGTCGTAAACCCATTGGCTGTGTTGTCGTTTGGAACTCTGTATTGGAGCAGGCCTTGAAGCGTGTTTGCTCCCCCAGCGGCTGTAAGTGTGCTTTCTTTGATGATGAGCCGGCGGACGGTGGACTTGGCTAGGACGGAAACAAATGCACCGCCGCTGCCGTTGATGTCGAGGACGTACTGGCTTCCAGCGTATCCCGGTGCACTCATTAGCAGCCCGCTTTCTTGCCAAAGATGCGCTGACCGGCTCTCTTCGGCTTGAGATTCGACGGTTTCTCTGCGGCGCCGTTGTTGAGCGGCTCCTCTTGCTTCATGTGGAACTTCTCGTTGCCAGGCAGCGGGATCTTCTTTGCCCGAAACATCGACTTGCCTTTTGAGTGATTGATGTCCATGGTTTCCTCGACTCTTGAATTTGTGTTGCCGCGGGCTCTACCGCCGCTCTGCTTCGAGCCCGCGTGATCCCCGGGAAGCGGCAGAAACCGGAGAGGCAACATCTTGAAATGGAAAGGGCCCCTTTCGAGGCCCCTCCTGCTCTGGCAACTGCCGCGACATCCTTTCAACGACAAAGGTTGCGGCCTCCAGGGGAATTTACAGCCCAACTGCGGAAAGCTGCTGCTGCGCAAAGGTAATCTGAATCTGCGCCTGCTTCTCAGATGTCCCGTAGTGCGCAGCGATCATTCTGATCTGCTCTTGCTGGTTCATCAGCGGCTCGACCATGGATACCTTGATAGGTGCGGCGATGACCCCAACAGAGAGCGTATTGCCTTTGATAGTAGAGATCAGCGCCAGAACCGCCGTTAGTGCTGTGGCCAGCCCTTGAATCGCCAGCATGATACGTTGCTGACTGGCGGGGTTGACGATCTTCACCGCTTGTAAGAGTGCAGCGTTGACATTCTGCTGAAATCCGAGTATCTGAGCTTGAAGTTGCTGCAATGCACTTGCGGTCGGGTTGGCGAGATAGGTTTTTGCCTGGTTAGAAAATAGATCGGCAGCCGCGACAAAACCGGTTGTGGCAGCGGCAATAATTGTTGCCTCCGCGGGGTCAAGGCTGGCAACGACCTGGCCGATAGTGGTAGCGGTTGAAACAACGGTCGGGGTCCAGTTTACGATGTCCTGAGCGATGGTGACTCCAGAGCATGCGCTCATCCAGCAAACCGACGCCCAGAGCGCGACGGCGGCGACTACTGCGGTGATTCGTTTCATGGTCCTCCTTACTGCTTGGTTGCGTTTGGGTTAGTGCCCGGCGCGGGACGGTATAGATGCACCAGGGCGGCGATTGCAGCGGTCAGGGCATAGCCGGTCAGCTTGTTCAGACCAGCGCGCGTCCAGTCGATCTTTCCGGATGCAAGCTCATCTTGAATCGCTGAGACCACCGCACCCACGGCAGCACTGGAAGTGGTGACGAAAATAGGGTTGCTCTTAATCGAGGCCCACAGTTGTTTGAGGAATTGCATGGCTACTCCTTTGCTGTCAGTTTGGCGATGACGCTCTCCAGCCGGATCACGTCTTCGCGCCAGATTCGCGCCTGTTTCTGCGCCGGAACTGGGTCATCCCATACCTGATCCGGCTCTGTGACGGGCGCTTCCACGCATGGGTCTGGCGGTTTCGGCATTGGTTGACCGGGAGGAGGAAGTGGGTTCGGTTTGTTCGGCCACGTGCTCATTGACTTATCCTTTCGCTAGTCACCGTTTGCGGTGCTGTTCCCTGTGACGATGATATGCCCGGAATCGGGATGCTGATGCTTATTTTGCGCATCGAGTCGCGGTAGGTAAGCCAGAGCATCAGGCCAGCGATAATCACTCCGGCAATAGAGAGTCGAATTGTCTGCTTTCGGTTTGTTGCCTCAAGGTGATCCTTGATTCCCTGGTCGCGCTTGTTTTGGTGTATTTCGTGGTCCTTTTCGTGCGCTCTGTGATCGGTAAAGAACTCGTGGGCTTCTTTCTGAAAGTTAGCCATTTCCCGAAAGAATCCTGGGTTACCATTGCCGCGTAGATCGTGAACAAGGTCTTCAAGCATCTTCTTCTGTGTTCCTACCTCTCCGCGCAAATTTGCGAGCGCGAGACACTCAGTTTGGCATTGCAGATCGTATTCATGCTCTCGTCCCTGCGCCATGTCATCTCCTGGCCCTCGATCTCTGTCTACCCCGGCCTTCCTATTTACTGGAGCCTCGCCGGTACTGCATTGCCCATCGCTTAATTACCTGTCCCCCATCCCGGCCAGAGGCGCCGGAGGCTGAGCCCTGCTGCAAGAATCAGTGCAAGTGCGAGGGTCATGGAAACACCTGATAAGTCACGGTGTAGGTTGCACAACAGGACGGCACTGCGGCAGAGTGTATCCATGTGATGCCTGTCTTCGTGACCGTAGGTGCACTCCATGTCGTATCTGCTCCCGCATACTGCGTCATCACCAACGGCGCTGACGTAAATGGAACAGCGAACGTGTAGGAAATTGTGTTGCCTGAGGCCGAGCCACCAACACTGGAGAGCGAGATGATGCCCCGCGAATCGTTCGGTCTTTCGCCGCGCTGCCTACGGCCGCACAATCACGCCGATATTCACGTTCACATTTCCTCCAGTTATCGCATTAATGTTCGCAACAGTGGAGATGAAATTAAGCTGAACCACGCCGTTTGACGACGCAAAAGTCGGTGGAGATGCAATCGTGGTACCCGTGGCCATCAGATTCGTTGGCGCGAGATATTGTGTTGCCGTCCCCGTACTGTCGCCGATACTCATCGTCAGCGTCGTAGGCCCTGTATAAGCTGTGGTGACGTTGACACTCAGCGAACAAACCTGCCAGCCGGGAAAGAGCTGAAGTACGGGAAGAGTCAGCGTCGTGGCTGGAGTTCCCACTCCCGCCACAGCAGGGACTTGCCAAGGAATCTGCTTTTTGATGAGCGTGCAGGTGTTCAATGCGCCCTGTGCGGCAAGCATCGAAACATTGTCCTGTGTAGAGAGTTCCTGATAGAGTGCTGGCCCCTCATGCGTCCCATCGACGTACCAGTTCCCATTTGTGACCCATGTCGCTGTTCCCGTAGTCACTCCAGGATTCGAGGCCACTGGAAAGACCACTGTGCTCCCTGTGCAACTGGTCAGAGTTTTGTTGCCGTTTACCTGACTTGCAGCGCCAGCGAACAGCAAGACAGACCCCGCGTAGCACTCATAACTAGGTAACGGACTCGATAAAGTGCACGTCTCGTTGGGGCTGGAATAAGAGCATGAACTTACAGAGATCGCGGATTGATTGGGCAGATAAGCAGTCGGAGCCGTCTGCGTGGCTGCAATCGGGTCGGTGGCAATGTCATCCACGCCCTGATAGTTCAGCGTTCCCGCGATTGCGCCAGCGACGACTAGAGCGTTTGTACCCTGCCTGATTGTTTCCCTTGCACTGGTCATCTGACCAAAAGGGAGCGCCGTCGCGTATACCTTCGTCATATTCGGCACTTGGCCGTAGTGGGTGCTATCCGCCGATGCCTGAATTGTTGCGAAGCAGGCTGCGGCGCTTGTGCAAATCCCCTGGTAGATGTCGTTGATGATAGCGTCCAGGTGCAGGATTTGGAAATTATTTGTTTCCGTCAGCATCGTACCCAGGCCGCCTAACTGCCCGTTGATTAGTGATAGTTCTGTTCCCGACAAGCCAATGGCCTGATATGCAGACAGCGCGGAGTTGACCTTTGCGACATAGTACCCACGCGACGTATTCAGTGCGAACGACGACCCGAAATTAACGCTCCTGGAATCACCCTGATACCAAACCTTCGTAGCCTGTGGGGGCTTGGCGAAGGTCACTCCGTTGTAGGCTTGAATCTGCTGAGTTGCATACGATAACGCTTGCTCTACCTGAGCTTGAGTTAAAGTCTGCGTAAAGCCAATAAGAGCTTGCAGCGATCCGGCAAACCCGGATGATCCGGCTATCCCCGCATTGTGGCCAATGTAGGTATTCCCGCTTCCGCAGTACAGGGAAAAGCTGTTACTTTGATAAACCGTGCTGGTCTGGTTGACCCCATATATGTAGTCGTTTCCCGCTGTCGTGAACCCAAAGGCGATGTTCCCGTACATCAGATCTGTCGGCGCATTTTGAGAGTGAGCGCCTGACGCTGGAAAAACCCCGCCATACGAGTTCTGAATCATGATCCCGTTCGATCCAGGGTCCGCAAGCAGCCATTGAGTACCGTTCGCATCTACCGGATTGGGCGAGGCTGGTGTAAAAAGCGCAATAACCGTGTTTACTCCACAGGTGGCCGCAGCCGGTATGGTTATCCACCCCTCATAAGTGTAGGACGGGGCGAAGACAAATCCATCCCCGTTGTTGAAATGCGAGGGCTTGTGAAATCCATCCGTCGCGCCAGTCGTTCCGTTGTAGCCGTTGCCGCTGGAGTCAATAAGTGTGACAAGCGGGTACGCAAGAGGCGTATTCGGCGCAAGGTACGCAAAGTGGGGTTGGTACGGCCATCCCGATGCAACCCCGGAGTCAATAGCATTGCCGCTGGCATCGAACTTCAAAAGGTCGTTAACCGTGGCCGTTCCGGTAGAATGCTGCACCAAAGTCCCGTTACCTTGATTCGCATTCATGGCGGTACCAGCGTTGACTTGCAATGCGCCGTCTGCTTCAGTGCCCGGCACATTCAAGTTGTTTCCCGTCGCGTCCGTGGTGATGTTCGTACCTTGAGCAACCGCACCCGCAGAAGATGGGCCGCTAAGTATCTTGTAGCCACTCGTTGAATTAATTGTCCCGCTACCCGTCGCCGCCGTGTGCCACGCGCCATCAGCCCCGCAATACTGCGTAGACGTGCCGCCGGGGGCGCAAGTGACTGCCTGACTGGTTGCGCTGCTCGTGGAGGTTATCGGGGTACTGCCGTTAATTGCCAATGAAGAAACAGCTGCTTTGCCGCTACCGTCATCAAGAGTGTTATGGGTAGTTGTCACCTTGCCACTGTCGAATACGATTAAAGGGGTATTTGTCCCCGCAGCATTAAACACTTGAAGATCATAGAAGGCGCCCGCACCACCCTGTACGCCCACACCGTTAGCCGAAGAACCTTGCAGACCAGACCCCAAGGAAACGACAATAGGCCCGGACATGGTGCCGCCCGCAAGCGGAAGGAAAGCTCCCGTGCTCCCTCCTACCGAATTCCAAGTGTAGCTCCCGCTTACGTTGCTGCATTGGTACAGAGTCAACGCAGCACTCGTGTAAAACGTGCCATTGTTTACCAACGAGGAGCACGTTGCCGAGGGAGCGTTCGATCCTGTTGACCACCCAGCCGCGCCCAGGTTCGCTAGTGCTCCTGCGGCGGTGGTCGCGCCGGTGCCACCCGCCGTCACCGGGACGCTCGTTTCTCCACTTATCGCTGTACCGTTGGTTAAGTAGTAGGCAATCTGTCCGGTTGTGCCAGGGTTGATGGGGCCGGTGGTGCATGGAGTAGTGATTGTAGTCAGCAAACCGCCGGCCCCCGCCTGCACGCAATCGCCAGATGTCAGAGCCGAATCAACGACATTTGCCGATGCGATGGTCCCAGTGCAGGTGATGCTCCCCACTCCCACAGACGTACATCCGGCAAAGGACAGCGAGGAGGCGACGTAAGCCGAGCCGTTCCAGAGGTAAGGCACAATCACCGATGATCGCCAGTCAAAAATGGGTACGTTTGTACTTCCCATGGCTGACGTAATCATGGCTGTTGTACCGCCCAGCCGCGTCCAGTCCGGCGTCAGAATCACCTGGTAGGGCAGGCCGTGCGCGTAGTTTATCGCCTCTTGCAATCCAGCGGTTGCCGAGCCGAGGGTGAAGCTGGAGTGATGGTTGACCGGACTGACCGTGATTGAGCATCCCGACCCGCTTACCCTGACCGCCGAGGGAGTCACGATCTCGCTATTGGCTGAAACCTGATCCCTGATGTAGATTGGCGTGCCAACGGCGAAAACTGGATTCAGAGGAATATTCGAGGCTGTCACGGTGCAGAATGATGGAACAGACCAAGCGAATTGACCAGTATTTCCCTGGGGCACCTGCCACTGGCCGAAGTTAGACGCATAAAGCAGGCCTGCGTCATTGCCAGGGCCAGTCGTTACGGTGCCGGGACTCTGAGCGCAGATCAACTGTCCTGCGCTCAAGATCATCGTCGAAAGCAAAGTAGAGAGTCTTTTCATCGGTCCCTTAATTGACTATTAAGTACGAAAAGCAGCGAGGGTTTGTGGTTGGGGTCGTCGTGGTGATGGTGAAGCTGGTTGCCGCGGTGCGCGCGCTGACGGTCGAGGGTGCACTTGCCGGGGTCGCGTTGCATGTCACACTCAGAGCCGTCCCAAGAGATGAATCCTCCTGCAGCACGATCACGCTGTTAGCTGTTACCGCTGTCGTATTGACCACAACCGTTGTGCCTGAAGCCGCCACAACAACGAATCCAGCTGGTGCCGCGGCGCAAACCGCTGGAGATGCCGACGACGCGCACTTGGTAGCCGACGTGAGGCTGGTAAACGTGGCCGCGCCGAGGGTTGGAGTTACGAGAGTTGGGCTGGTTGCCAGAACCTGCTTGCCACTTCCAGTTGCATTTGACGCTGGCGTGGTTCCGGTGTAGGCAATCGCGGTCGAATTGCGCTGATCGAGAATGGTGGTATTCGTCCCGGCCGTCGCTGCGGTAATCATCCCGCTAGTGCCGCCCATGGCAACCCAGTCCGGAGTTACCACAACGACTCCATATCCTGAGCCGATCCAGTTCAGTGCCTCCTGGAGCCCCAGAGTCCCACTTTTCAGGTAGTAATTCGAATGCGCATGGGTCGCCGGGAGGGAGACAGAGCAGCCGCCGCCGTTGTAGCTTGCCAGGCTGGGCGTTACGGTCTCGGTATTCGACGGCACGCCATTATCAACGATGGTAATGGGCGCCGTGGTTGAGAACATCGGGAAGACGATGCCGCCAGAAGTGGCATAACACTGACCTGGATTGTCCCACCGTGTGCCACTTGGGGTTGGTGAGGCAGTCCAATGGGCAAAGTTTGAGGCGTAGAGCAGTCCGGCGACATCGGCGGGACCGTTGGCCGGCTGCATCACGGTTGCTGTTGGGTTGGTGGTTTGGGCAGCGAGCGCCAATGGCAATGCCAGAAACGCTGCGAGCAAAGCTGATCTTTTCATGGCAATGATGCTCCTTTTGAAATCGAATCGAGCGGGCCGCGGGCTCAAGTGCCCTCAGTAATCAATGGGCGGCACGGTTGCGCAGCCCGCGCGAAGTCGGTTACTTGCAGGTCCAGGTGAAATAATACTGAGTGGCCGCAACCTGGGGCGCTGTTGCCTCGGCCACAGTCATGATGCGCTGGAATGTGGTGCCTGAGCCGGTGTCGCTCATGGTCACAGTGAACGTGGTGTACGGGTTGGTTCCGCTCGACTTGACTGTGCAGGTGCCATCGTACTGCGGGCCGCCCGCGCTCACCGCCGGCCATGTCTCGGTAAAGATGGTCCCGGTTGTTGGCGATGTGCCTGTCAGCACATTCGCAGTCCCGACGATTCCGGTTGCTCCGTTGACATTCGAGCAGGTCGGGCTGCCGCCGGCTGCCGCTCCACACGCCATGGTCGGCGCCGTGTTCTTCAAATTTGCGTTGGTTGCGGTGTAGGCACTCCCAGACCACACATAGAATGTGGCCGGCGATGTCGTGATGTCCTCGAGCAGTACGGTGTAGTCGCCCTTAGCCGCCCCGAGGATCGCTGTCGCATAGGTACTCGGGATGTTATTGGCCAGCGACCACCAGTTTTTGTCGAGGATCAGCAGAGTTGGCCAGGCGCCCTGTCCATCGAGAGCGTCAATGCCCTCCTGGAGCCCCGCGGTGCCAGATCTCAACTGGAAGTTGTAGTGATTGTTGCTCGGCGCGATGGTCACACCGCAACTGCCGGCCGTGTTGACGATGGCTGATGGCGTCTTGACCTCACTGTTCGCCGTGTTGGCGTCTGCAATCCACACCGGGGCGTTGGTGTTGAAGTCAAAGAACGGCACATTCTGGCCCTGGGAACTGCAAAGACTGCGGCCCTGGAAGATGTACGTATTAGGACTTTGGGCGTTGATTGACCAGAGCTGGAAGCTGGTGGCCAAGTACCAGGGTGACGTGTAGGGGGTGGTGGCAGTTTGCGCAAAGCTCATCCCGCACGGGGCGAGGACTGCAAGCGCGCAGAGAAGGGCACGGAAGATTTTGCGCATGGCGATGTGACTCCTTTAGGTTGTGAAGAGTTGAGGTTATTGGATGGCGATGCAGGTCACCGAGGGAACGGTATAACCGCGCCCCGCAGATAATCCCGACATTTCAACGCCGTAGCTAAAAGTGGTGCCACTTATCGGAGTTCCGAATGCGGTTACTCCGGCCCGTTGACCGATGGTTGATCCGCTCGGGAAACCGGTCGTGAAACAGTTGACGTAGTAGGTTCCTGTGATCGTGGTTCCCCAACTGATAGCCCCGCTCAGATAGCCCGATCCAGATTCGCTGTCGTCTACCATGACGCCCGATGCACCGTTCCAAAGAGCAACGGTCTTGCGCGGCGCCACGGTTCCGGCGGTGCAGCTCGTGATTCGGCCATAGGCGTCGTAAACAACGCTGGATGGGTTAGCGCATGTTGCAGGAGTGACCGTGGTGGCCAGATCTACCGTGCTCCGGGATGGACTTGCAGAGTCTGTAAGCGCAAACGCGCTCGAGAAGTTGAGATTGGAGCGCTGTGTTTGGTTGGTGCCGTTCGATTGCACCGTCTGGTAGTAGATCGTCGGGAGTGATGTCAGGAACGTGCAGAAAGCATCAAGATATGTCCCATCGGAGCACAAGGCCTGGCCGAGCGTGCCGCCTGAGCCATTGACCCGATAGCCGGTATTGGCATTCACAGCCCCATTCGCCGCGGCACCCTCGACATCTAGTCCCCATGCCGGCGTCGATGTGCCCACTCCGACCCTGCCAGTATTGTAGAGGAAGTATCCGGACAGGTTGAGCCCACCCGAGATCGACTGCGTGCCATGGTTGGCGGGCTGCGACAGGACTGGCACCGGATAGAAAACGACGCCGTGGTAGTACGGCAGCCCATCCGAGAGGTTGATCGTGGTCCCGGCGCCCAATAACTGCCATTGCATTGGATAGTTGGGCACTGGATTGCCGCGGGAGTCGGTCAGGTTGACGTTGTATCCGGTGCCGGTGGGCCAGATGGTGTCATTGGCGATGACTTGGCAGAGTGTGGTGTTGGTCGACGCGGGGGATGCGCCGGAAGTCAGGGCCGCGGCTTGGACGAATGACGCTGAGCCGGTTGTTTGGCCCTGGAGCGTCTCTCCACCGGAGGAGGTGCCGATGAATACGTCCATGCCTATGGCAAGTGATGGCATCCCGGATGCTGGAGGGTTGACCACGAGGGATCCTGACCCGCTGAGCGATGCGATGGTCTCAGGACTGGCCAGCGTAACGTGGCCGGCGGCGTCATACCACTCGTATACGGTGTAGTAGACGCCCGATCCGAGCGATCCTGAGCCCGTTGATGTGTTGATTGTCGCTGTCAGAGGATTGGGCAGACCTACAACAGAGCCATCGGTCGAGGTTGCGCATGCGCTCGAGATGCCGAGGTTGACACCGCAGCCCGCAATATAGCCCTGCTGGGTCGGCGTCAGCGTCATGTTGTAGTTCTTGGCGGGCAGGCCGTTCGATAATCTGAGGTTGCCGGCCAGTGTGACCTGCGCATTGGTTACGCAGGTCTGGCAATGTCCAATGCTGGAGAGCAGGAGCACAAGCAGTGCGAGGATTAGAGCGCTGACGACTACCTGTGCGTCCCACACCCAACTGCGGTAGCGGATCACTGGACTGGTCCACCAGCTGCGGGGCCGCCTACCATCGCCAGCTTGGGTTTGTTGGCCGCGGCAATCTCAGCCTGCTCCGCCTCGAGCTTGGCGTTAGCCTCAGCCGCGGCCGCCTCACGCCTGATCTGCTCCTGGTGCTGGTACTCGGAGATCGCGTTCTTGGTCTCATCCTGCCGCAGCTGGAATTCAGTTTGAAGCATGTTGAGCACTGAGCCGTGGACCTGGATTGACAGCGCGCGCAGCCGCTTGCCAATGGCCAGATACTCGGCCTGGAGGTTGGAGATCGACGTTGCAACCGGCTCGTTGGCGATTGCCGCGACCTTCTCTTGCAGGGTTTCTGCTTGGTTCTTGCTGTTCATACTGCTTTGTCCTTTCGTTTGTACGTTAGATGTGCACCACCTGGCCCACGTCCATTAGGTTTGCAGTCGAGGTTGCAGGCTGGCCCATACTCGTAATGCCAGTGTCGCACCGTCCCCAACTGTTTGAGCCGATACTCGTGCGCCTCCGGTCCCAACAACAGCCGACCGCACACCGCGCAGTGCCGATACTCAACCGGGTACATCGTGCCGGCCCCACCCATCGCCTGATCGTGCTCGACCAGGGCTCGTGCACGCCGCCGGCTGCGTATCCAGAACTCTCGGCTGGTTGCCGTCAGTGTCGCCGACCGCTCGCACCTGCCGAGCTCCTCGGGGTCAATCTCGGTCGCCGTCAGCGTCACAAACCACATTCGCCTCGCCACCTGGACCGCCCGATACCCCCGCATCCTGCCCAGCCGGATCCGCCGATTGCGCCGGTAGAGCCTCGGCTCGCGGTCTGGCTCATCCCATCGCGGGTAGTCTTTGAGATTCATTGATTACGTGACCGACATGCTCACATTCTGAAATGCGCCCGTCTTTGTATCCCAATCCACAAATCCCATGTGTCCGTGTGCAGAAACGGTGACAGGTCTCTCTGGGTCGATGGTTGAGAGTATCTGTTCAATCAACTCCGAAACGAGTTGAACGCTTTGGCGTTCTCCATCGTCACTTAAGCCCGCCGGCTTCTCGGCCAATGGACCCTTAAATTGCTCGGACAACCGCCCACGAACCTCTGCCGGCGTTCCTGAACTGCTCACATTCCAACTCATAAATGTTCCTCATTTCTGCCATGTAGTAGCCCCACCAACCTGTCAGCGATCGCTCTACGGGGCTTGTAGGGCCTAGTTTTTTGCCAATAAACGTGTTTTATGGGTGTCTTGCCGTAAGTGACCTTAAAGTGAGCACGTTGCAACCATCAAACTAATTGCATGGTTCTCATGGCTGATTTACCCCCCGGCCCGCTCGGCATCCCACGCCAAACCCTGCCATACGAGTACGTCGCCACATTGCGGCCAGTCCCGATGTACTCCAGCACCCCATCGCGCACCAGCACGTCGACAGCCTCGCGCGTCTGGTGCTCATGTGTACACCTGGGACCATGGCACGGCTGGTCAACTCCCCACCTGTCCAGCATGGCGCCTGCCCAGCTCGACAGCACGCACACCCGCCGGCGCTCCTTGCTCTTGGGCGCCACTGGCTTATACCTGAACACACGGCCGCGCACCTCGGTCTTGACCGCTTTGCCTGTCTGAGTTGTCTGGATTGTCGCCATAGTCCTCGTGGATTGAAGATAGCTGTGGCTAAAGGGAAGCCTGTTGGGGATCCGATATTCAGTGCCTCGGACCAGGGCAGTTGACAGGTAAGCGGCTCGACTTTCAGCCTGTCAACTCATAAACTTCGGTGGCTACATTGGAACCGCTGGCGGGTCACTCGGAGTACAGCCCCACCTTTCCTCCCCTGTGGTTTGACACTAATTTGCACGGTAACCGGTGCTTTTGATCGTGTCAAGTGAGCAGTTGAGTACGCTTATGCTTTCGGCTGTTGTTTAGTATGCTTTGCAATCAATAGTTTAGATCGGTTTTGTGATGGATGTCACGTTATTTTGTGGTGCCTATTGTAATTGTGATGAGGATAGTATTATCATTGCAACACTATGACCAAGCAATGTAACCGATGCCACCATGAATGGGAATCGCGAGTTGATGGCAGACCGAAGAATTGTCCCCACTGTAAAAGTCCTCTTTGGGACCGCCCAAGGGTGCGCAAATCTATCCAAACCAACGCTCATGCTCTCGTTGGAAAAGCATTGGCTAGTGGGCGGTTGAGACGTGAGCCATGCTCTGTTTGTGGCACAACCGAGAGGGTGCTTGCCCATCACGAGGATTACAGCAAGCCTCTCGACGTGGTGTGGCATTGTCCGACGCATCATGGTCAACGTCATGCCGAGATAGGTGGCTCACTGGCTGAGGGTGTGGATATTCGCATCACACTGCCAGCGCAATTTCATCGGGAGTTAAGGAAATCCGCTATCGATGCCGATAAGACATTGATCCAACACGTCAACTCAATTCTCACCGAATACATCACCCACGAGAAAGAAACCAAAGGAGAGCGCCATGCGTGAAACTCTCGATGATCTCGCGCACGAAATTGCCGAGCAAGTCTCAAAAGAACTGATCGATTCAACCAGCCTCAGCGTGAGGGATTCTGTTTTAGTTTTCTGGCGCGATATCAGCGCGCCTAACCCAACGGAAGCTGAGGCGCTGAAACAGGCGGTAAAGTATCTTGACCTCGCTGGCATCCTCAAGCGCTCACCTGAAAACCCTGAATGGGTTGGATGGGATGAGGACAACTAACACCCCACGGCCCGCCGGAGCCTATCCGGCTGAAAGGCTAGACCGATGATTCTCACTCCCGCTCAAATCAAAGCAGCATCCGACCGTGGCATCGACATCGACGCGCAGGGTTGCGGGTTTGACTACCGCAATCAGGCGTGGATTATCTCCGGCAAGTATCACCCTTGCGGCCATGCCGGAACTGAGCACACCTGCAACTGCTACGGTCGCATCCACGCTGGCGAATCGGCTAACCTGCAATCTGAAAGCGTGACCGCATGAAGAAAACCACGTATATCGAAGGCCTGACGCTGCGCTATTCGTGCGAGGTAATCGACCGCACCGGCGTGGACGCCGCCAATGCCCAGGACCGCGCCGAGGCCCAGGCCATCATCCGCGACATGCGGGATGCGCTCCAAGTCACAGATGAGGAGTGGGACGAAACATGCTATGAGATGGCCGCGGAGCTCATGCACACCGGCGCCGACCAGACCGGCCGCGTGCGCTCTGGCAATCCAGACACCCTCTGTGCGGACTCGACCGGCGCGCGCGGCGCGCGGCATCGGCCCGACAATCGGCAGCACGGGACCGGCATAGTCCGCGCCGTGGCCCTCTCGCTGTTGTTCTGGATTCCGGCTGTTATTTGGGCCATCGTGCATTACACCCAGAAAGCAGGTTTACCGTGGTAGACCCGCTATCCTCCCAGCTTGGCTGTGCGTTCGGCGCCCTGCTCACCTTACTCGCCTGTGTGTTTGTCGCAGGCCTACACGCCCGCAGCGGCCTGAAACGGCTCCCGGCGGGAGATAGGAGAAAGTAATGGACATTAAGAATCTGTACGATGTAGTCATTTTCACGTCTGCCGCGCTGACCATCAAGGACGCGGTAATTGATGCAATTGCCAAACGTGCCAACCTGCGCGATGCCAACCTGCGCGGTGCCGACCTGCGCGGTGCCAACCTGAGCGGTGCCGACCTGCGCGAGGCCAACCTGAGCGGTGCCTACCTGATCGGTGCCAACCTGCGCGATGCCGACCTGAGCGGTGCCAACCTGCGCGATGCCAACCTGCGCGGTGCCGACCTGCGCGGTGCCAACCTGAGCGGTGCCGACCTGCGCGATGCCAACCTGCGCGGTGCCGACCTGCGCGGTGCCAACCTGCGCGATGCCGACCTGAGCGGTGCCTACCTGATCGGTGCCAACCTGCGCGATGCCAACCTGCGCGGTGCCAACCTGCGCGATGCCAACCTGCGCGGTGCCGACCTGCGCGGTGCCAACCTGAGCGGTGCCGACCTGCGCGAGGCCAACCTGAGCGGTGCCTACCTGATCGGTGCCAACCTGAGCGGTGCCAACCTGCGCGATGCCGACCTGATCGGTAAAAAAATTGAGGCATTGCACGTCTTTACTGGACTCTATCGCTATACCGTGTGGGTTGTTTTGTTTCAGGATGGCTCACGTTGGGTGCGTATGGGATGCCTCTGGAATTCGCTTGACGATTGGGGAAAAATTGGTATTCGCAACAGTAACCTGAAAGAATTTCCAGACGACGGATCAGACGAAAGCGAGGAGCGCGTCTCGGCGTTTCAGTTTGCCAAAGCGGCGGCGCTGCGATTGAAGGCGGACGGAAAGGATGCCAAATGAATCACCATTTCCGCGCCCCGTCCGCGTCCGAGATGCCCGACCAGCCTAACCCGTGGGCCACTGTGCGCCTGCGCCCTGAGCCCCGCACGCTGCCCCGTAGGGCGCGCATTGCGCTCAAAGTAGGCATCGCCCTGTTTCTTTCCTGGTGGCTGCTCACGTGGGCGCTGGCGCTCGTGGGAGGATTATGAGCCTCTTATGCGTGCTCGGCATTCCTGCAGCCATTGAAGTGCTTTTCATGGCCGCAATATTTACCCGCCTGACGTGGATTGGCGGGCAAAACTGGAAACCATAAAGCTTCACAGCAAACGCTTCGCCACAACCACCCCGTCGCACCCACCCACCGCCACCTGTCCATCAATGGCGTCCAGGAATGAACGCGCGGATCCGATGGACAAGGCCACACAGCACCCGCTCAGAGATGGGCGGGTGCGCCACATGAAAGGGAATCATGCCCGACATTCGTATCTCAATCTCAAAGGACCTGCACACGACCATGAAAAAGGCAGCTATCGACGCCGGCTTGACACTGGCCGATCTCGTGCGCAAGACGTTGGCGCTAAAGTTTCTGCGCGACAAGGCGGCGCTATGACCCGCTGCCAGGCTTGCGAGGGGACCGGCTGGCTACGGCGCATGGTTGACGTGTCGACGATCTATGGCAGGCCGATGATCAATAGCTACTCGCGCATCTGCCCGCGGTGCGGCGGCGAAGGGACTGTGGTGGTGACGGCCGAGCCGACCATCGCGCAGGACTACCCGGGGTGGGTGACGCCGTAGAAAAATAGTTGTGCGATTTCGCCCGGCGGGCGTATGGTGAATGTGTCCGGCGCGCCCAGCGATGGACTCAAGGTGACCCCGGCGACGGTCGGGGGCCGAAAGAGCGGTAACGCTCCAGTGGTGGGGAGAGTCCCTAAGCTCTCCCTGCCGGCCTCACTTAGGGGAAGGCTGAAATGACGAAGCTACCAGCTATTCAATTTTATCCAGGCGATTGGCGCAAGGATGTCGGGGTTCAATCCCTCAACTTCCATGATCGCGGTGTCTGGTTTGAAATGCTGATGCTCATGCACGAAAGCGAAGTTCGCGGAAAACTTATGCTCGGCGGACGGGCCATGACCGACGAAGTGCTCGCAAGTGTTCTAAGGATTGACCTAGCGAACCTAAATGTAACCATACAGACACTCATTGACCGTGGGGTTACAGAGCGTGACAAGCGCACCGGATCACTCATAAATCGGCGCATGTTGCGAGATGAAGATTTGCGAGCGGAGAATAGAGAGAAGTTGCATAATTGGCGTAAATCTAAGAAATTAAAAGGAAATGGAAACCAAGATGTAACCACCGATGTAACTGAAATGAAACCTCTTTCTTCATCTTCTACTTCGGTAAAGAAGCGCGTGCCCGCTGTTTCTCTCCCTGAGTGGCTGCCTGAGTCTCTCTGGTTTGACTACGAGGATATGCGGAAGAAGAAGCGCGCGGCGATGACGGATGGGATACGTTTCAGGATCATCAAAAAGCTTGCTGAATTCAAAGAGCGAGGATCAGACCCGGTTAAATCGCTCGAAGCCTCGGTAAGAAGTTCATGGACAGATGTTTACGAACGACCAGAGCAGGGAGGCAACGGCAATGGCAAAGCAAACGGAAGACAATCGCAATCCGTACAGGAAGTGCTTCGAGAACTCGGAGCCACTGGCGGTCCAGATAGCGGCGGCGGTGGCGGAGTTACTCCAGGCGCTCGACAAGCCGGAGAATCCACGCCTGATGAAGTCGTGGGCACAGCACCTTACACCCTTCTCTGGTGACCAGCTCGCCGCCGCATTCAACACGGTAGCGCTGACCAGCAAAGGCTGGCCGACTCTTGGCGACATCACCGAGCCGATCCTCGAGGCCGAGTACGCCGCGGATCTCGCGTGGCTGCTCCTGGGGCTCAAGCGGCACAAGAAGACCTGGCAGGACCGGGGGCCGATCTACGGGCCGGACATTCGCGTGCGCAATGACGCCGAGCGTCACTTCGACTTTGTGCGGGGTGAAATGCTCGAGGATGCCATCCCGGCGCCGCCGATTCCGCCGCGGCTGATGCATGCGCTGCAGGTGATGGGGGCTGGCACCGTGGCCGACGGCCTGGCGGAGCTGAGCCGGCACCCCATGACCGGTGCGTTCTCGTGGGACGCGGCCGAGGCGGGTAAGGTCAAGTTTCAGACCGAGAGGGATTTCAAAGCAGCGTGGACGATCGCGCGCCGACGGGAATTGGCGGGGGGCACGCAATGACGGTCAACTCTTTCGACATCCTCAAGCAAATGTGTGCAGACAACGCCGATATTCGCCTTGCGCCTGCTGAGAACATCACCTATTTGAGAAAAGTGAAGGCAGGCACGCAAGTTACCATCGGCGTTGCAGGAGATGTGGTTGGAGGCATCTACTCTGGCCAACTAACGGCGTTTCTGTTGGTCTACGACGTGAAGCAATTCCAAGCAACCAAAGCCAAGATAGAGTTGGCGGGACAATGACCACCTACCTCCAAGTCTGGACGTTACAGCGCGGAGTTATCAACCCACCCGAGAAGTTATCGGATGCGGACCAGTATCTCGCCGAGCGCGCCGCGGTGCAGGCGGGGTTAGAGCGCGATCCGCAACTAACCCAACGTCAGCGCTGGCAGGAAGAGATTACACGGGCGACGCGGTTCTCGATAAGCGCGACCAGCGAGCGCCGGAATGAGCACGAGGCCGCGAGATGAGCGATAAGTGGGCGTCAGCGTGTCGTGGCAAGCGACACTACAACTCCGAGCGTCGGGCGGACGAGGCGGCCAAGGCGTCCCAGGTGGTGTACGGGGTTGAGATGAACAGCTACCCCTGCCCATTCTGCCCTGGTAAATGGGTGGTCGGTAACAGATTCGCGCGGAACGGCAAGAAGGCGCGGATGGAGTCGGAAATACACCTGCTTGACAACACCGCAAACATAGGATAACGTGGTAAGCGTCGAGGTAGACCAATGGGAGTTTTAGGAAAAAGGGAAGCGAATCGCAAGCCGGCAATCCATCGGACGGTGGTAATCGGGATTCGCCTCACGCCGAAAGACGCGAACAAGCTGCGCGCTGAAGCGGAGGCGATGGGCCGGACACTGGCCGGGCATGTGGTGTATTTGCTCAGGAAAGGTGGGGCACTGTAATGGCGGTATACGAAGCGAAAGAGAGTTACGCGACATCACGCGCTGGCGGGATCGGCGGAACGGACGCCAGTGCTATCTTGGGATTGAGCCCATGGAAGCGCCCCATCGACATTTACGCCGGCAAGGTCAACCCTGGCGCCCAGCCCGAGTTAGACAAAGAGTGCCTCTACTGGGGAAGCGCTCTTGAGCCAATCGTGCGCGGTCGTTACGCTGAGCGGTTTGGTGTAGCTGTCACCGCACCGGCAGACCTTGCGCCCATCTTCCCCAAGTCCCGGCCCTGGCGCGATTCAACGCTGATCGAGGGGTCGGAGCCGTGGATGCTTGGCGCGCCGGATGGGTGGATGCCATCGGTCAACACTGGGCTCGAAATCAAATGTGCCTCACGCAAAAGCGACGAGTGGGGGCCGGAAGGATCGGACGAAGTTCCGGCGCATTACTTGGTTCAGGCCGCCTGGTATACCGCCGTCTGCAATGCGCGCGGCTGGAACTTTGGCGTCCTGTTCTCCGGTAACACCTTGGCGCAGTACCGCATCGAGCGCGATCTAGAGCTTGAGAAGAACATGATCGAGGCTTGCCGGTCGTTTTGGTTTGATAACGTACTCAAGCAGGTCGAGCCGGACATCGACGAGAGCGAGAGCTACGGCAAGTATCTCGCGCGCAAGTTCAGCCTCAACACCGGCAAGGTACTCAGCCCGACTCCCGATATACTCCACTGGGCCAGCGAGATGAAGGCCGCCGACGACGAGGAGAAGGAAGCGGCGGAGCGGAAGCAGTTGGCGAACAACCATCTCCGGGCACTGCTTGGCGACGCTCAAAAATGCGTGACGCCTCTCGGTTCGATAGGCTGGGTGCGGCCGGAGACCAAAGACGCGACCAATTGGAGCGAGGTTGGCAAGAAGGTTGGCCCACTACATCCCGATGTGGTCAAGGAATTCACGGCGCCGAAAGAGATCACGGCTTACTTGCGGGCGTGGTGGAAGAAGTAACCGACATCCCAATGCCGATAGAGGCAAAGTGCCGCTTGTAAAGGGCAAGGGTGAGGCGGCACTCTGGTTTAGCTGGGCGATCCGCATATGTCGCCCAACACTTTAAGAAAGGCATGTCATGGCAGACCAGCAGCAGCAGTTAGCAACCATCCCCCCGCGTCAAGGTATCATCGCCAAGTTTGGCGAGCGGTACGACCTGGAACCCAACAAAGTCCTAGCTATCGTAGCTCAGACTGTTTTCAAGGGCAGCGACAAAGAACCTCCCTTGTCGAACGAGGAAGTTGCGGCGGCCCTGATCGTCTGCAATGCCTACAACCTCAATCCATTCACCAAGGAAATCTACGCCTTTCGCTCCAAGGGCAAGCTCCTGATCGTCGTCGGCGTGGACGGATGGGCGGCAATCGTCAACCGGCATCAGGAACTGAACGGCATCGAGTTCGAGGAACACTTCGACGACAAGGGCAACATTCGCGCCGTCACATGCAAGATCCACCGCAAGGACTGTGCGCTCCCGGTTGTCGTCACTGAGTACACCCACGAGTGCCGGCGTGAGTCGATCCCCTGGCAGACGATGCCAATCCGCATGACGCGCAACCGGGCATTCGTGCAGTGCGCACGTGTGGCATTCTCGGTCTCTGGCATCATCGACAATGACGAGGCGCAGACCATCGAGGGAAGCCCTGAGTTTGTTTCGAGCCAAACCAAGGCGATCATCGACCAGTCGATCAGCAAGACCGAGGCGGTCAAGGCTGTGATCCAAAAGCGGGCGCAGTCGGCGGGCAAGAGGCAGCAGGAGGCGCCGCAGGTTGAGCCACAGCCCGAGGCGCAGCCCGCGCAGGAAGCGCAGCAGGCCGAACCGGCGCAGGAGCAGAAGCCCGCGCAGGAAACCCAACAAGCTCAGCCGGAGTACCCCTACGCAGGCGAGGATAAGGGGCTCTGGTAAACAAGTTTCCCGCCGTCGCGCCCTGGTATTGTGCTCTGCGATGCACGTAAACCTGAAGAGGCGGCGGGAATTCAAACGAAAGGAAAGGTACGGCATGAAATTCAAGTCTCTACACCTCTACAACTGGCTCTCCCACAAAGACAGCATGATGCCGCTGGATACGCTCTCCTGCTTCCGTGGCGAAAACGGTGCCGGGAAAAGCAGCGTCGAGCAGGCCATCGAGATGCTCCTCACTGGCCGCAGCGCTTCAACCGATGATAAAGGCACCGGCTCACGCGACCTGATCCGCCGCGGCACCGAGAAGTCAGCCATTACCGCTGAGATCGAAGACGGCGGCAGACTGATAAAAATGCGTTGCAGTGTCACCGAGAAGTCGGGCCGCACCGTCACCATCAAAGATCCCGCCGACGAATCGTGGACCGGCAGCGATTACCTGGCCGGGCTGGCGATGAAGCGGGAAGTGCTTGACTGTCTCTGCAATGGACGGTACGCCCTCGACATGGACGATGCGCGGCTGAAGAAGTTCCTCGCCGGCATCATCCTGCCCACGTCGGTAGTCTGGGACGATTGGGTGGAAGGAGCGGTCAACCAGTGCGGGCTGCAGGTGGACTGGAGCCTCAAGGCATTCGACGTGATCGTTCTCGCCTACGATCAGGCCTACAACGAGCGCAAGGCCATCAACCGCACGCTCAAGGACTGGCGGGAGCCGGATCCGGTCGCCGTGCAGGAGATGGACCCGCAGTCGATACGTTCCAGGCTGAATGAGCGGCAGGACCAGCGCACCAAGTTGGCGTTGCAGCGTCAGAAGGTGCTCGACGGCTGGCAGCGGGCCAATGATGCGCGCGGCAAGCTGGCCGGTAAGGTGCAGGGCCTGGAGTTCAAGATCGCCACCGAGCAGGAGCGGCGCGCGGTGGTCGCCAAGGAACTACTCTCAGCCAAGGCGCTCAAGGAGGCCGAGAAGCTGGCGGCTGGCGCGGAGAAGGGCAAGAAGCTCGAGGCTGAGATGCAGCAGAACGCCGGCGCATTGGCTGAGGTCCGCCGAACGCTGGCTAAATTGAATGATCTTGGCGAGGCGGGGGTCTGCCCAACTTGCAGCCAAGCTATCACGCCAGAAGTATTCGCTGTTATCGAAGTTCCGATAGCGGAAAAGTGTGAATTTCTTACAGACCAAGCGCTCGACCTGCAGGATGCCCGCAAGCTCTTGGGCGACTACGAGGGTGCCGAGCGGGTACTGGCTGCCCACGCGCAGGCCGTCAAGAACCTGGCGCTAGTAGACGAGCACATCGCCGGCGTCGAGAAGGACATCGCCGAACTGAAAGCGGAGATTGCCGAGAACCAGGAGACGGCCCAGCCCGACACAACCGACGTGGATCTCCAGATTGCCGACCTTGACAGCCGCATCGAGAAGGGGAATGCCGCGCTGACGGCAGCCATTCAGGCCGACGACGCCCGCAAAGCCTACGCGCAGGCATTGGACGCCAAGGCGCGACTCGACGCCAAGCAGGGACTACTGGAGCGGCTGGTTGAGTATTTCGGCGCCAAGGGCATCCAGGCCAAACTCCTCGACGAGCACGTAGGCGGGTTTGAGCGCAGCATGAACAAGGTGCTGGCAACCTGGGGCTACGCCTGTCACCTGCAGTTCGATCCGTTCGCCTTCAGCCTGTCATTCGCCGGCAAGGATGCGGTCTACAACCTGCGGACGATCAGCAAGAGCCAGAAGCATGCTTTCTCGATTGCGTTTCAGGTGGCTCTAGCCAAGGTGAGCGGGTTTGGCTTTGTGGTTATCGACGAGGCTGATATGTTCCTCGACGCCAACCGGGGCCAGATGTACCGGGCGCTGATGGGGGCCGGGCTGGACCAGGTGATCGTGCTGCAATCTGACCTGCGCCGGGAGATTCCGAAGGCTGCAAACAGTGTGTTCTATCTCTTGACGCTCGACCGCAGCGGCGACGTGCCGGTGACGAAGGTGGAGCGGCTGACGTAAACCATTTAACAGAAAGGAAAGGCAATGCCGAAACTGAAGTACGTTATCGTGCGAACTTACTCCGCTGGAGTCTTCGCGGGCAATCTCAAATCGCGTGACGGCAAAGAAGTTACGCTAACCAATGCGCGGCGGCTGTGGTACTGGTCGGGCGCAGCTTCCCTGTCACAGCTTGCGGTGGCGGGAACGTCGAAACCAAAGGAATGTAAATTTCCTGTGGCTGTCCCGTCAGTCACCCTCACCGAAGCAGTTGAAATTCTCGAAGTAACTCCCGAAGCGGAGACCTCAATCAAAGCCGTTCCTGAATGGAAAGCGTAAAACCTTCCGGGTACGGGTACGGGTACGGGGACGGGTACGGGTACGGGTCCGGGTACGGGTCCGGGTCCGGGTACGGGTCCGGGTCCGGGTACGGGGACGGGTACGGGTCCGGGTCCGGGTCCGGGTCCGGGTACGGGTACGGGTCCGGGTACGGGTCCGGGTACGGGTACGGGGACGGGTACGGGGACGGGTCCGGGGACGGGTCCGGGTACGGGTCCGGGTCCGGGTACGGGTCCGGGTCCGGGTACGGGGACGGGTACGGGTCCGGGTACGGGGACGGGTCCGGGGACGGGTCCGGGTCCGGGCATTAAAGGCTTCCGGCCATAACCGGGAGGGCGCGGGGCTACCATGGAGGACTAACCGGCCGGCATCGGCAGCCCGCGCCTCACAATTCAGAGGTTATATCATGCCTTGCGAATGGTACAGGATGGCAGACGGGACCGTGGTACACGTCAATCGTGGCCGAGGCGGACGTAAGCAGGAGTGTAAGTTCTGTCACCAGAAGTATTCCGAAGGCAAAATGTGCGACTTTCCGGTTGGCAACGGAAAGACCTGCGATGCGGAAATGTGCAACGACTGCGCGCGAACACTTGGAAGGCAGCATACTGACGCAGGTTTCGGAATGACGAGACTTGACGATACCATCGACGTTTGCCCTATCCATCGCAATCAGGCAGTCGTCGTTGACGGGAAGATCGAGGGAGAGTGACATGAAAGGTACGGTAGTTTGGTTCAATAACGGCAAGGGATTCGGCTTCATCAAAAGCGAAGACGGGCACGACATTTTCGTGCACTACTCCGCTCTCCAGATGGACGGCTACAAGCAACTCAAGCAGGACCAGCGTGTCGAGTTCGATATTGTCCAGGGCGCAAAGGGGCAGCAAGCTGACAACGTACGAGTGATTGGAGAATAGTCATGGCACCTATTACCCAGAAGCAGGCGCGCGAGTATAAGGCGCGCGTTGCGAAGTTGGAGAAGTTGATTGATCGTGTTCGCCGTCACTGGCTAGACGAATGGCCGTGCAAGGCGACTGTCATTGGGCGCGTAGACGTTACACCGGTTGCTTGCGCTCAGATCGAGACTGCCAAGCGGCTGCGCCACGCTGTCACCGTTACCGTCGATGATAAGTCGATTGTGTTCTGGGCTGACCCGCTAAGGGATGACGAATGAAGCGTCCCGCCGGCGTCGGTGCTCTCTTCGCCAACAAGGCCAAGAGCGGATTCCTATCGCTGACGGGCAGCCGGTACGATTCCATGCAGACCCGCATGGAGAAGAAGAAACTCCCGCCGCTGCCGTTTACGAAAGAGGAGTTCCGCGCGCATATTCTGGCAGCCCTGGGCGGGCACGATGATGGAGCGATGCAGTGCCGTTACTGCCGTGGCTTCTTCACGCTCGGCGACCTGGCGGTAGACCACGCCAAGCCACTCAGCCGGGGTGGATCGATGGGGCTGGATAACTTGGAGTACCCCTGCAAGTCCTGCAACGACCGCAAGGGCAGCATGTCGCCGGACGAGTACCTTGCGTTGCTGTCATTTCTGGAGACGATACCGCTGGCGCGCATCGACGTGCTGAAACGACTGGAGCAGAGCGTGAAGTTGGCGGCAGGGGCCCGGCGTAACGCGATGCTGCGCGCTGGGAAACTACCACAACGGAAACAGCAACCGGCGGACGATGCGGCTCATCTATCACCTTCGAGGAATGCCAGAACTGCGGCGGCGAGGGCGTCACCGGCCACGATTGCGGGGAGGATTGCTGCTGCTGCGCTGACCCCGAGGACAACGTAACCTGCGACATTTGCCACGGCAGCGGTTCTTTCTCAATTTGCCTGTCGTCACCCATCTGGTGCGAAACGCACCCCTTACCGGGCCGGGAGAAGATACTTCGCTCGACACCCGAGAAGTTCACTTACTGAAAGGCAAGCGATGAAAGCGTTGAGCGTTAGAGCGCCGTGGTGGTGGGCAATTCTTCACGGGAAGCCTATCGAAAATCGGGACTGGTATACCAATGTTCGCGGTCGAGTGTATCTTCATGCTGGCAAGTGGTGGAATCAGCGCGAGGTCGAGAACGATTGTAATGATGTCGAGATGATGGCATGCGAAGATGGAATTACATTGCCACCTCCAAACTGGTTTGACATGCGCATGAGCGGAGGATGCCTCATCGGAACCGTAGAAATTGTGGATTGCGTAAAAAACCACCCCTCAGCTTTCTTCCAAGGTAAATTCGGATTCGTGTTACGGAATCCAATGGCACTTGAGGAGGCGATTCCATTCAAGGGAGCGCTCGGATTCTTTGAGGTTCCAGATAGCATTTTGAATTGAAAGGATAGTCATGGCAACGACCCGCGCAACAAAGGAAACACTCTACCTCCGCCGCGAATTCACGACGGAGCAGCGCTTGCAGATGGGATCTGATCTCGCTCAAGCTCATAACCGCATGGCCGACATAGAGGACGAAGAGGCCGTGATGAAGTCGCAGATCAAGGAGCGGAAGTCGGGCGTCGAGTTGACCATCAATTCCCTCTCTCGCAACCTCGCCAACGGATTCACCATGGAGAACATCCCATGCGACATTACCTACAATCTGCCCAATGTCGGCGAGGTCACTTACACTGACCCGCAGGGTGTCGTCGTCAAGACCAGGGCCATGACGCTGAGCGAGCGCCAAGAGGAGTTACCATTTGACGACGCCCTCAACGGTCCGGTAGTCGTGGTCCCGCCCGAGCAATCGGAGGAGAACATCGCCGAGTTCTTTGGCAAGCAGGACGAGACGGCGACCGACCAGCCGGAGCCCATCGAGGAAGCGGTAGCACAGGAGCCCGCACTCCCCGAGACGTTTGAATCCGAGGTCCGCGAGTCCATGGGCGTACCAGAGCCGTTCCCTGCCACGCTCAAGGATCAACTCGCCCAGGCCGAGAACACATCCAGCGACGATGCCATCTGGCAGGCGGCACTCAAGACGCTCAAGAACCACCCCAAAGTCACGGCGGGCCTGTTCCAGCGCGAGTTGCGGGTCAGTTACGTCCAGGCCGCACACCTGATCGACCGCATGGAAGACGACAAGTTGATTGATAAGACGGGCACCAGGCTGGCGGCGAAGAAGAAGTCGGGTCCGAAGGAACTGGCGGACGAGCACAAGAAGCAGATTGACGAGGGCTGGTAGAAAGAACGCATGACCGATCAACTCAATTACGACGATCCTCTCCCCGCCTCAATCGACGGGGAGCGGACCATCCTCGGGGCCATCCTTCTCGACAACGAGGCGTTTGCCCAAGCCGAGGAGCACCTCAGGCCGGACGATTTCTCTCACGACAGCCATCGCCGCATCTTTCAGCGCATAGCCGACCTGATGCACGCATTCCGCGCGGTGGACATTGTTACCCTAGCCAACGAGCTGGACCGCAACAAGGAGCTCGACGCCATCGGTGGCCGGGCCTATCTCTTTTCGCTGACCGAGGGTTTGCCGCGCCGGCCGGTAATTTCCGACTACATCCGGATTGTCAAGGACAAGTCGCTGCTCCGCAAGGCAATGCTGATCTGCAACAAGGGCTATGCGCGCGCCGCCGACCAGTTCGAGCCAGGCGAGACGGTCATCACGTCGATCATGCGGGACCTTGAGGACGCCGTTGACAGCAACATGCAGGGCGCTGATCTTGAATCGGTGGGCCAATGGCTTGACCATAATGACGTCTTTGCGCCGCGCGTTCCGGGGATCAGGACAGGGATTGACGACTACGACGAGATGACGGCGGGCTTGCATCCCGGGGAGTTGACCATCATAGGCGCGCGAACCTCGATGGGGAAGACCTCTCACGCCTGCACGATAGCCTGGCAGATAGCAACGCGGGGTAAGTCTGTTTCCGTGTTTCTGAATGAGCAGAGAAAAGCATCTTTTGTCGGTCGAATGCTTTGCGGGTCCGCAACAGTTTCCTTCAAGGCGTACCAGCGCGGGACGTTGGATTGGGTCGAGAAAGCCTACATCGACGATGCGCTCAAAATCTTCAAGACTCTTCCAATCTTCTGGGATCAACGGAGTTCGATGAGCATTGCCAGTATCCGAGCAAGATCAGCGAGACTCAAACGCTCTGGCGAGCTGGACGCAATTGTGATCGACCAGCTATCGGGACTCTCTAACGAGGGATTCTACGAGAAGGGTAAGCGCTTTGATCTGATCGTCGGAGACAAAGTGCAGGCCCTGAAAGATATGGCGATGGAACTTGACGTTCCGGTTGTGGTGTACAGCCAAGTGACCAGGGCCAGCACGAAGAACAAAGACTTCAGGCCAACGCTGGCCGACCTGAAAGAGTCGGGAAACATCGAGGATAAGGCGGATAACGTAGACTTTCTCCATCGGCCAAAGTATTACGATGGAGCTTCAACGGATGCCGACGAGATCATCCGCGCGAAATGCCGTGACGGAGAAACGGGAATCGTGAAGTGTGAATTTGTACCTGGATGTTGCCTCTGGAGGAATCGGAAATGAAGTCCGGACGCACAGTTCTCGAATCCCGAATCCACGCCCGAGTTAGCGCGATGCACGACAGCCCCACCAACGAGCCCGGCTGGATATCGAAAGCCTGCAAGCGCGGCAGGGTTCACACCGGATGCTCGGATTGCTACTCGCTCAAATGCGCTTGCGACTGTCACAGAAAGATCAAGGAGAAAACACGATGACGCATAGCGGCAGAACCTACAGGCAAGCTAGAGCGATAGCATTTCAGCTTATACTGCATCCCACGCACCACGCGATGGTTGTCTATATCCACGACGCTACCGCCGATTTAATCAAGAGTTACCTGCGCGAATGGGTGCCGAGCTTTCCGGCACTGGCCGATTGGGAGAAGCGCGTTACATTCCGCAATTTCAACGAGAAGCCGAAGCTCGAAACGCTGCCGAAGATCACGATTGACGAGTGGCCGGAGGTGCCGAGCATAGCAGAACAGTTTTGGGACGCCAATGAGCGCCTTCAGCGGCAAGCAGAGATACTCTACGGCGCGGACCCTAAGCTTTTCAAGGAGAAAAAATCATGAGAACATTCAAGCCCCTCGGAGACCGCCTGCTGGTCCTGCCCGACGCACCAATCGCCAAGAAGACCACAGGGCTGGCTGAGCCGCCCAGCCAAAAGGAAGCGCCTACAGAGGGAATCGTGGTGGCCGTGGGGCCGAACATTCGTTGTACCTGCGGACTCACTGATTGTCCTGTAGCCGGAGACTATGCGGTTAAAGTGGGCCAGCGCATCCAGTACACCAAATACGCCGGTCGTGACGTGATGCACAACGGCGTCAAACACAAGCTGCTGCGGCTGGAGGAAGTGGAAGGCATCATCGAGGATGACGGCGAATGATAGGCTACGCATCCAACACAGGAACGAAACGGAACTTAGCGGCGCTCCTCGCTTCTGGATGGCGCATTATGCTGACTCCAGATAACCCTATCGAGAGAGAAGGGCTAAAGCATTGTATCGACAATGGTGCGTGGGGTTGCCACCAGAAGGGTATTCCGTTCCAGCCGGAGCCGTTTGAGCGATTAGTGGATAAGTCGGCTGTTCGCGCGGACTTTATTGTTCTTCCAGATATTGTCGGTGGTGGCGGAAATAGTCTCGCCCTTTCAATTAGTTGGCTTCCGAGGCTTAGAGGGTATCGCTCACTCTTGCTCCCAGTACAGGACGGAATGGACCCAAAGGCTGTACTTGCGATTCTCCGCGCATGGCCGCATCTTGGCATATTTCTCGGGGGGTCTACCGAATACAAGTTATCGACCATGCACGATTGGGGCGTTGCGGCGGCGTCCCTTGGTCGCTGGTATCATGTGGCCCGAGTAAATTCCCGTCGGCGCATCAGGATGGCAGCACATTGTGGCGCGACGAGCTTTGACGGGACCAGCGCAACACGTTTCAGTTGTACACTTCCGCTGCTCGATGCGGCCAGAAGGCAACCAAACCTTTTCGCGCCGCAAGTATATCGCAAAGGGGGAATCCAATGACCCCGCCAACGCTCCACATGCACATCTCGGAAGCGTACCTCTGCCCCTGCGGCATCGTCGGTAACTCGTCAACCCGCTGCGCCTGCGGGAACGAAACGCTGCTCTCGCTGGCCGTGGTGCTCGACCAGGAGCGTAAACCGCCAACCAGCGCGCGGGTACTGGCGCTGATCGACACGCTGGATCGGGTTCTGGCGGCATAACCGAAAGGAAGATCGAAGCATGAGCAGGAAAGTCTTATCAGGACCGGAAATCCGCGCGGCACTCTTGCGCGGCGTCAACACGCTGGCCAACACTGTTACGGCAACCCTCGGACCAAAGGGCCGTTGCATCATCCTCGAACGTAATCCCATGTGGCCGCCAGTCGTTACAAAGGACGGCGTGACTGTGAGCAAGGAAGTCCGCGACCTAGCCGACCCCTACGAGAACGCCGGCGCGCAGCTCATCCGTGAGGCAGCCAGCAAGACGAGCGACCAGGCGGGAGACGGCACCACCACGGCTACCCTGCTGGCCCAGCGCATCTACCAGAAGGGTCTGGAGTGCCTTGACGCAGGAGCCAACCCTGTCGCCCTCAAGCGCGGCATCGACAAAGCCGTAGCTGTCGTGGTCGAGCACATCAAGACTATCGCGCAGCCGGTAGAGGACAACGAGACCATCGCCCGGGTGGGCACCATCTCGTCAAATGGCGACCGCTCCATAGGCGACCTGATAGCCGACGCCATGCACCGCGTAGGCCGGGACGGGGTTATCACCATATCCGACTCGAACGATGCCGATACCACGCTCACCGTGTCCGAGGGAATGCAGATCGACCGCGGCTGGTTCCCGCTGCATCCATTCGTGACCAATCCTGAGCGCCTGGAGACCGTGCTGCACGATGCCTACATCCTGCTCACTGAGCGCAAGATGTTCACCATGACCGACGAGCTGTCGAACGTGCTGGCGGAGATTGGCAAGAGCGAGAAAACCGTTCTCTTGATCGTCGGTGACTACGACCAGCCGTTTATCGTGACGCTCATCCACAACAACCAACTTGGCGTGCTGCGGTCTGTGGTCATCAAGGCGCCGGCATTCGGCGACGACCGGCGGGCAGCGCTTGAGGATCTGGCCGTCGTGACCGGCGGGTACGCCTTCACCGAGAACTGCGGGCGGGAGTTGGCCAGCATCACGGTTGACGACCTGGGCCGGGCAAGTCAGATCACGGTCGAGCAGAACAGCACCACCATCGTCGGCGGGTACGGCGACAAGCACGCCAAGGATGTGCGCATGACCATGCTGCGGTCGCTGATCGAGGCGACTGACAATGACTACCAGCGTGAGTTGCTGCGCAAGCGACTGGCGCGCCTCGCGTCCGGTGTGGCTGTTATCAAGGTTGGAGCCGTCACTGAGGCGGAGCGGAACGAGCGGAAGGACCGCGTTGACGATGCGGTGTGCGCGACTCGGGCAGCCGTGATGGAGGGAATCGTACCTGGCGGGGGTATGGCGCTGATCCTGTCGATAGATGCGGTGAGCGTTCTGATGGCTGAGCACAGGGCCACCGATGACGAGGCCGATGGGATGGCGATTATCATGGACGTCCTGCGCGAGCCCCTACTCCAGATTTGTTCCAATGCGGGCGAGGATGGGACCGAGATACTCAATACCATCGTTCGCGGCGGGCCGGGGATTGGCTACAACGCGGCGACGGGGGTATTCGAGGATCTGATCCAGGCGGGCGTGATCGATCCTTGCCGGGTAGTTCGGTGCGCTCTCCAGAATGCGGCAAGCGTGGCAGCGCTGATGCTCACAACCGAAAGTATGGTTTGCACAATTCCTGACAAAAAGTAGTAGAATGGGGCTGTCGGGATTGGAAGTCCCGGCAGTCTCTACTCGGGAGGTAGAAACCTTGACAACCCCATCGAAACCCATCTTACCACTTTGCATCTGTGGTGACCCGTCGTGCAGGATTCCCTACGGATTCTGTCACTGCGAATGTGGAAAACTGACTAGAATTGCAGATAAGAATTGCAGCAAGAGGGGAGACGTTAAAGGGTTTCCTCGCCGCTTTCGTGTTGGTCATGGAAGCAGAACAGTGTGCCGACCCGAATACGCTGTTCCCTTCAAACTAGATGGGGTTTATTGCCGAGTGATACCCCTCGGAGATGGTCTTGTGGCCATCGTGAATGAGGATGATTACTATGTGCTCGCATTCTTCAAATGGAGCTACTTTAAATCTCCGCACACAGGTACTTTCTATGCTCATCGAGGTATCAAACTTTCCGACCGACGTAACTCTACGTACTCGATGCATCGGCAGGTTATGGGTTTTAAGCGAGGAGATCCTCGCCAGGTAGACCACAAAGACAACTTGGACACCTTGAACAACACAAGAAACAATCTTCGCGATGCGACCCATGACCAGAACATGCATAACCGTGGAATGCTCGCAACCAACAAGAGCGGATATAAGGGAGTAAGTTGGAAAGAGAACAATAACTCGTATGTTGCTCAAATTTCATTTCAAGGAAAGAGGATCCACTTGGTCTACCGAAAGACAGCGAGATCCGCCCACGAAGAACTGTACGTCCCCGCCGCACTAAAGTACCACCGCAAGTTTGCGAGGGTAGCATGACCGCCGAGCACCTAGCAAACATCTGGAAGCAAATCGCGCTGA